>Ga0105240_10000743_pt1 | contig 59524 bp, 45 predicted proteins | sample KBSC54metaG_FD_80426 | JGI IMG/M metagenome (GOLD analysis project Ga0105240, IMG submission 80426) | Corn rhizosphere microbial communities from Kellogg Biological Station, Michigan, USA - KBS C5-4 metaG | ecosystem: Host-associated > Plants > Roots > Rhizosphere > Soil | place: Michigan, USA... | reverse complement strand
TTGAACAGCGCCAGGATGCCCTGCGTCATCGTCTTGACGATACCGGCCTTGCGCTTCTGCATCTGACCGACGTCGATCGTGACATCCGGCGCCTTGATTCCGTGCGCTGCAAATTCCACATGCGCGCGGTGGAACAGCTCCGTGGACTCCAACAAGGCTTTGGACGGAATGCACCCGGCGTTGAGGCAGGTGCCACCGAAAGCGCGCGTGCCATCGAGATTGGTCCATTCGTCGATGCAGGCGACCGTGAGTTTGTTCTGGCCTGCCCGGATCGCGGCGGGATAACCCGCGGGACCCCCGCCAATGACGACGACATCAAAAGAGTCAGCCATGGAAGCTCCAGTTTGAGAGCGTTTGTTCTTGATATGGGGGCGAGCGGGCCCGGCACCAGCCCGGCCGCCAAAGGGGCTATACGCCCAACAGCATGCGGCCCGGGTCCTCGAGGGACTCCTTCATGTTCACGAGGAACTGCACGGCTTCGCGGCCATCGATGATCCTGTGATCGTAGGTGACCGCCAGATACATCATCGGCCGGATCGCAATCTGCGGTACGCCGCCCGGCCCGTTGACCACCATCGGCCGCTCCTGGGTCTTGTGCATTCCGAGGATTGCGCTTTGTGGCGCGTTCACGATCGGGGTCGACATGAGCGAGCCGAACACACCACCGTTGGTGATGGTGAAGGTGCCTCCGGTCAGATCCTCGATGGCAATCGTGCCCTCGCGCGCCTTCTTGGCATAGTTGGCGATTTCCTTCTCGATTGCCGCGAAGCTCTTGATATCCGCATCACGCACGATCGGTACCACGAGGCCGCGATCGGTGGAGACCGCGACGCCGATGTCATAGTACTCGTGGTAGATCACGTCGTTGCCATCAACCGAGGCGTTGATGATGGGAAACTTCTTGAGCGCTTCGATGGCCGCCTTCACGAAAAAAGACATGAAGCCGAGCTTTACACCGTGGTCCTTTTCGAAGCGGTCCTTGTAGCGCCCGCGGAGATCCTGCACCGCAGTCATGTCCACTTCGTTGAACGTCGTCAGCAAAGCCTGTGTGGACTGAGCTTCGACGAGCCGCTGCGCAATTCGCTGCCGTAAGCGGGTCATCGGCACCCGTTGATCGGCGCGCGATCCTGCGGGGCGTGCTACGGGAGTGGGCGCTGGGGCGGGCGCTGGCGACGGTGCTGGTGCGCGAGCGGCCGGCGCGGTTGCCAGTGCGCTCGTCTCTCCCTGCGGCTGCTTCTTACCCAGAAAGTCGACAACATCTGACTTTGTCAGTCGGCCGTCCCTTCCGGATGCGGGAATGCTCGCCGGATCGAGCTTATTCTCCTCGACGAGCCGGCGTACGGAGGGACTGAGCTTGCCAGTCGCTTCGGCGCTCGCGGTGTTGGTTTGCCCGTTACCCGCGGCAGCCGGGGGCGGGGATACGGCCGCCGCCGAGGCGCCCTCTTCAATGACTGCCAGCAGCTGGCCGCTGGTGACCACCGTGCCGCTCTGTATCTTGATCTCCCGCACGACTCCATTGGCGGGCGCAGGCACCTCGAGAACGACCTTGTCCGTCTCCAGATCCGCGAGATTCTCATCGCGCTTGATGGCGTCGCCCGGCTGTTTGTGCCAGGCAACGAGCGTAGCGTCTGCCACGGACTCGGGCAGTTGGGGAACCCGGATTTCAGTCGTCATGAGCTTTTTCTCAATGGGGTCGCCGCGGCGGCGCCCGGGGCCGCAGTGGCCACCGTGCCGGTCCCGGTCAGTCGCGTTGTCTCACGCGCAGATTCCTCAGTAGAGGTTGCATGGAGGGCGGCGTGGATGAGGGCCGCCTGCTCGGCCTCGTGGATTTTTGTGATACCCGTCGCTGGCGCGGCCGCGGGGGCGCGGCCTGCGTACAGTACCTGCCGCCGTCCGCCGAGCACTTCCTGCAGGCGGTGGCGAATCTGGTACCAGGCGCCCTGGTTCTGGGGCTCTTCCTGACACCACACAATCTCGCGGGCATTCGAATAGCGGTTCAGCACAGCCTCGTACTCTTCCGTCGGGAAGGGATACAGCTGCTCGATGCGGACCAAGGCGACATCGCGCTGTCCGTCCTTGCGGCGTGCCTTCAATAGATCAAAGTAGACCTTGCCGCTGCAGAAGACGACCCGGCGCACCTGTTGGGGCTGGAGATCATCGACCTCGTCGATGACCCGGGCGAAACTGCCCTGGGTCAGATCCTCGAGCGAAGAGACCGACATCTCGTTGCGCAGGAGGCTCTTCGGCATCATCACCACGAGAGGCTTGCGCAAGGGCTGCAGCATCTGCCGCCGCAGCATGTGGAACATCTGTGCCGGAGTCGAGGGCACACAAACCTGCATGTTGGCCTCGGCGCACAGTTGCAGGAAGCGCTCGAGACGAGCGGAGGAATGCTCCGGACCCGCGCCTTCGTAGCCATGCGGCAAGAGCAGAGCCAGCCCGCAGAAACGCTCCCACTTCGCTTCACCCGAGCTGATGAACTGGTCGATGATGACCTGCGCACCGTTGGCAAAGTCGCCGTATTGGCCTTCCCAGATCACCAGGCAATTCGGCTCCGTCGTGGAGTAGCCGTACTCGAAGCCCATGACGGCTTCCTCGGAGAGCACCGAGTCGATGACCTGGACTCGCGGCTGGTGATCCGCGATGTGTTGGAGCGGCAGATAGGTCGTGTCCGTGTTCTGATCGTGGAGGACGGCGTGGCGATGGAAGAAAGTGCCACGGCCGCTGTCCTGCCCCGAGATACGGACGGAGAAGCCGTTCTCAACCAGTGATGCGTACGCGAGAGTCTCGGCGCAGCCCCAATCGAGCGGCAACTCGCCGGCGAGCATCTTCTTGCGGTTAGCGATGACCTGCGCGACCCGAGGGTGCAGAGCGAAACCGTTTGGATAACTGACAATGCGCTCGCCCAGCGACCGCAGGCGCCTCATCTCGACGCCAGTCTGAACGCGCTCAGTCCAATCCGTCTGTGAGTAAGTGCTCCAGTCGACGGTGTACTTGTTGCCAATCATCCCAAGAGAGGCCCGCGCTTGCGGACGCCCTTCATCGAGACCGTTGCGATACTGCTCGATCATCGCCTGGGCATCGCTCTCGGCGATAACACCTTCAGCGACGAGCTTGTCCGCGTAGATTTTTCGCGCGGTCGAATGTTGACGGATGACTCGATACATGCCGGGCTGTGTAGCCGCGGGCTCGTCTGCCTCGTTGTGTCCATGGCGGCGATAGCAGACCAGATCGATTACCACATCTTTGTGGAATCGCATTCGATATTTCAGAGCCAGCCGCGTCACAAAAACGACGGCTTCTGGATCATCCGCGTTGACGTGGAAGATGGGTGCTTCGAGCATCTTCGCCACGTCACTGCAATAGATCGTCGAGCGGGCATCGTGCGGGTTGGAAGTGGTGAAGCCCACCTGGTTATTGACGATGACGTGAACAGTCCCGCCGGTGTAGTAGCCCCGTGCTTGCGAGAGCTGCAACGTCTCCATCACAACGCCCTGCCCCGCGAACGAAGCATCACCGTGCACGAGGAGCGGCACCACGCGATCGCCAAGTTCATCGCCGCGTCGCTCCTGACGCGCTCTCACCGATCCTTCTACCACCGGATCGACTACTTCCAGGTGCGATGGATTGAATGCCAGTACGGTGTGGACGTTGCCACTCCCGGTGCGGAGGTCGGCGGAAAAGCCCTTGTGATACTTCACGTCGCCCGAGCCGTGCAGCCGGGTGAGGTCGTATTTCCCTTCGAACTCGGAGAACAACACCGAGGGAGACTTGCCCAGCAAATTGACCAGCACGTTGAGGCGGCCGCGGTGGGCCATGCCAATCACGACTTCCTCGATCCCGGCCGCGCCGGCTTGCTGGATGAGGTCGTCCAACAGCGGCACGAGCGAATCGCCGCCCTCGAGCGAGAAGCGCTTCTGCCCGACATACTTCGTGTGCAGGTAGCGCTCCAGCCCTTCAGCCGCCGTCAGCTGCCACAGGATATTGCGGCGCTCTTCAGTGCTGAAACGATGCTGCAGTCGGCCCGCCTGAAACAAGTCCTGCAGCCACAGGCGCTCTTCGGAATCCGATACGTGCGCGAATTCCGCACCGATGGTGCCGGCATAGATGTGTTCGAGCTGTGCCAGGATGTCGCGCATCTTCATGCGCTTAGGCACGGCATCGGTACGGCTTCCCGTGAAGAACTCCGTATCCAGGTCCGCCTTGGAAAGGCCGAAGTACTCGAGGTCGAGCACGCTTGGCCGCGGCCGTTGTATCAGGCCCAGCGGATCGAGCTTCGCCAGCAGGTGGCCGCGGTTGGTCCAGATCTGGATGAGTCGGGAGACCGCCGCCTGCTTGGAGCTGGCCGGGTCGCCTGCTCCAGCTTCGCCAGGACGCGGCGGCATCGCCACACGCGGCTGCTGCGCGCGCGAGACGATCGCTGCCTCGATGGGGCCGCGCGGCTGCTCGCCGGCGCCTCCCGGCCCGGGCGGAGCTAGACGCTCAAAATAAGTGCGCCAACGCTCCTCTACACTCGCGGGATCGCGGAGATACTGCTCGTAGAGGGCGTCGAGGAAATCGGCGTTGCCGCCGTAAAGAGGTGTGGGTTCAAGCATGCTTCAGAAGTGAACTGCGAAGCGGTAGTTTAACGGAATACCGCGGGTCTAGGTAAGGACCGCAAAGCAAACCAGATCAAGCGGAGCAGTGCCGTGATCCCTTTCGCGGGCGCGGTATCCCTACGCGGGACACTCGATCAAAGACTATGGGGTCGAAACGCTCTTTATGAAGGCAGGTTCGAGCTCAGGAGGGGAGCGCTTCCTGGAGCAGGCGGAATTCGTACACGATCAAGGCGCCATAGCCCAGCAGCACCGAATAAAGAAGAAAACTCACCGGCACGCGGCCGAAAGCTTTCATCCGGGCGAGCAGGGTCAACAGCACCACGCCGCCGGCGGTGAGCCCGATCTTGACCAGTGAGAACACCAGCGCCGAACCGCCTACGAGGGGTGCCATGAAAGGATTGACCTCGTATGCACCATGATCGATCAATGTCAGCGTCAGAAAGGCGTCCACGCAGGAAAATAGCGTAATGAGCATCGCAACCGCGAGCCACTGCGGGTCATGCCAGTCAACACCCGCAATGCCTCGCTCGCCATCACGGCGCAAGCCGCGGCGGCGCGGGTTGAAACTCCCATAGAACAGAGCACGTAAGTGATTCTTACGCCGGTCCGTCCCGTCGCGACGCTCCAGCGTCTCATCGGCGGGTCCGGCCGCTCCCTGGCCTGCAGACTTCATGGTCACGGTTTTACTTTTTTCCAGTGAATGGGATTCCCCTGCGAGGTCCATTGTAGCGGTGCTGCGGCAGGCCGGGCGGTAAGCAGAACGTGACGGCTGTCACATTCCACCCCGGTCCCCGCCGGAACCCGCGCCATGGCGAGGCGTTTGCCAGATAAGGAGGAACGCTCATGACGCCTGTGATTGTGGCCCTGTACGACGACTATGGGATCGCCGACCGCGTCAGAACGCAACTCGTCGCCGATGGCTTCCCCACTGACCGGGTCGAGGTGACTACTCTGGAGGAGACGGGGCAGGCGGATGCCGAGCCGGGCAGGAAATTCTCGGAGCGCGTGGCGAACTACTTCCACACCATTTTCGACCAGAGTGATGCGCAGGCACAGGCGGAAGAGTTCGCCGCGCGAGTGGTAAAAGGGGATTCCGCTGTCACCGTGCATCCCCGTGCTGATTACGAAATCAGCAGTGCAAGGCGCATTCTCAACCAGAACCGGCCGTCGAAGGTCGAGGAGCTGTTGAGCTGACCGGGGTAACTGGCTGATTGTTCAGGCTTCCGCGCTGAGGGCAATGGCCTTGCGAATGAAGTCTTCGTGCGCGCCGATACGGAAATCGGCGAGCACCGCGGAGCGGATCTTGCGCGCCTGGTCGATGAGGTAAGTCGCGCGCCGCACCCCAAATCCAAGCGGCCCCGCCACGGCGTACATTTTGATCACGACCTTCTCGGTGTCGGAGAGCAACGCGAAGGGCAGCTGGTACTTCTCACGGAATTTGCGATGCGTCTCGGGATCCTGAGGGCTGACACCCGCCACATCCAGGCCAGCCCCCTGGATCGCCGTATGCAGGTCGCGGATCGAGCACGCTTCACGCGTGCACCCCGGTGTGAAGTCGGCGGGGTAGAAATAGAGAATGAGAGGCCCTGAGCGCAGCAGAGTGCTCAGCGATACGGCCTGACCGGTGTGATCCGGCAGGGTGAACTCCGGTGCTCGACCCCCGATATCCAGCATGCCGACTCCCCCCGAACTTCGGTAGCCGTTTTATTCTACCTAAATCGATTGGACGGACCCGACCGTGATGGCTAGAATCGCCGGCCTTGTCGTGGGGCGGTAGCTCAGTTGGGAGAGCGTCGCGTTCGCAATGCGAAGGTCGAGGGTTCGATCCCCTTCCGCTCCACCAGATCTTCTCCAGTTTGGTCCTTCGACTACGGTACGCCCCCGTAGCTCAGTGGATAGAGCGACCGCCTCCTAAGCGGTAGGTCGTCGGTTCAACTCCGGCCGGGGGCGCCAATCTCGGGGACGCGCGTCAGTACCTCAGCCGCAGCACGTTCGCGCGGCCGAATGTCGGGATACTCACCACGTACAACGTGTCGTGCTCGCGCTCACCCACACCACTGAGCTCGATGCCACTGAGCTCGTGGACGAGCTGCGGCATCATGGCGGCATTACCAACGAATAGCACCGTCCCGCCGTCGTGTCCGTGAGTCAACCGACTCGCCACCGTTCCGGCGTCGGTACCTTGAACAACCACAGGACGCTTTCCCAGACGGTCAGCCAGGGGCGCGATGATTTGCTGGGCGCGGCGAGAATCACTTACATAGATGGCATCGAGGCGCCCCACCCCACTGACCTCACCCAGCATCTGCGCGAGCATCTGGGCGCGCTGTTCGCCGTCCGGAGAGAGCGGCGGATCGTCGATGGTGGCCGCATCCTTTTCAGCGGGCCGCACCAAAACCACTAGGGTTGTGGACGCCGAGCGGTAAACCGCGACCGCCACGCCCAGCGCGAACACGACCGCCAGCATGCTCAGCCAGACGGGCGCGAGAAAAGGGCGACGATAACGGGTGACCGCAGGGGCTTCCATCTTGCAATGATACCAAGGAGTCGGAGCTTTCTAACCAAACTGAAAGCCAGCGACTGGCTTACCGAGAAGCGGCTCGCTGTAGCTGCGACGCCCGACATCCGCTCCGGCCGCACCGGCGGCAACCATCAACGGTATGAGATGCTCGGGCCGGGGGTGCGCGGCACGTGCGCCGGGAGCTTGATGCCATGCCACGAGCTTGCGCTCGCGGGCCGCTGGATCCGATTCGGTCACGGCCTCCATGAGCCAGCTGTCGAACTCGGCAGCGGCACGCATTGCGCGCGGATCGCTACTGTATAAGTCACGCAGGTTGTGATAGCTCATACCGCTACCAACAATCAGAACGCCCTCTTCCCGCAGGGGGGCCAGTGCCCGACCGATCTGCAGGTGCGTCGCCGCATCGAGATTCCGGTTCAACGACAGCTGCACGATGGGGATATCCGCCTGCGGATAGATCAGCTTGAACGGGATGAATACCCCATGGTCCAAACCGCGCTCGGGGTCCTCATCGGAAGCAATCTCAGCCGCGGCGAGCAACTCACGCACCCGATGCGCGAGTTGCGGCGAGCCGGGCACGGGATACGTGAGGCGGTACGTATGCTCCGGGAACCCGGAATAATCAAACAACAGGGGCGGCCGGCTCGCGGTGTTCACCGTGGGGCGCTCCGCCTCCCAATGCCCTGAAATGACGAGCACGCTCTCCGGACGGATGCCCAGCGAGGTATCGATGCCGCGCAAATAAGCCGCCATGCGATCCCAGAGGTCCGGTGGCAGCCCGGGCGGCGTGTCCATGAAGAAACAAGGCCCACCACCGTGGGGAATGAAGAGCGTCGGCAAACGGACGGCCGTTCGGCTCATAATTTGCGTCTCCCGATCATTTCTGTTCGCCTCGGAGCTCAAGCGAAGTGTCACGTCTCATCATGGTCGCGGTCGCCTGCCTGCTGGGGGCCACGGCGGCCGCGGAGCAGCTTAGTTTAAGACAATCCGGTTCAAGAAAAATAACTGTGGACGCGAGTGCCGTCGCCGGCACTTTACGCTCCCTCCAGGGCGTGAACGGCGCACCCGGGCCCGGCGGGCACAAACCGCAGAACTTCACGTTCGGTGGCTGGAATATGCGCGACGATGTTGATGCCTCGGCCGGTTATCGTCTGGCCCGGATCGATCTCGTGCGCACCCACGATGGTTACGGGCCTGGTGACATCGATGCACACTTCGAAACGGCAGAAGCGCCCGGGGGTGCGTTGATTTCCGCCAAGCGGGACGCCTTCACGATCTATCCCGACTTGCGCGCCAACCCGAACGATCCGGCCAGCTACCGGTTCGGGCCGACCGACAGGCTCATCACCTCCATCGTCAACACGGGTGCGCAGGTGTTATTCCGCATCGGCCGCAGCGAGGGAGCCAATCCGGCCCCGCCACCCGACTTCGATCAATATGCAGCCATCGCCAAACACATCGTGCTCCACTACAACCACGGCTGGGCAAACGGATATCACTATGGCATCCGTTACTGGGAAGTCTGGAACGAGCCCGATCTTGGCAAGCTCTTCTGGACCGGCACAGAGCAGGAGTATTTCGAGCTCTACAAGCGCATCGCGCGCGCGGTGAAGGCAGCCGACTCCCGTGCGCTCGTCGGTGCGCCCGCCATCGCAAAGCCGAACGACGATACACCCTATCGCGATGAGCTCATGCGACAAGCTCGCTCGACGCATACGCCACTCGATTTCTACTCGTGGCACTGGTATTCCACCGACTCGAACGATCCGCGCGATTTCAACAGGATCGCGGTTGACCTGCGGGCACGGCTGGACCGCTACGGGCTGAGCGCAACGAAATCCTTTTTGACCGAGTGGAACTACGGCTTGTCCGAGCCGCCACCCAGCCCGTTGGTGCGGGCAAGCTTCATCACGAGCGCGCTCATCTACATGCAGGACGCACCGATCGATGCTGCGACCCTCTATCGAGCCGATAACGTGTTTGGTGCCGACGGTGCCACACCTGACAAGACCGGACAGGCGCTCATCGCCTTGGGACTGATGAAAACCACACCGCAGCGGCTGCATGTCACGGGGAGTGACCCGGATGGATTCGCGGTGGAGGCCGGCCGTTCCCACGATGGCCGCGTGGTGCGGGTCCTGATCAGCAATTACCAGATTCCCGCACAATTTCTCGGGCGCCGCGCCGGCGACGATGTAATCCACGTGCCGAACGTGTTTGACGTGCGCCTGCTGACGCGCAGAGATGTCGCCTATCATGACAACGCCGGCTTCGATCTGACGGTCGAGCACTTACGCTCTGACCGAGCCCATGCGCTCGAGCGCTGCCGCATCACGGATCAGGATGATTTCCAGCCGATCCGCAGTGTAGTCCCAGCCGGAACCCCGGTTCACTTGAGTGCGGATCTGCCGCCTCCAGGCGTGGAACTCATCACGATCCGTGAGCTCGCAGCCGGCGACCCCGCGAAGAAAGGTGAGGCGTCGCAGCAACGAGAGCAGCCGCAGTGCGTCGCACAATAATTCGGCGTGGAACACTGTCGAGGGCATCACAGGCTTGACCGTCAAGTCCCGGTAAGGTGGCGAGAGTGGGACTAATCTGACCGGGGTCAATCAATGCGGACGGGCGGGCAAACCACCGTCATCCGGCGCGTGCTCGAGCGGCGCGCGCAGCAGCCGCCGACTATTCAGGACGACACATCATCGACCATCGCGGTGATGTTGCGTTGCCTGCCGCCGCCTCGTGCCCTGCTGGCGGTGAGCGATTCCGCGCTCTGCATGAATATCCAGACCCGAATTGCCCCTGACATGCTCGACTTCGAGGTGGCGGAGAATGACGCTGAAGCGGTTGCGATCTACCGCAAGGAATTTCGGCCTGTTGTACTGACGGACAGCCTCGAGCTCATTCGTGCACTGCGCTCGCAGCAAGCGGATCGACCCCCGTTCATTCTGTACATTGCGGATCTCGATGAAGGCAGTGAGCGGGCGGCGGGGATCCGCGCTGGCGCGGATGATTGCGTCGGACGCCGCTCACCCGAGGATGAGTTCCGAGCGCGTGTTGGCTCGGCGCACCGCATAGCGGAGCTTGAAGCTGTTCTACGCATCGCGCTGGTCGAGAACCGCAAGCTCTCGACGACGGACGATCTGACCCGCGTCGCGAGCCGACGCTTTTTCACAAAGCACTTTCCGAGAGAGGTCGAGCGCGCCGCTCGTTACGGCCGGGCGCTGTCTCTCATCGTCTGCGACATCGATCTCTTCAAGAATGTCAACGATACGCTCGGCCACGCTGCCGGCGACCAGGTGCTCGTGCAATTTGGCGCGCGCTTGCAGCAGTGTCTACGCAGAGGCGTCGACTGGGTCGCCCGCGTCGGCGGCGAAGAATTCGCGATCGTACTTCCCGAAACCCAGTACGCGACGGCACTCGATACGGCCAGACGCTTGCGTGCGGGTATCGCCAACGAGCCATTCAACATCCACGGCAAGAGCCTCGATATCAGCGCCAGCTTCGGGCTGTGCGGTCTCAATCGCGTGCCAGCCGGAGAGCGCAAGATTCCGGAGCACATGCTCAGAGTCGCCGACGAGGCGCTCTACAAAAGCAAACACGGAGGCCGCAACCGGGTGACGGCCACGATGCTCACCGACGCTCCTGCAAAGAAGCCTCTCTGACTCATGCGCGCCGCAGCGACGGCGCCCGCAGCGGGCGGCAGGTAAGCATTGATCAGACCGGCTCCGAGTTGGGGGCGCGGAGTCTAAGCCCCTCGCGCGGAGAATGGAAGAGGCTATTGTGAATCCAACAGCGTGCCGTCTGTTGAGAGCGCAACCGCGCAGGAGCGGCTGCAAACCAACATCCGCAGCAGCGAATCGATTGATCTGCAACTAAAAAGAAGAATTTCCGCTGCCAAGGGGGACAAACACCGCTTATCCACAAATTGCGTGGAGTAACTCTGTGGACAAGTCCGGATTTTCAAGCCGGATCAAGTGCTTCGAGCATTGGTTATTTTCTGCGCAATTTTTCGCCATCGCCAAGCGAAGCGGCGGCGGCGGTGATGGTTCAGCCTGCTTGGCTCTCTCGCGCGAGATGCTGCGCTCCGAGACGAGCGCGAAGGCCCCGCTCGAGCGTCCACTCTGCGGAAAGGGACGAGCCAAAGAATTCCTCCCATTGTCAAGAGTTACGCGACAGAACTCGCGTAAAGTGAAAGAATTTCGCGAGCCGCGGCGACGGCTTCGGCGTCACGGTGGAAACGGTGCGTCGCTTGTGTGAGACTTGTCGCACTTCCGCTTACTTCGCAGGCCCGCGGATGAAGAAGACAGGCAGCGAAACTCCGGCCATCGAAACTGAACAAACCCAGGCCGCTCCGGCGGAGCCCGTTGAGCGTGCGCGATTGCAGGCGGACGTCGCCAAGCAGCGTGTTCGTATTGCGAAAGAAGAATTGAAGCGCGCGCGCAAACGCTTGAAGGAAGCGAAGCGCGAAGCTCGGCGTGCACGCAAGCAGGCGGCAGCCGCGCGTAAAGCGTGGAAGCAGGAGCGACGTGCCGCGGCCGGTGGCAACGGGCAGCCCAGGAAGTCGAAGGTGAAAGCCAAAGCTGAAGTCAGCGGCTCCGAGGCAACCCGCAGCCAGAAGAAAGACAACACAGCGAAAGAAAAGAGCTCGAGCCGGAAATCCGCAGCCCGACCCGCCCGAAGCCCGAGTACGGGACATGCTGCGCAGGGAGCAAGCGCGGCGCGCTCAACGCGACGGGGCGCAAAACGCACCGCGAGCTCGGGTACTCAACGCACCATCGCCAAGAAACGAAAAACGAGAGAACAATCCGCGCGGAAACGACGGATTGATAGCGAAGCCGGAGCGGCATCATCGCTGGAGCTCAGTGCGCCCGGGAAACCGGAAGAGCTCACGACGCAGGAAGCATCAACGGGCGGCAACGGTGCGGCGACGGAGCACAGCACCTGATAGTTGAGTCCGGGGCCTCGTGCAGGGCTCCCTGGCGCGGCGCCCTTTCGGGTGCCAGCGCGTGTGTCATTGACGATGAGGAAGATAGAGCATGCAAGACGAGCCAAACAGCGAGCGCCCGACGCGCGGCAGAGCCCTTGGTAGTAATTTTCGAGTGGCTCCGTCGGCCTCTCGCATGCTCACGGGCTACCTCTACGACATTGAGCAGGCTCTCGACGAGCAGCGCTGGGAAGTCGCGCTGCGCGAAGCCCAGGACCTTCCGCAGATCGCCGTTGCGCTGAGCGACCCGCACCTGCGCGCCTCGGGCGAAAAGATCAAATCCTGGTGCAATGAGTGGATCCGTCCCAAGGACCCCGATTCAAACGCACGGGGCGCGGAGTACGAGCGTGTCAGCGCCGCCGTTCTCGCGCGCTCTGCCTTCGACGAGTCTTTCGTGCCCTCTCTTGCGCTGAAGCGACTGCGCTTGCGGCGTCACGCTCGCACGCGACCTCGAGGCTTTTCTCCCGGGCGTAGCGTGGTCCTGGACCCTCAAGGCAGCGAGGCCGTTGAGACCTCTACAATTCTGGTGGAGGCCGCTCGCCGTTGGTACGCGCAAAGCGCGGTTCACGATTCCGCGGTGCAGGCAAATCTCGCCCGTCTTGCGGTATTGCGCTGAGTTGTCTACTGCCTCGACCTGAGTGCCTCGGCGCGTCGATTGTGGCGTTCGTCTCACGGCGGGTCACAATCGACTCGCCACCCTTTCCCTCCGCCGATCAGGTCAGACGCCTCCCACCGTCACGCCTGAACACCCATTCAACGCACGGCACCGCGCCGCGCCGCTCGAATTGAGATTAGTATCCGTCCCTAACCATCTGTGCTAGCTGGATTTAAAATCCACTTGACTTTAACCCTTGCATCACACGGGGGCTTGATGGAATATAGCTGCGCGCGGGGGACCTAAACATTGAGTGGCTGTTCAATGCCCCAATCTGCCGTCGGTCTGAAAGCAACGTCCACGACGCGTGTCATCCGTGACCCGTTGCGTGTGGGCGTCATCCTGGCAGAGCACTTCACGCTCTCCGCCTTCGCCGTATTCATAGATCATTTGCGGTTGGCCGCAGACGAAGGCGATCGCAGCCGACCGCTGCACGTGCAGTGGTCGATCATGTCGAGCCGGCAAGAGTCTGTCCCCGCCAGTTGCGGCGTACTCATCGAGCCGACCAGCCGGTTTCTGCCGCCAGAGTCGCTCGACTACGTCATCGTCATTGGGGGTCTCCTGCATCACGGACCCCAGATCGACGAGGCGACGATTCGCTACTTGCGGGAGGTTGCCGAGACCCGCGTGCCCCTGATTGGCATTTGCACCGGCAGCTTCATCCTATGTCGGGCCGGCCTGATGCGGGGACGTCGCTCCTGCGTGAGCTGGTATCACTATCAAGACTTCCTCGAGGCATTTCCGGATCACGACGTGGTTGCGGACCGGTTGTTCCTCGCGGACGGTCCGCGAATCACCTGCGCGGGGGGCGCCGGTGCCGCGGCCCTCGCCACCCACCTCATCGAGCGCCACCTGGGGTCCGCCGTTGCACAAAAGGCGAGCCAGGTGTTGTTGTTCGATAAACCGCGCTTGGGAAGCGATGCGCAACCCCATCCGCCTCTCTCCGAGACGGTGAGCGAGCCACGCGTACGGCGCGCACTGTTGTTGATGGAGCAGAATCTCACTCGCCCCATCGCCATCGCGGCTGTAGCGGAAGAGCTGGGCATGTCTGTCCGTCAGCTCGAGCGCCTGTGCCGCGAGCATGTTGGCCTCGGGCCCGCGTCGCTGTATCGACAGCTGCGCATGCGCTACGCCAACTGGCTCATCGAGAATACCGATAGATCGGTGACAGAAATCGCCATTGAGGCGGGTTTCGCCGATTGCGCGCACTTTTCCCGGCAGTTCAAGGACGCGTACGGACTCTCGCCATCAACACGGCGGCTCCAGCCCAACAGGACTGTAACGAGCGACGCGGCGCGGGCGCGGGTCTTCGAGTAGACGGAACCATAACAGGCGGATGACGTGTCCGTTCAATCGAACGAGCGGGCACGCCATTATCGTTAGCTTGGGAGTCGCATAGGCTCCTCAAGCTGGGGAGCGTTGATGAACTCGAAGGTCTCATACGCGGTTGCTGCCATTCTGGGGGGCGTGTCCGTCAACACGTCCGCGCTGGCGCAAGTCGCCGCACCCGCTACCACTACCGATATCCCCTCTGACATCGGTCTCACCGAGATCACCGTAACCGCCCAGCGTCGCAGCGAGAGCATGCAAAACGTGCCCATTTCGATGCAGGCGTTTACGGCGGAAACACTGCAGCAACTGCACGTCACGACCCTCGACGATTACATCAAGTACCTCCCTAACGTCACCACGGCCAACAATGGGCCGGGGCAGAACGAGATTTTCATGCGCGGCCTGAGCGCCGGCTCGCAGCCGAGCCAGGGCAGCGCCTCCACCGGCTTGTGGCCGAACGTCGCCATCTACCTGGATAACCAGTCGGGACAGCTACCCAATCGCAACCTCGATATCTATGCCGCCGACCTGAACCGCATCGAGGTTCTCGAAGGCCCGCAGGGCACGTTGTACGGCGCAGGCGCCGAGGCGGGAGTGATCCGGTACATCACCAACCAGCCGAAGCTGGACAAGACGGAGGTCGACGTCAAGGCCGGTTATGGTGTAACAGCTCACGGCGACCCCAACACCAACGTCACGGCAGTGCTGAACGTGCCGCTGCTCGAGGGCACATTCGGTATCCGCGGAGTCGTCTACGACGACAAACGCGGCGGCTACATCAACAACGTCCCCGCCACCTTCACGCGCAGAAATACCGACAACGGCATCCATTATGCCTACTATGCGGCTGTCAACGGGCAATGCCCCGATGGCTTGCCGAACAACGGCTCCTGCGTGCCGCCCGGCTCCCCTGCCATCAACAACAACAATGTCACCGGCCACGCGATCAACCCGGTGACCTATCAGGGCCTGCGCGTCGAGGCCCTCTACAAGTTCAACGACGACTGGGACCTGCTGCTCACCCAGTCATACCAGGACATGAGCTCCCAGGGCGTCTTCTACCAGCAGCCCAATGCATCGGACGGCGCGAAGCTGGGCCCTCTGGAAGTCACGATCTTCAATCCGTCCTTCGACAAGGACCGGTTCGAAAGCACTGCGTGGACACTCAATGGCAAGCTGGGTGTGCTGAGCGCGGTCTATACGGGCGGCTATCTGGTCCGCAATGTCGAGCAGGTCGGCGACTACACCAACTATGCGCGCGGCGTGTACGCGGACTACTACCAGTGTTATGGCCCTGGCAAGGGTGGTGATATGACACTGACACCGACTTGCTTTTCACCCAGTGCCGTCTGGCGCTCCAAGGAGCGCAACACGCACCAGCAGCACGAATTCCGCCTCAGCACGCCGGATGAGTGGCGCGTACGTGCCATCGCGGGCGCCTTCTGGGAAAAGAACACCCTGTATGATCAGAGCGGCTGGGGTTACAAGACAGTGCCCTCCTGCACGGCAACCCTGACTGCCGGCTGCTTCGCGGATATCGGTACAGCCCCGGGAGCGAGCGTGGTGAATCCCGGGATACAAGCCGCGCCGACCTCCTTCTACCAAGACACGGTGCGCTCGACCAAGCAGCTGGCCTTCTTCGCCTCGATCGACTTTGACTTGATTCCCAAAGTCCTGACGCTCACGGCGGGCACCCGCCATTTCCGTTTCGACAACTATTCCGCCGGCAGCGTGAGCGGCAGCTTCTTCTGCTTCGAACAGGCGGTGACCGCCACCGGCTGCCTGGCCGACAATTTCGACCTCAATGCGCAGAACCTGAAGAACAGCGAGTCGGGTTTCAAGAGCCGCGGCAACCTGACCTGGCACATTACGCCGGACATCATGGTTTACTACACATACTCGCAGGGGTTCCGTCCCGGCGGCTTCAACCAGAACGGCGGCACCACCCACATCCCCGGCCCCGACAATGGCACGCCGCAGTATCTCATCCCGAGCTCCTACCAGTCGGACAAACTGACCAACAATGAGATCGGCTGGAAGATGGAGCTCCTCAACCACCGCCTGCAGTGGAATGGCGCCTACTACTGGGACAACTGGAACAACGTCCAGGTCGCGTTCTTCGACCCGGGCCTGGTGGGCAATATTTTCTACAACACCAACGGTCAAAACTTCAAGATCAACGGCATAGAGACGTCCTTGGTCGCCAGGGTGGTCAGTGGCCTGACCTTGCAGGCGGCAGGCTCCTGGAACCACAGCCGCCAGACCAACTCGCCGGCGCTGATCGATAACAATCCCGCCAGTGCGAATCATGGCAATGCGATCACCCAGGTCTGCGATCCGACCGGGGTCACCTGCTCCGCCGTGAGCAATCCATACGGCCCGGTCGGCTCGCCCAGCGCCAACTCACCGCCGATCCAGTTCAGTCTGCGCGCCCGCTACGAGTGGGATATCGCCGGCTACACCACCTACGTCCAGGCGGGCGCAACTCACAGCGGTCACTCCTTCACCCAGGCAGGCTCGAATCCGAGCATCGACCAGGCCGGCTCCATCACGACCGGACGGCTGCGATTCGAAAATCCCGCCTACACCACCTACGATGCCTCGGTGGGCGTCTCCAAGGATGCGTGGTATGCGCAGTTCTTCGGCGAGAACCTCAGCAACTCGAACGCCAGTGTGTTCGTCAGCACCGACCAGTTCATCGTCGCGCAGACGCCCTTGCGCCCGCGCGTGCTCGGGGTGGAGTTGGGTTATAAATTTTGACTGACGCCTGGTCCAGCTAACGCTGCGACGTTTGCCAGTTGGGTGCGATGTAGACCGGCACATTGGCCTTTGGCAGCAGCGGCTTGCCGAGGATGTGATCCGCCGCTTTCTCGGCGAGCATGATGGTGGGTGCGTTTAGATTGCCGTTGGTGATCGACGGCATGATCGACGAGTCGACCACCCGTAGCGCTTCGAGCCCGCGCACCTTCGTCTGCGGATCCACGACGGCCATCGGGTCGTCATCGCGCCCCATCTTGCACGTGCAGGACGGGTGGTACGCCGTCTCTACGTGGTTGCGGATGAACTCGTCGATCTGCTCATCCGATTGTACCGCCTCTCCGGGCTGAATCTCCCGTGCACGGAAGCGGTCAAAAGCCGGTTGACTGAAGATCTCGCGCGTCAACCTAACGCAGGCGCGCATCTCCACCCAATCATCCGGGTGAGACATGTAGTTGAAGAGAATTTTCGGATGATCCAACGGATTGCCGGATGACAATCGAACCCAGCCGCGGCTCCTGGAACGCATCGGGCCCACATGGGCCTGAAACCCATGCTCACGCGCCAGCGACGAGCCGTCGTAACTGACCGCCATGGGCAGGAAATGGTATTGGATATCAGGATACTCGATGCCGGCCCGGCTGCGAATGAACCCGCCGGTCTCGAAATGATTGCTTGCCCCGAGACCGCCCTTGGTGAGGATCCAACGTACTCCGATGAGCGCCTTGCGCCAGGCCGTCATGTGCGAATACAGCGTGATCGGCTCCCGGCTGGCGACCTGGAAGTAGAACTCGAGGTGATCCTGAAGATTCTCCCCCACGCCGGGCAGATCTTGAATCACGGCAATGCCATGAGTCGCCAGCTCTGCCCCCGGACCGACGCCCGAGAGCTTCAGGAGTTGGGGTGAGTTGATCGGTCCACCGCTGATGATCACCTCGCGCCGAGCCAATGCCGTGTGTTCCTCATTGGACCGGCTATAGCGGACTCCGGTCGCGCGCCGCTGCTGGAACAAAATCTGCTTCGCAAGCGTGTGCGTGCGCACCGTCAGATTCGGGCGCTGCATTGCCGGACGCAGATAGGCGTTGGCCGCACTACAGCGTCGGCCGCCGCCGACGGTCATGTCCATGTGCCCCACACCCTCTTGTTGGTACCCATTCATATCGGGCGTGAGTGGATAGCCCGCCTGCTGACCGGCGGCGAGCCAAGCCTCGTGCAGCGGATTGGTCAACAATCCATGCTGTGTGCGCAGCGGGCCATTCGAGCCCCGATACTCGTCTGCGCCGCCGTGACGTCCCTCCGCGCGCCGGAAATACGGCAACACGTGTTGATAGCCCCAACCGCAAGCGCCTTCGGCCTCCCAGCGTTCGAAGTCCTGGGCGTTGCCCCGTACATAGACCAGACCATTTATGGAGGATGAGCCCCCGAGCACCCTGCCCCGCGGCGCGCCCAACCGACGCCCGCCGAGGTGCGGCTCGGGCTCGGTCCGATAGGGCCAGGTGTACTTGGGCATGTTCATGGGAATCGACAGGGCAGTCGGCATCTGGATATAGACAGAGCGATCCGAGCCGCCATACTCGAGCAAGAGCACGGTATTCCTGCCGTCCTCGGTGAGTCGATTGGCCAGCACGCAGCCCGCGGAGCCCGCGCCGACGATCACGTAGTCAAAGGTCTCTGCTGTCAAGACGCGTCTCGTCAGTACGGCGCATCGACATCGCTCATCGCGACGTACACGCTCTTGAGTTGTGTGTAGTGCTCGAGCGCGGCGCGCCCATTCTCGCGCCCCAATCCCGAGAGCTTCACGCCGCCGAAGGGCAGCTCGATGGGCGTGATGTTGTAGTGATTGATCCAACAGGTGCCGGCTTCGAGCCGGGCGATCACACGGTGCGCGCGCGTGAGGTCCCTGGTGAATACCCCGGCGGATAGCCCGAAGTCGGTGGCGTTCGCGCGGGCGATCACCTCGTCTTCGTCCTCGAAGTCGAGGATGGTCATCACAGGACCGAAGATCTCGTCACGAGCGATCGCCATGTCATCGTGGCAATCGGCGAACACGGTCGGCGCCACGAAGAAGCCGTTGGCGAGATCGCCCGTCGTGACGCGATTTCCGCCGATCAGGAGGCGGGCGCCCGCCTCGCGGCCGCGTGCGATGTAACCCAACACCTTGTCCATGTGTGCCTGGGAAATGAGCGAGCCGACTTGCGTCTGTGGATCCAGCGGGTCGCCGATGCGCATGGCGCTGGTGCGTGCCACGACCCGATCCAGAAAAGCCTGCTTGATCTTGCGGTGGACGAAGACTCGGGTGCCGTTCGAGCACACCTCGCCGGCGGAGTAGAAATTTCCCAGGAGCGCGCCCGCGACGGCGTTCTCCAGATGCGCGTCCTCGAACACGATGAGCGGCGATTTGCCACCGAGCTCCAGGGTAACGTGCTTCAGCGTGGCTGCGGCGGCCGCCATCACGGCCTTACCCGTGGGTACCGAACCGGTCAGGGAAACCTTGTTGATCCCGGGATGCTGCGTCAGCAGACGGCCGGTATCGGCGAGGCCCTGAACCACCTGGAACACGCCATCCGGCAGGCCGGCCTCCTCCAACACGTCCCGCAGGCGCATGGCCGTCAGCGGCGTCAGGTCGGCAGGCTTGAAAATCATCGCGTTACCGCACGCAAGCGCCGGCGCGGTTTTCCAACACGCGATCTGCAAAGGATAGTTCCAGGCCCCGATACCAGCGACGACGCCGATCGGCTCGCGCCGCGTATACCCAAAGGCCTGCGCGCCCAAGTCCAGGTGCTCGCCCGCCAACGTGGGCGCCACACCGGCGAAATATTCGCAGCAGTCAGCGCCGGAAATGACATCCACGACGCTGGTCTCCTGGATCGGCTTGCCGGTATCGCGAGTCTCGAGCTCGGCGAGCTCCTTATTGCGGGCGCGCAGAATATCGGCCGCACGGCGCAGGATCCGCCCGCGCTCCGTCCCGGTCAGCGCCGCCCATTTCCTTTGCGCCGTTTGCGCCTTTGCGACCGCCGCGTCGATCGCCGCGGGTCCCGCAATCTCCACGTGGGCCAACACTTCGCCGCTGGCCGGATTGATGCTGACGAAAGTGTCCGGCTTGCGCGCAGGCGGCGAATGCGAGAACGCCGTGCTCGCAACCGGCGCGGCAGCATTCGTCGCCCCAGCGGCGCCTTCGACGGCGAGTTCAGCTGCGGGCGCGGCACTTTGCCTCAGGCGATCACTCACAAAGGCGGTCAACAACGCTCGGGCGCTCTCGCTGTCCGCCTCCTGCCAATCAGACAGGGCCGCACGCAACCAGACACCGTCGACCATCGCGGCGATCATCGCCGCCAGGCTGCGCGCCTCGGTCGCCGGGACCAGCTGCCGCAACGCGTGCGCCAGATTTGACAACATTCGACGTTGATAGGCCCTTTGCACACGCATCAATCCAGCCGCGTGCAACACCTGACCCCAGAATGCGAGCCAGGCGATCCCGGTCCGTTTGTCAAACTCCTCGGCCGCGAGATTCGCATCGATGACGGCTTGGATGCGGCCACGCGGCGTGTACGCGGTGCTCGAGCGCAGTTTCATGCGCTCGCTGATGCGCCGCGAGAGTGTTCGGAACGTGGCCTGGAGCAGGCCATCCTTGTCGCCGAAGTAATGGGCCACGAGCCCGGGCGATACTCCCGCACGGCTGGCGATCTGTGCCAGCGTGCTCCCCACGAAACCTACTTCGGCAAGGCTGTCGATCGTGACCTCGATGAGCTGCGCCCTGCGTGCCTCTTCCACCTCGTCACGCGGCGCTGGGGCCGCAGCTCGCGCCCGGCCCGCGCGGGGGGTTGATTGTCTGTTCAATGTGATGCTCCGAGATGCGGGCGGGCGGGGTCTGTCCGGCTCTCCCGGCGTACCGGCACTGAAGCCGATACTTCTTGTCCTTTCAGGGATTTGCCCTAGCTCGCGCGCGCTTGACAGACGCTATATTAAACGGCTATTCAAGACATCGCCGAGATCATGAGGTCGCAGCGCAGGTGGGTCAAGTAGCGCAAACGACGTCACCTGTCGAGGTCGCGTCCGTTCAACCGAGTCGGCGTGCATGTCCTCGTCGCGCCGCGCAGCGCGCCGATATGGTGTAGAACTGCGAGATCACCGGTATCCGAGACTCAAAGCCGTCGATGGGGTTGCGAACAAAGGCCGACTGGAGCTGCTGGCTGCGCCCGCTGGTACGGATCTGCACCGCCGTCTCGCTGGCGATCTGGGGCCTTCTCTCTGCGACGCATGCCTGGTCAGCCGCTCAGACAAACAGCACCGACAGCGCCGCCTGTCGGGCAGTCAGGTTGTCCGATGTCGGTTGGACGGACGTAACCGCCACGACCGCTACCCTGAGCTCGCTGCTGCGGCAGCTGGGCTACCAGCCCCAAACCACCGTCCTTTCGGTACCGGTCACTTACGCTTCGATGAAAAACAAGGACATCGATATCTTCCTCGGGGATTGGATGCCCGCGCAGGAAGGCGATATCAAGCCCTACCTCGCGGAGGGCGCGGTGGAGGTCATCGGCGCGAATCTCAACGGCGCCAAGTACACCCTTGCCGTGCCGGCCTATACCTACGAGCTCGGCCTGCGAGACTTCAACGACATCCATCGCTTCGCCCCCCAGCTCAAGAATGCCATCTACGGGATAGAGCCCGGCAACGATGGCAATCGGCTCGTCCTCACCATGCTGAAGCAGAATCTCTTCGGCCTGGGCGACTTCAAACTCATCGAATCGAGCGAGCAAGGCATGCTGGCCCAGGTCGAGCGCGCCGTGCGCAGCAGGACGCCCATCGTCTTTCTCGCCTGGGACCCGCACCCGATGAACATGCGCTTCGATCTGCGCTATCTGTCCGGCGGGGATGCCGTATTCGGCCCCAATTTCGGCGGCGCCACCGTTTTCACGGTGACCCGGGCCGGATATTCCAACCAGTGTCCGAACGTCGGTCGGCTGCTACGGAACCTGAAATTCACCCTGCGCGGTGAGAGTCAGATCATGGCCGGCATTCTCGATCAACATCTCGCGCCCGAAGCGGCGGCGCAGGCCTGGATCCAAACCAACCCGCGCGTGGTCGCAAGTTGGCTCTCGGGGGTCTACACACTGGACGGCCGCCCCGCGCTCGATGCTGTCCGCATGGGCAAAGCCCGCGCCGGCTGGAGTTTCGAGCACTGGATCAGCGACCACAAGATCCCGGTGGGAGAGACGGTCGCGCAGTTCATCGAGTACGTCAAAACACACGGACGAGTGCTTTTCGACGGCATTTCCGCGGCGATCCGCGGGACCGTGAACGGGCTGACGTTCCTGTTGGTTGCCATCCCCTCCCCCATACTCATTGTTGCGCTGGCGGGCCTCACCTGGGTGTTGCGGCGCTCGTTCACGCTGGTCGCCTTCGTGACATTGGCCTTGCTGTTCATCATGAACCAGGGCTATTGGATTCCCACCCTCGAGACGCTCTCGCTGGTGATTGCCGCCGCGCTGGTCTCCGCACTGGTGGGGGTACCGCTTGGAATTGCGGCTGCCCATCGACCGAAGTTGTACGCAGCGCTCCGGCCGGTGCTCGATCTGATGCAAACGCTGCCGACCTTCGTTTATCTCATCCCGACGTTGGTGTTGTTCGGCCTGGGCGTGGTCCCGGGGCTCATCTCCACCGTCATTTTCGCCCTGCCCGCGCCGATACGGCTCACCCAGCTGGGGATCAGCTCCGTGCCGAAGCCGTTGCTCGAAGCGGGCGAAGCTTTCGGCGCGACCCGCTTGCAGCTGTTGTGGAAGGTAGAGCTGCCCAGTGCCGCTCGCACCATTCTCGCTGGGATCACTCAATGCATCATGCTGAGCCTGTCGATGGTCGTCATCGCGGCCCTGGTGGGTGCCGGAGGACTCGGCGTGCCGGTGGTTCGCGCCCTCAATACGGTACAGGTCGGTATGGGTTTCGAGGCCGGCTTCGTGATCGTACTGCTTGCCATCATGCTCGACCGCATCAGCCGGCCCAGTGAGAAAGAGGGTGGCACATGAGTACCGCCCTCGAATTCCGCCATGTCGACATCGTCTTCGGTCCCAAAAGCAACCGCCGGCTCAACGGCACGATCCAACAGGCGCTCGCGGCGCTGGATGCGGGTGGGACCAGGACGGAGATCGCCGAGAAGACGGGCGTGGTCATTGGAGTTGCCGATGCCTGCCTCGAGGTCTCGCGGGGCGAGATTTCCGTCCTGATGGGTCTGTCGGGATCCGGCAAATCCACCTTGCTGCGTGCGGCCAACGGTCTGAACCCTGTGACTCGCGGGCAAGTACTGGTGAGCGATGGAGCCGACTTCGTCGACATCGCCAAATGCGACGGCCCCACCCTGCGTCGCGTGCGCCGTCTGCGCATCGCTATGGTGTTTCAGCAATTTGGTCTGCTGCCCTGGAGAACCGTGCGCGACAACGTCGGGTTCGGGTTGGAGTTACGGGGAGAGCCCGCGGACAAGCGCCGCCAGATCGTCGATCGGCAGCTGGAGCTGGTGGGACTGACGCAATGGGGCGATCGTTATTGCAGCGAGCTATCGGGAGGCATGCAGCAACGCGTGGGTCTGGCGCGAGCCTTCGCCACCGATGCGGACATCCTGCTGATGGACGAGCCCTTCTCCGCGCTCGATCCTCTCATCCGCCGCAAGCTGCAGGACGAGTTGCTGGCCCTCCAGGAACGGGTGAAGAAGACCATTCTCTTCGTGAGTCACGATCTGGATGAAGCCTTGAAGCTCGGTGACCACATTTCCATTCTCGAAGGGGGCCGCATCGTTCAAACGGGCACAGCCCAGGACATAGTGCATCGGCCTGCCAATGATTACGTGGCGGAGTTCGTGCGTCACATCAATCCGCTCACCGCCATCAAAGGCGCCGCGCCGACCTGAGAGCGTCGCCTCTCCATGTCGCCTCTGTTCAACCGGGTCGGCGTGCGGGTGCTCGTCGCACCGCGGGGCGCGCCGGCATCATAATGATGCACTAGAGCCGACCAGGACCCTTCGCCCATGCAACCCTTTTCCGGGCTTTCGCTCCTGCGAGGTGGCCTCAGCGGCCAGCGCGGCTGGAAGCAACAGTGGCGCAAAGCACAACCCAAGGCGGCGTACGATGCGGTGATTGTCGGCGGTGGCGGCCATGGGCTCGGTGCGGCGTACTACCTGGCGAAAGAGCATGGCCTCCAGAACATCGCCGTGCTGGAAAAAAGCTGGATCGGCGGCGGCAACACCGGGCGCAACACAACGATCATCCGCTCGAATTATCTGTTTGCCGAGAGCGCCGCGCTCTACGACCACGCACTGCGGTTGTGGGAGACTCTTTCGCAACAGCTCAACTACAACATGATGTTTTCACAGCGCGGTGTCCTGATGCTCGCGCATACGGTTCACGACGTCCATACATCGAAGCGGCACGTGCACGCCAATCGCGCCGCCGGTGTGGACAATGAATGGTTGACGGCAAGCCAAGCGCAGGCGTTCTGCCCTGTCCTGAATATAAACGACATCCGCTATCCGGTCCTCGGAGCGGCGCTCCAGCGGCGGGGTGGAACAGCCAGGCATGACGCGGTTGCCTGGGGTTTTGCACGGGCGGCGGATGCCCTCGGTGTGGACATTGTCGAGAACTGCGAGGTCACCGGCATACAACGGGATTCGCAGGGCGCGGTAGCCGCCGTCGAGACCACCAGGGGACTGATCCGCACACCGAAGGTCGGCGTCTGCGCTGCGGGCCATACGAGCGTCATCATGAAAATGGTCGGCCTGCAGCTGCCGCTCGAGAGCTTTCCATTGCAGGCACTGGTCTCGGAGCCCGTCAAGCCGATCTTTCCTTGCGTGGTCATGTCAAACACCATCCACGCGTATATCAGTCAATCCGACAAGGGTGAGCTGGTCATCGGCGCCGGGACCGACGCCTATACTTCCTACACCCAACGCGGTGGGTTGCATATCGACAGCCACGCCCTGGAGGCGATCTGCGAGCTCTTTCCGATGTTTCGCCGGCTGCGCATGTTGCGCACGTGGGGCGGTATCGTGGATGTGACACCGGATCGCTCCCCCATCATCGCGAAGACCCCGGTTCCGGGTCTGTATGTGAACTGTGGTTGGGGAACCGGCGGCTTCAAAGCAACACCGGGGTCGGCACACGTGTTCGCTCATACTATCGCCCATGATGAGCCGCATCCTGTCAACGCGCCCTTCACCATCGAGCGCTTCCGTGACGGCCACCTCATCGATGAGGCGGCTGCGGCTGCGGTCGCGCATTGAGTCAGATGGATACACGGCAATGCTGCTGATCGAATGCCCCTATTGCGGCGAGCGTCCCGAGCTGGAATTCAGCCACGGCGGCCAGGCTCATATCGCGCGCGCCCAAAATCCCAGCGAAGTGTCGGCCGACGAATGGACCAACTTCCTCTACATGCGTGACAACGTGAAAGGTGTGCATGCCGAGCGTTGGCGCCACACGCATGGGTGTGGAAGGTTTTTCAACGCGCTGCGCGACACGATGACCGATCACTTCGTCGGCACCTATAAAGTGGGCGAGCAGCCGCCCGTCGCGGCGGGCGCGCAGGCTGACCGGAAGGTCCAGTCGTGAGCGCGGACTCCCACCAGGAGGCGCTCGGCCGCGTCGATCGGGCGCACCCCATCCGCTTCACTTTCGACGGTCGTGCGCTGAGTGGCTTTCAGGGTGACACGCTGGCGTCAGCCCTGCTGCGCAATGGCGTGCATCTCGTCGGGCGATCGTTCAAGTATCATCGCCCGCGCGGCATCCTGGCCGCCGGCTCGGAAGAGCCCAACGCGCTCGTGACGGTCCGCCGCGATGATGCGCGCTACACGCCCAACTTACGCGCTACGCAAGTTGAAATCTATGATGGGCTCGAAGCCCACAGCCAAAACCGCTGGCCGAGCCTGGCCGTGGATTTTGGCGGGATCAACAATCTGCTCGCGCCATTCATTCCGGCGGGCTTCTACTACAAGACCTTCATGTGGCCGCGCGGCGCCTGGAACGCGCTTTACGAGCCTCGGATCCGGGCGGCCGCCGGCCTGGGCAAGTCACCTGCCCTGGCGGACCCGGATCGTTATACCAACCGCTTCGCTCATTGCGACGTCCTGGTGATCGGCGCCGGGCCGAGCGGGTTAGCCGCCGCGCTGGCGGCAGCGGGCGCCGGGGCGCGGGTCATTCTCTGCGATGAGCAGGCGCAATTGGGCGGCTCGCTGTTGGCTGAGCCGGCTGGCAGCCATGCCTCGCTCCTCGAGGGCGTAGCCGCGGACGACTGGCAGGCTCGGGCCGTTGCGACACTCAGCCGGAATCCTCGCGTCACACTGCTGCCGCGGACCACAGCGTTTGGTTATTTTCCGCACAACCTGGTGGGATTGAATCAGCGCCTCACCGATCACCAGGAGCTCCCTGACCCTGAATCGCCACGCGAGCGGCAGTGGCAGGTGCGTGCCAGGGAAGTGCTACTGGCCACCGGGGCGATCGAGCGTCCGTTGGTTTTTCCCGGCAATGACCGACCCGGTATCATGTTGGCTGGTGCGGCTCGGACGTATGTAAATCGATACGGGGCCGTTCCGGGATCCCGCGCTGTCGTGGTCACTGCGTGCGATGAGGCGTATCGGGCAGCGCTCGATCTGCAACGAGCGGGTGTTTACATCGCGCTCATTGCCGACATACGCGACCGGCCGCAAGGGGCCCTGGTACAGGCTGCGCGTGCGGCGGGCTTGCCAGTCCAAACGGGCACAACCGTCGTCGGCACGACCGGTCGGCTGCGGGTCACCAGTGTAGATCTGGCGCGCACGGACAGCCATGGTGAAGTCAGCGCCGAGGCGAGACAAACCATACCTTGCGATCTGCTGCTCATGTCGGGCGGGTACACGCCGACCGTGCATTTGTACTCGCAGTCGCGGAGCAAACTTTCCTGGGATGACAAGACTCAAGCGTTCATTCCGGGTGAGCCGGCGGAGCGCGTGCGAGCTGCAGGCGCGTGCCGCGGGGTGTTTGCGTTACAGGCTGTGCTAGCCGACGGCGCGGCCGCGGGCGCCGCGGCCGCAGCTGATGCGAAGCGCTTCAAGGGCGTCAAGCCGATAAGGACAGCTGTCACCGGAGCGGACCAGGCGCCATGCGCGTCCGACCCGCCGCTCGGCACCTTCAGTGGTGCCCTACCCCAGCCCGGCGGCGCGACTGGCTCCATGGCGTTCGTCGATTGGCAGAATGATGTCACCACAAAGGATCTGGCGCTGGCGACGCGCGAGGGGTTCAGCTCGGTCGAGCACCTCAAACGGTACACCACGACGGGCATGGCAACAGATCAGGGCAAGACGTCCAATCTAAACGCGCTGGGCTTTGTGGCCCGCGAGCTCGATAAAGCCATCCCGCAAGTTGGCTTCACAACCTTTCGCCCTCCCTATACACCCGTAACGTTCGCTAGCTTCGCGGGCTTCTCACGGGGCTCCTTGTTTGATCCCATACGGTGCACACCGACGCATGACTGGGCGGCACGCAATGGCGCCGTTTTCGAGGATGTCGGGCTGTGGAAACGAGCCCGCTACTTCCCGCGTAGGGGCGAAGACATACACGCCTCGGTGGCGCGCGAATGTCTTGCCGCCCGCAAGAGCTGCGGCCTGTTTGACGCGTCGACGCTCGGCAAGATCGAAGTCGTCGGCAGAGACGCGGTTATGTTCATGAACCGCATGTACGTCAACGCGTGGGCCAGTCTCGCGGTCGGACGCTGCCGCTACGGAGTCCTTTTGCGTGATGATGGCTTTGTCTTCGACGATGGCGTCGTTGCTCGCACGGCCGAGGATCGCTTCCATGTCACCACCACCACCGGTGGCGCCGCGCGCGTCCTCGGATTGATGGAAGACTATCTGCAGACCGAGTGGTCCGACCTGAGTGTCTGGCTGACCTCGACTACGGAGCAATGGGCGGTGATCGCGGTCCAGGGGCCGAACTCACGCCGTGTCCTGGAAACTCTCGTCGAGGGTGTCGATCTCTCCGCTCAGGCTTTGCCTCATATGGGCGTGGCGCGGGGACGTATCTGCGGTGTGCCGATGATGTTGTTCAGGGTGAGTTTTACCGGTGAGTTGGGTTTCGAGGTGAACGTGCCCGCCGACTTTGGCCTGGCGGTCTGGGAAGCGGTTTACGCGGCCGGCCAGAACTATGACATCACGCCCTACGGCACGGAAGCGATGCATGTGCTCCGCGCGGAAAAGGGTTACATCATTGTTGGCCAGGAAACGGACGGCACCGTCACACCGGACGACGTCGGCCTCGGTTGGGCGCTTGGCAAGACCAAGCCTGACTTCGTGGGTAAGCGCTCGCTGCAGCGTCCTGCCATGAGCGTGCCTGACCGCAAGCAACTGGTTGGATTGCAAACCAGCGACCCTCATGTGGTGCTCGATGAGGGCGCCCAGATCATGCAGGAGCCCAACCAAAGGGCGCCTGTCCGTCCGCTTGGCCACGTAACATCTTCCTACCATAGCGCTCTGCTGGGCAGATCCATCGCGCTTGCGCTGGTCTCGGGCGGGAGAGCACGTCAGGGCCAGACGCTCTACGTCCCGACAACGGGCGGCGGGGATGTGGCCGTGAAAGTCACCTCCCCTGTGTTCTATGACCCCGAGGGAGCGCGCCTGAATGGCTAGCCTGATACGACAGAGTGCGCAGATCACAGCGTGCTCGTTCGTCCGGCAACTTGCGCCGGCGGTTCGTTATGTGTTGCGCGGCGGACCGCAGGTGCTGACGGCAGCGGGCAAGGCCCTCGGATTGGAAATTTCCTCGCTGGCGTGTCGCGCGGCCACCCAGGGCGCCCCGGGCGCTGCCAACCAGATGGCAGTCGCTGACCGAATCCCTGTGTCAGCCCTCTGGCTAGGACCCGACGAACAGCTGTTGCTTGGCCCGGACGGTCGCGACTTTGCCGCCGTACTCATTCCCGCGCTACGCGACATGCCGCACTCACTCGTCGATGTGAGTCATCGGCAGACTGCGCTCGAGGTGAGTGGCCCGCATGCAACGGCCCTGTTGAGCGTAGGCTGTCCACTCGACCTGGATCTGGCCGCGTGCCCGGTCGGGATGTGCACTCGGACCGTCCTCGCCAAAGCCGAGATCGTCCTCTGGCGCACGAGCGAGGATGTATTCCACCTCGAGGTGTGGCGCTCGTTCGCAGCCTACGTCTCGGCTTTCCTGGCCGAGGCTGCGCGCGAGATCGCCCGCTGACAAAAGTTTTGGGGAGAGCAGTAATGAAGACGCATGTTCGAGTCGCAGTCATCGGTGGTGGCGTCGTCGGCGTCAGCACGCTCTATCACCTGACCAGGAAAGGCTGGACGGATGTCGTACTGTTGGAGCGCACCGAGCTGACGGCGGGATCCACCTGGCACGCCGCCGGCCTGCTGCCCCTGTTCAACATGAGCTACACGGTGGGCCAGCTCCATAAGTACTCGGTTGACCTGTACAAGCGACTCCCCGCGGAAACCGGTCAGGACGTGAGCTTTCATGTTACGGGCAACCTGCGCCTGGCAACCTGCCGCGACCGCATGGACGAGTACCAGAAGTATTGTGGCACCGCCAACACCATCGGCGTGCCGTTCGAAGTCATCACCCCGGCCGAAGTGAAAAAGCTGTGGCCGCTGGTGGAGCTCGGTGGCTCGGACGACACTCCGGCGATCATCGGGGCCCTCTATCATCCGGATGATGGCCACATTGCGCCTGCCGACCTGACGATGGCGCTGCGCAAAGGTGCCCGTAGCGCCGGCGCGGAGATCTATGAGCACACGGAGGTGTTGGGTGTTCAGCGCACTGCCTCGGGCGAGTGGCAGCTGCGTACGAGCAAGGGCGACCTGGTCGCCGAGCACGTCGTATGCGCCACGGGTAACTATGCACGCCAGTTCGGGCGTCTCTTCGGTTTGAACGTCCCAGCCATTCCCGTCGAGCATCAATACATCGTTTACGACGAATCCCCGGAGTTGAATGCGTACCGCACCGGCGGCGGACGCGAGCTTGCGGTCCTGCGCGAATCCGACAAGTCGTACTACCTGCGCGAGGAGCGCATGGGCTGGATCCTGGGGCCTTACGAGAAAGGCGCGCCCGCACGGTTCGCCGCTGGAGTACCGGATTGGTTTGGCCGCAATCTCTTCCCCGGCGATCTCGAGCGCCTGCTGCCGCACGTCGAAGCGGCGCAGCGCCGGGTCCCAGCGCTCGAGAACTGCGGTATCAAGGACATCGTCAACGGCCCGATCTCCTACACGCCCGATGGCAGTCCGCTCATTGGCCCCGCCTGGAGTCTGCCCAACGTGTGGCTCAATGAGGGGCACAGTTTCGGCATCACGGCCGCCGGGGGCTCCGGCTGGCAGCTCGCCGAGTGGATCGTCGAGGGTGAGCCCGGCATCGACATGTTGGCCGTCGATCCGCGCCGCTTCGGCGACTACACGAGCAAACGCTACGTCGTCCAGAAGAACGAAGAAACCTATCGCAACGTGTTCACGGTGCACTATCCGGACGAGGAGCGGGAGGACGGCCGCCCGGCGAAGACGAGCCCGGTGTACGATAAGATCGATCGCCTCGGCGCGGTGTGGGGACAACGCTATGGCTGGGAGCGCGCCAACTGGTTCGCGCCGCCCGGCGTCGAGCGGAAGGATCGCTGGAGCTTCCGTCGCACCAACTATTTCGAGCACGTAGGCAATGAGTGTCGCCGCATGCGCGAACAGGTCGGCGTCATCGACCTGACCCCCTTCACCAAACACGAGGTGTGCGGCCCCGGGGCGGAAGCCTGGCTCGATGGGCTCGTGGCCAACAAGGTTCCGACGCGCATCGGCCGCATTGCGCTGTGCCACGCCCTGACCCGGCGCGGCGGCATCCGCTCCGAGTTCACCATCACGAAAGTTGACGACCAACGGTTCTATGTCGTCAGCGCCGGGGCGGCTGAGCGTTACGATTCCGACTACCTGCGCAAGGCGCTGCCGGAGGATGGGTCCGTCAGCTTGCGCAATATCACCAACTCGCGCGGCTGCTTCGTGGTGGCGGGGCCGAAATCGCGCGAGGTGCTGACGAAACTGACCGACACCGTGCTCGATAACACCGCGTTTCCATGGCTCACGGGACAGACGCTCGAAGTAGGTCTGGCGGTGGATGTGTATGTACTGCGCGTGAACTTTGTAGGCGCGCTGGGCTGGGAGTTGCACTTCCCGATCGAATACGCCCATCACTTGTTCGATGCGTTGTTCGATGCGGGTAAGGAGCACGGCATCGGCATGGTTGGCATGCGCGCCATGGAATCGCTCCGGATGGAGAAGTCCTACCGGATGTGGGGCAGCGACATGACACCGGACTACACTCCGTTCGAGGCCAGCCTCGATCGGTTCGTCCGACTGAAAAAAGGTCCGTTCATCGGCAAAGAGGCCTTGGAGAAACAACTCGCCAACGGGGTACCGAACCGGTTTGTCACGCTGGAAGTGCACGGCGTCACCGATGCCGACCCGATGGGCAACGAGCCGCTCTTCGAGCGCGGAGGCCGCATGGTTGGCCGGGCGACATCCGGCTACTACGGGCACTACCTTCGCAAGAGCCTGGCCATCGGCTACGTGCAGGCCGACCTCGCTAAAGAAGGTACCCCGCTGGAAATCCAGATTCTGGGCGAGCGCAAGCAGGCAACCGTGGTGCGGGAGTCACCTTACGACCCGGATAATCTGGAGCTGCGGGGCTAGAGCGGCGCTGAGACCGGGCGAGAGTTCAGGTTCGTTGCGCGCGGTGCGCGGGCCCTTCGTTGGGTGCCTGCCGCGCGGGTTCGGGCTCGTTGCGCGCGCGGTGCGCGCTCGCGAGCGGCGGTAGTGGAGTGGAGGCCCTCAGGTGGGTACTATCCACGCGTGGAATTGCCCAAGAGCAAGTTCGCGTTCCTGACCCTGCCGCGCTACTCCATGATCGCCCTCTCCAGCGCAGTCGACACGCTGCGGATGGCGAACTTGGTCACCGGCCAGGCGGTGTACGAGTGGTCGATCGTCAGCATGGAGGGCGAGCCCGTAGCGGCCAGCAATGGCCTGCAACTCACGCCAACCCTCCCGCTCCAACAGCTGGCTTCGGTCGACATCTTGTTCGTTTGCGGTGGCGTCGACGTACAGGCTGCGGTGACTCCGAAGATCCTGTCGGCGTTACGCCGCCTCGCGGAGCGCAAGGTCCCCCTGGGAGCGCTGTGTACGGGCGGATATGCCCTCGCGAAGGCCGGGCTGCTGGACAAATACCGCGCCACCATCCACTGGGAAAACCTTTCCGCGCTGCGCGAGGAATTCCCGCGCATCCTGTTGAATGACCAGCTTTTCACCATCGATCGGGACCGCTTCACCTGTTCCGGGGGCATCGCGCCGCTGGACTTGATGTTGCATCTGGTGAAGAGCCGGGTAGGCGTCCGCATCGCACAGCTCATTTCCGAGCAATTCATTGTCGATCGCATCCGCAATGACCGCGACCGCCAGTACGTCCCGCTGCGAGCGCAGATCGGTGTCAGCCAGGAGAGTTTGATCCACGCCGCGCAGTTGATGGAGCAGAACATCGAGAAGCCGCTCTCACTGGATGAGATCGCGGCGGCCACCGACCTTTCGCGGCGGCAGATCGAGCGGCTTTTCAAGCGCCACCTCAATTGCGTGCCGAAGCGGTACTACCTGCAGATGCGCCTGCGGCGCGCCCGTGAGCTCCTTTTGCATACCTCCATGCCGATTGTCGATATCACGGCCGCCTGTGGCTTCCGCTCCACGACCCATTTCTCGAAGTGTTACCACGCCCAATTCGGGTATCCGCCCAGTGCCGAGCGTCACGGCCGCCGTACCAAGCCGCCCACTGAGACCCCCGCCCCGGCCTGAGAGGCCCCTCCGTCAAAAACGCCTGCCCCTTATGTCATTTTGCGTCGGCGCATGTCGCCTCTGGACTAGCCCTGGTCGCGAAGTAACCGCTGCGCTCGACACCGCTCCCGTACCATGCCCAATGAACCATCCTGGAGTGCGCGCACATGGCAGAAGAGCAGGCCGAGTTCAACCTACGCGACCTGAACGACCAGGAGCTCACCGAGCAGATCCATGACGACCTGTACAACGGTCTGAAAGCCGAGGTCGAGGAAGCGACCCATATTTTCCTGGAGCGCGGCTGGGGGGCCGAGAAGGTCCTGAATGAAGCGCTCGTCGAGGGCATGCGCATCGTCGGCATCGACTTCCGCGATGGCATCCTGTTCGTGCCCGAGGTGCTGCTGGCCGCCAACGCCATGAAGGCCGGGATGGAAATACTGCGCCCCCTGCTGGCCGAGACGGGGGTCGAGCCGATCGGCAAGGTCGTCATCGGCACCGTAAAGGGCGACATCCACGACATCGGCAAGAACCTGGTCTCGATGATGCTCGAGGGCGCGGGCTTCGAAGTCATCGACCTCGGTATCAACAACCCGGTCGAGAAATACCTGGCCGCTCTCGAGCAACACAAACCTGACATTCTCGGTATGTCCGCGCTGCTCACCACAACCATGCCCTACATGAAGGTGGTCATCGACAAGCTGCAGGAGCAAGGCATCCGCAAGGACTACATCGTGTTGGTCGGTGGCGCCCCGCTGAACGAGGAGTTTGGCAAGGCGGTGGGCGCGGACGCTTATTGCCGCGACGCGGCCATCGCAGTCGAGACGGCCAAGAGTCTGCTGGCGGCGCGGCGCGCGGCGCGCGTTTCCTGAGGAACCGACCGGCATACACCATGGACACTCGCCGCGGTATTCTGGTCATTGCTTGCGGAGCGCTCGCACGGGAGATCGCCGCACTGCGCCGCATGAATCAGTGGACGGCGCTCGATGTTCGCTGCCTCCCGGCCGAGTTGCACAACCGTCCGGAAAGGATCGCCGCGGCAGTACGCGATCAGATCCACGTGCAGCGCGAACACTATCAGACCATCTTCGTGGCTTACGGTGACTGCGGCACCGGAGGCCAACTCGACGCCGTACTCCGTGAAGAAGGCGTGGAGCGTCTTCCCGGCGCTCATTGCTATGAGTTCTTCGCCGGCAGCCACACCTTCCAGGAGCTCAGTGAGACAGAGCCCGGCACGTTCTACCTGACGGACTTTCTCATCCGTCACTTCGACAGACTGGTCACGCGCGGGCTGGGACTCGACCGGCACCCTGAGCTGGCCGGCGAATACTTCCGCCACTATCGTAAACTGGTGTATCTCGCGCAGACCCGTGCGCCGGCTGCCATCGAGCGCGCGAAGCAGATCGCGCAGCGCATGGGGTTTGAGTTCGAGCACCGCTTCACCGGCTACGGCGGGCTTGGGCAACACCTGAGCGCGCTGGTGGCGAGCTGACAGAAGGAGAGCTCCCATGGCCAGCCTGACCATCATCTCCTGGCGTGACATCCCCGCGCAGGTGGTCGTCAAGCGCGGCCGCGAAACGGCCAAAGTGCAGCTGTCCGCGCGCTTCCAGGAAGCCGTCGACCGCGCTGCCATGCGCGCCGGTAAGGGCAGCTCCGATGCTTATCTCGCCGATTGGAAACGCAGCGAGCCGCGGACATGCGGTGAGGACATCCAGGCGGAAGTGGCTGCGGAAGCCGCCAAACTCGAAGCGCGCTATACGGATGATGACCTCGAGCGGCTGATCCGGGCCAAGGGACTGGAGCCGCGCGCCGAACGATCGGCAGATGCGGCGGGCTCCTGATGTACGCGGTGCGGCTATGGTCCGTTCGACATGCACGTGGGCTGAATGCGTTCTATCGCGGCTTTGAGAGAGTACTTGCCGCGCTACATCCGGTGTGGAAGCTGATCGGCTATCAGCGCCTCGAGCGTCCAGTGGCCGCAGTGGAGCAAGGGGTCAAAGGCTTCCTCTTCGATTGCAAGATGTGCGGGCAGTGCATTCTCAGCTCGACCGGCATGTCGTGTCCGATGAACTGCCCCAAGAACCTTCGCAACGGGCCATGTGGAGGCGTCCGGGACAACGGTCATTGCGAGGTGTATCCCGCGATGAAGTGCGTCTGGGTGCAGGCGGTGGCCGGCAGCGCTCGCCTACCGGGCGGGCCAGAGGCGCTCAGCAAGGTACAGGCTGCTGTTGATCTGCGCCTGAAAGGAAAATCCTCGTGGCTACGTGTTGCGCGCGAGCGCGCTGGAGAGCCCGGGTGAACTTCGAGGACGAGCCCGTACCCGGGTATCCCCTGCCTATCCTTCCAGGGCACACCTCGCCGGGACGTTTCGAGCGCGTGCTGCGCGCGGGTCAATTCGCGGTCACGAGCGAGCTCGCTCCACCCGACTCCGCCGATCCGGAGGATGTCTATCGCCGCGCCCGGGTCTTCCATGGTTATGTCGATGCCATCAATGCGACGGATGGCAGCGGAGCCAACTGCCACATGTCGAGTATGGCTGTTTGTGCCCTGCTCACCCGGGTCGGCTATGCGCCGATCATGCAGATCTCCTGCCGCGACAAGAATCGTATCGCCATCCAGGGCGACATCCTGGGCGGGGCCGCGATGGGCGTTTGCAATGTCCTGTGCCTGACCGGCGACGGCGTCGGTGCCGGTGACCATCCGCAAGCACGGCCGGTGTTTGATCTCGACTCCCTGTCACTGCTCGAGACCGCGCGCACCTTGCGCGACGAGCACCGCTTCCTGAGCGGGCGCAAGCTGACCTACTCGCCGCGCGTGCTGCTGGGCGCAGCCGAGAATCCCTTCGCGCCGCCGGTCCTATGGCGCGCCCAACGCCTGGCGAAAAAAGTCGCCGCTGGCGCGCAGTTCTTCCAGACACAGTACTGTTACGACGTACCCATGTTGCGGACATTCATGCGCCAGGTGGAGGACCTCGGGCTACTCGAGAAGATATTCATCCTCGTTGGCGTTGGGCCGCTGCGCTCGGCGAAAGTCGCCGAATGGATGCGTACGCACGTGCCCGGCCTGCACATCCCGGATGCCGTCATCAAGCGGCTTGCCGGCGCCAGCGACGGCGCGCGCGAAGGCCGCAATCTGTGCATCGAGTTGATCCAAGAGCTGCGTGAAGTGCCCGGCGTGCGCGGCATCCATCTCATGGCCTACCGGCAGGAGGAGAGCGTCGCGGAAATCGTCGACCGCTCCGGAGTGCTCGGCGGCCGCAGACCCTGGTACCCGGGCCGCGACCGAGCGGCCAGCGAGGGAACCCCCAGTGGGGGCGACCCGACGACCCACTCAAACAGGAAAGTCTCATGACCGACACCGTTCTCAGCTCCGCCACCCGCGAAGTCGTCATCGGCTTCGAGCGTCCCTTCGTCATGATCGGCGAGCGCATCAACCCCACCGGTCGCAAGATCCTGGCTGCCGAAATGGCGGCCGGCGATTTCAGCCGGGTGGAATCGGACGCGCGCGCCCAGGTAGCCGCCGGCGCCCAGATGTTGGATGTGAACGCCGGCATCCCGCTGGCCGACGAGCCCGCCATTCTCGCCAAGGCCGTACAACTGGTGCAGTCCATCACCGACGTGCCGCTGTCGATCGATTCCTCGATCGTCGCCGCGCTCGAGGCGGGCCTCGCCGTGTACAAGGGCAAGGCGCTGGTCAACTCCGTGACCGGAGAGGAGGAGCGCCTGGAATCCGTGCTCCCCCTGGTGAAAAAGTATGGCGCTGCCGTGGTCGCCATCTCCAATGATGAGACCGGCATTTCGGTGGATCCGGACGTGCGCTTCGAAGTTGCGAAAAAGATCGTGCAGCGCGCCGCCGACCACGGCATTCCGTCCTGTGACATCGTGGTCGACCCGTTGGTCATGCCGATCGGAGCCATCAACAAGGCAGGCGTGCACGTCATGCATCTCGTCCGCCGGTTGAGAAACGAGCTCAAAGTCAACACCACCTGTGGTGCCTCCAACGTAAGCTTCGGACTTCCGGCCCGCGAGGCCGTCAGCGCGGGATTCCTCACCATGGCGATCGGCGCCGGCATGACCTCCGCCATCATGAATCCGCTGCACCTGGAGATCCTGAAGGCCGTAATGGCCGCGGACGTGATGATGGGACACGATCCCGACTGCATGCGTTGGATCCGGAAGTTCCGCGAGGCCCCCGTGATGCAGGCCTCGGGCGCCGCAGCCCCTGCCACCGAAGGCGCTACCCGTGGACGCCGCGAGGGCGGTCACCGCCGGCGCGTGACCTGATGAGGCCCTCTCTCGGGCCGTAGGCCTAACCATGAGTGACCAGGACGCTCTCGTAGTTTTCACTCCCTCGGGCAAGCGCGGGCGCTTCCCGCTGGGCACCCCCCTCTTGCAAGCTGCCCGCTCCCTTGGCGTGGATGTTGATTCCGTCTGCGGCGGTCGCGCGATCTGCGGTCGCTGCCAGGTGTTGGTAATGGAGGGTGAGTTCGCCAAGCATGGCGTCACCTCCAGCGCCGGGAATCTCTCGCCATTGAGCGCGGCCGAGCAGAGCTATTCCAACCGCCGCCCGCTTCCCAGCGGCCACCGGCTATCCTGCCAATCGCGTCTCGAGGGCGACCTGGTCGTCGACGTCCCTTCCACGAGCCAAGTGCATCGTCAAGTCGTCCGGAAGCAAGCAGATGCCCGGGTCATCACACTGGATCCAGTGGCGCGTCTCCACTATGTGGAGGTGCAACAGCCTGACATGCACGACCCATCCGGCGATCTCGAGCGTGTGCTGAAAGCCCTGCGGAGCGAATGGCAGCTCGATAACCTGACGTGCGATGCCCAGGTATTACGGCACCTGCAGCCCACACTGCGTCGCGGCGACTGGAAAGTCACTGTCGCTGTGCATGCCGGGTCGCGCATCATGGGAATCTGGCCGGGCTTTTACGAGCGCACGCTAGGTCTTGCCGTGGATGTGGGCTCGACCACCATCGCCGCGCATCTGTGCGACCTGGAGTCCGGAGAGGTCGTTGCCTCCAGCGGAGCGATGAACCCCCAGATCCGCTTCGGCGAGGACCTGATGAGCCGGGTCTCCTATTCGATGATGCATCCAGGTGGGGCGCAGCAGATGACGGATGCGGTTCGGGGCGCGCTCAACACGCTGGCAGCGGATGTCGCCCGCGACGTGGGTGCCTCGGCCGAGGACATTCTGGAAATCACGTTGGTCGGCAATCCGATCATGCACCACCTGCTGCTGGGGATCGATCCTGTGGAGCTGGGTGGCGCGCCGTTTGCACTCGCGACCGACGAAGCAGTCAACATAACGGCCGCTGAGATCAACCTTCATCTGCATCCCAACGCGCGTGTCTATCTCCTCCCCTGCATTGCCGGACATGTGGGCGCGGACGCTGCCGGTATGATTCTGGCGGAGCGGCCCGACATGGCAGATGCGCTCACGTTATTGGTCGATGTCGGGACCAATGCGGAAATTGTTCTAGGTAACCGGCAGCGCCTGTTGGCCTGTTCGAGCCCCACGGGACCGGCTTTTGAGGGCGCACAGATCAGTTGCGGCCAGCGCGCCGCGCCCGGTGCCATCGAGCGAGTACGGATCGATCCGCAGACGCTCGAGCCGCGCTTCAAGATCATTGGCTCGGATCTGTGGTCGGATGATCCCGCTTTCGCAGCCGCCGCGGCAAAATTGGGCGTCTCGGGAATTTGCGGCTCCGGCATCATCGAAGTCATCGCCGAAATGTACCTCGCTGGAATCATCAGCCAGGACGGCGTCGTCGATGGCACCCTCACCGCCCGCAGCGACCGCATCGTGCAAACCGGTCGCACATTCGGCTATGTCGTACATCGCGGTGCGGTCACCCTGACGGTAACCCAGAATGACGTTCGCGCCATTCAACTCGCCAAAGCGGCCCTGTACGCGGGTATCAAACTCCTGATGGACCACCTGGGAGTCGATCACGTGGATCGGATTCGGCTCGCGGGCGCCTTCGGCAGTCACATCGACGTGAAGTACGCGATGGTGCTCGGCATGATCCCCGATTGCGATCTAGCCCAGGTTTCGTCTGCGGGCAACGCCGCAGGCACCGGCGCCCGCATCGCCCTGCTCGACAACGGCTCGCGCAAGACGATCGAGGAGTTGGTGCGGAAGGTAGAGAAAATCGAGACCGCGATCGAGCCTCGCTTTCAGACGCACTTCGTCGAGGCCATGGGAATTCCGCACTCGACGGCCACCTACGAGCATCTTGGCAAGGCCGTATCGCTGCCTGCGCCCAAAGCAACCACCCCGCGCGCCGGCGGCCGCAATCGGCGCAGAAGCGCCTGAGACAGGCGCCTAGATGTTCGAGTCCGGAAACGAGTCCTTGCGGCGCTTGATGTAGTCGAGCAGCGCTTCGTCGATCGCGGGGTCGAGCGCCGGAGCCTCGTATTCGGCCAGCTGCTTCTTCCACAGCTTGTTCGCGCGCTGTGCCATGTCGGTACCGCCTTCGGCTTCCCACTGCTCGAAGCTGTTGTTGTCCGCCAGCGGCGAGCGATAGAAAGCGGTCTCGAAGTTGGCTTGCGTGTGGCTGCACCCCAGGAAGTGTTTGCCCGGTCCCACCTCGCGGATGGCATCCATCGCCTGGCCGTTCTCGCTCAGGTCGACGCCGGCCAACAACGTGTGCATCATCCCCGCCTGATCGGTGTCCATGACAAACTTTTCGTAGCCCATGGCGAGGCCGCCCTCGAGCCAGCCGGCCGTGTGCAATACGAAATTCACGCCCGCCAGGCACGTCGGCAACAGGGTGTTTGCCGATTCGAACGCCGCCTGCGCATCGGGGATCTTCGCAGCACACAAGCCGCCGCCCGAGCGGAACGGGACGCCCAGGCGACGCGCCAGTGCGGCCATGACATACAGCACGAGAGCCGGCTCCGGAGAGCCGAAAGTGGGCGCTCCCGACTGCATGGACAAAGACGACGCGAAACTGCCCAGGACTACAGGCGCGCCGGGGTTCACGAGCTGCGCGAGCGTCATGCCCGCGAGGGCCTCTGCGAGTGTCTGGGCGACTGTACCCGCGACGGTTACCGGCGACATGGCGCCGGCGAGAATGAAAGGCGTGACGATCGTCGCCTGGTTCGCGCGCGCGTAGGTTTTGAGCGCTCCAAGCATCGTCGCGTCGAACGTCATCGGCGAATTGGCGTTGATGAGACTGATGACGAACGTCTTCGGCCGCCCGGATATCGGGTCGAGATAATCGTCGCCGAAGAGAATCTTCGTCATCTCGACCGTATCCTGCGCCCGCTCCGGATGCGTCACCGAGCCCATGTACGGCTTGTCGCTGTACTTCATATGGCTGTAGACCATATCGAAGTGGCGCTTGTTGACCGGCAGGTCGACGGGCTCGCAGATCGTGCCGCCCGAGTGATGCAGCGAGTTCGCCATATAGGCGAGCTTTACGAAATTCTGGAAGTCCTCGATGCGTGCATAACGACGTCCTTCGTCCAGGTTGCGTATGAAGGGCGAGCCGTACGCCGGCGCGAACACGGTGTTGGTTCCGCCAATCACGACATTCCGCGCGGGATTACGGGCGTACTGTGTGAACTCCTTCGGAGCCGAGCGTTGGACGATAGTGCGGCACATGCCGCGCGGGAAGCGCACCCGCTCCCCGGTGACCTCAGCACCGGCACCCTTGAACAGCTCCAGGGCCTCAGGATCGTCCCGGAAGTCGATCCCGATCTCCTGGAGGATAGTGTCCGCGTTGTGCTCGAGCAGCTCCAGGCCTTCCGAGCCGAGCACCTCGTAGAAGGGAATTTTCCGCGTGATGAATGGAACGAACGAGTGGCTGCGTGCGGTGCGCGCCGCCCTCTTCGCGTCACGGCCACTGGGTCGGCGCGATCGCGCCGGTTGGCCTTGCTGCTCGTCCATCGTGCCGCTCCTGAATAGGGACTACCCGCGAGTATGCGGGGGCCTTCCCAGCACGGCTGGTCGGTTTGCGTCATGGACTTACGCAAGAACGCCATTTTTGCATAATCCCAGCCGTCGCTGGCGCGCAAGAGGCTCCTACGTGTCGGAGGACTTCAGCACGACCGCGCCTGCCGACACCAGCTTGAACTGTGAGTCATGCTCGAGCGCCTCACGCAGCGCTTTGAGCATTTGTTGATCGATGACGGCGGCGCTGTCCAACATGACGGGATAGCGCACCGAGCACTCCAGGCCATTCTCCGTCAAGCGCACGCGCACCTCCGGCCGCGGGGCCGGAGCATCGAAGTCGATGAAATTCTGCATCAGCGCATGCTGGCGCTCGATGGAGTCGCGGTACTTTTCATACACCTCGTCGGCCGCCGCCTTGAGCCGTTTATGCGCCTCCACCACGTCTGCCGTGGCCGCTATCGTGAGGGTCACGGTGTGCCAGACATAGTCGGCGCCGGGGATCTGCTTGAACATCGCCGCCGGCTGGAACAACACGGAATTGGAAAGTACGACCATGCGTCCGGTGGCATGCAGGTCGGCTCCGGCGAGCTCCATCAGATAGATTCGAACCAGCCCTATCTCCACGACACGCCCGGTGACCCCTGATAAGGTGATCCGATCGCCCACGCGCACACCGTAGCGCCCGATGAAGAAGAAGTAAGCCACGACCGCAAGAATCACGTTCTGCAGCGCCACTGCGACACCGGCCGTAACGAACCCGGCGTAGGTCGCGACGGAGCCGATTTCGGAGACCAGCCCGAATAGAATGATCAAGGTCAGAGCCAGTCCAACAGCCACCCGCCGCAACACGAGGAACTGCCGCCGGCGGCGCTGATCGTGCAGGTAACGAAATGTTGCGCGTCTCCAGACATCGGAGATAACCAGCACGACCGCGACCCATCCGAGGACGATGCTGATGCGCAGCGCGAGGTAGCGCACGACGGCTGCCATTCTCGTGTTGAGATTCGCGCGCCAGTCATCGACCATGCTTTTGGCGCTCTCGAGGACGAGCGCCTGCTCTCCAATGGGAACCAACACGGTCGAGAGTTGCCGGAACCGATCCGTGTCCGCTTCGAGCGCCGCCCGCTGCGCCAACAGCTGCTGCTGGTCGGTAGCCGTGCTGATTGCCAGGTCCTTGCCGATTACGTCCCGCACTGCACCCACGAGTTGGCCGCGCACTTTTTCAATCTCATCCTGCAGCTTGTCGGTCTCCTTGACGATAGCGCTCAGCTGGCGCCTCGAATCGTTGAGCGAGAGCCAGTCGCTGATCAGCGTGATGACCCCGGCGGACTCGACTCTCTGGTTGTCGGCTATCGTGGCGCGTGTGCTGTTGGATGGGCTCGCTGCGGCTCCAGAGGTGCCGCCGGAGGATGGCCCGCTCGAGGCCGTGTCGTTGCCGGTGGAGTCGCCCTTCGGGCCCGGTCCCGCCCTTGCGTCCTCGGGCTTGCCAGCCTCCCGCGGAGCTCTCGCGCCCTCCTCGGTTCGCGCCGTCCGAGCACTGCGGGACCGGCGCGCCGCCGAGCGTACCTCTGGAATCGATCGCTCGATATCCGCGATCTTCCCCTCGATGGGACTGAGGCTCCCCCTGTCATCGGCGATCGAGCTCGCCTCGAAATCCTCCATGGCTTGAACGCTTTCCTGCACTTCGCGCGCAAGCGTCAATGCAGCACTCACCTGCGCCTTGCGCGCGAGTAGTGTCTCCCGCCCCTTGCCACGGACCGCAGCGATCTGCTGGTCCAAGCCGTCTAGCTCCGACTGGAGGGCCATGACGCGTTGGTCGATGTTGGCGGCTGCCTCATCGAGGCGACCGGCAAAGCTATTTGCGCCGGCCGCGGCCGGCCCGGTCGACTTCGACGCGTCAGGCACCACCGTGCGCAGCAACTTCGCGCAGGCCCTGCCGAACTCCAGTGCCAGCTGCACAGCAGTGAGTGCTTGCTGGTGCACTCGATCCCTGGAGGAGGAGTCAACTGAGGGAACCTGGAGCGAGGTGACGTGATGGAACCAGTCGGCGGTCTGACCAAGATGACCCGCGATCTGATCGACGGTCAGAGGTAACACCGGCTCGGACGGCTGGTTGGCCGGCGAGGTGCTCGGCTGGCCCGATTGCGGCATCGGACGCGATTGGTGCGCGGCTTCCGGCGACGTCGCGTGCTCGGGCGCGGAGACAACCGGACCGGCAGCGACGAGCAGCAGCGCAGTCCTAGTTCCCCATTTTCGTAGTAGATCCATAAGTCGTGCTCACGATAGCAAGTAAGGGACCAAACCGGCATCTCGGGTTACGATGACGGCATGAGACAAACCGAGGTGGCCGGGGCCCTGAGGCAGATTCTGCCCGCGGAAAGCGTGCTCGCGCGCGATGAGGAGCTGCGCCCTTACGAGTGCGACGGGCTTACGGCTTTTCGCCAAAAGCCCATGGTGGTCGTGCTCCCGCGAACAGAAGACGAGGTACGACAGGTGCTTGTCACCTGCCGACGGTTGGAAGTGCCGGTGGTCGCGCGTGGCGCGGGTACTGGCCTCTCGGGCGGATCGACACCGCACGAGTCAGGAGTCCTCCTCTGCCTTGCCCGCCTGAATCGAATTCTGGAAGTCGATCCCATCGCACGGATAGCCCGGCTGCAGCCAGGCGTGCGCAACCTGCAGGTGTCGGAAGCCGCAGCGGAACATGGTCTGTACTACGCCCCGGATCCCTCATCGCAGATCGCCTGCTCGATCGGTGGCAACGTCGCTGAGAACTCTGGTGGCGTGCACTGTCTGAAGTACGGCTTGACCGTGCACAACGTGCTCGGCATCCGCGGCTTTACTATCGAGGGCGAGCTCGTGGAGCTTGGCGGACGCGCGCCGGACCGCCCGGGACTCGATTTGCTGGCACTCGTCATCGGGTCCGAAGGTCTTCTCCTGGTGGTTACAGAGGTCATCGTGAAGCTGATTCCGCGTCCCCAGCTCGCGCGGGTGGTCATGGCCTCCTTCAGCGATGTCCGCCACGCCGGCGAGGCGGTCGCGGCCATCATTGCCAACGGCATCATTCCGGCCGGACTGGAGATGATGGATCGCAAAGCTACGGCCGCCGTGGAGCCTTTCGTAAAGGCCGGTTACGACCTCGAGGCTGAAGCCATTCTTCTAGCCGAGGCCGACGGCACTCCTGAGGAAGTTTCGGAGCAGATCGCCGAGATCGAAGCCGTCATGCGCAAGGCAGGTGCTACCTCCCTGGTGTGCTCGAGCTCCGAGGCCGAGCGTCTGCGCTTCTGGTCTGGCCGCAAGAATGCGTTTCCCGCGGCGGGCCGGATCTCGCCGGACTACTACTGCATGGATGGCACCATTCCCCGCAAGAATCTCGGCCCGATGTTGGCAGCGATCGAGGCCATGGAGGAGCGCTACTCGCTCAGGTGCATGAACGTCTTCCACGCCGGTGACGGCAATCTCCATCCACTCATTCTGTTCGATGCCAACATCCCCGGCGAGTGGGAGCGTGCCGATCGCTTCGGGGCCGAGATCCTCGAGCTGTGCGTGCGGCTCGGCGGAACGATCACCGGCGAGCATGGCGTGGGCATCGAGAAAATAAACTCCATGTGCGTGCAATTTTCCGCCAGCGAGCGCACCACATTCTTCACCATCAAAGCGGCCTTCGATCCGCCCGGGCTTTTGAATCCCGGCAAGGCCATTCCAACTCTGGCCCGGTGCGCCGAGTACGGGAAAATGCATGTGCGCGGCGGCGCACTGCCGCACGCCGACGTGCCTCGCTTCTGATACATGGACACCTCGCTCGCCGAGCTGCGAGAGCGCGTCATTGCCGCGCATGAGAGCCGCCGCCCCGTGCGCCTCCAGGGAGCGGGCACCAAAGACTTCTATGCCGCAGACGCCGAACCGCCGGCACAGTCCGTGCGCGCGCCCACCGCGCCAGCGGTCCCGCCATTGGTTGTTGACCTCCGCTCGTATCGCGGAATCAGCGGCTACGAGCCCTCTGAGCTCGTCATCACAGCCCGCTGCGGCACGCCGCTGGCAGAAATCGAGTCCGCCCTGGCCGAGCAGCGACAATTTTTGGCGTTTGAGCCACCCGCATTCGGGGCAGGCGATTCCACCATCGGTGGTGTAGTCGCCGCTGGATTGTCAGGCCCCCGACGCGTGTATGCCGGAGCCGCACGTGACTTCGTGTTGGGGACTGTGCTACTCGATGCGCACGGAGAGATCTTGCACTTCGGCGGGCAAGTGATGAAGAACGTCGCAGGGTTCGACGTCTCCCGCCTCCTGTGCGGGTCGTTGGGCATTCTGGGGATCATCACCGAAGTCTCTCTGAAGGTTCTGCCGCGCCCTCGGCGCGAGGAGACGTTGCGATTCGAGATGCCGGCCGCGGAAGCCATCACGTCGTTCAATCGCTGGAGCGGTCAGCCTTTCCCCATCTCGGGGGCGGCCTGGTGTGATGGCATCGCGTGGCTTCGGCTTTCGGGAGCTGCCTCCGCGGTGAGCGCGGCCCGCGAGCGCCTCGGAGGTGAGCGCGTCGACCCGCAGTCGGCGCTCCAATGGTGGAATGCGCTGCGCCACTGCACCCACCCGGTGTTCAACAGCACCACGTTGTGGAGGCTATCAGTTCCCGACACGACACCGCCGCTCGATCTGCCAGGTCAGCCGCTCATCGATTGGGGCGGCGCGCTACGCTGGTATCCCGCAGCCAGCGACGATGATACAAACCATGCGGCGGGTGCTCTCGACAGTACAGGAACCCCCCGTCCACGCGCACTTGCCTCTGCAGCTGGCGGCACGGCCATGTGTTGGAAAGGTGTTGCCCCGCCGGGCGGGCGCTTCCATCCGCTCCAGCCAACCGTCGCGACGCTGCACCGGCGGCTGAAGGACCGCTTCGATCCACACGGCATTTTCAACCCGGGCCGGCTGATCGCGGGGCTCTGATGAGCCCGGGCCCCAGCTCTGCCCCCTTAGGCTCCCTGCACCGCGGCCTGATGCGCCTTCGCCAGCTCCTCGAGACTGGTGAAGCGGAAATCGTATTTCGGCGTGCCGGCGGGCGGCACAGTTGCCCCCCAACCTTCCAACTGATGGCGTCGGTCGATCCAGGCGCTGCGCAGACCTGCCGCCTGCGCGGGAGCGTGGTCATGATACAAACTCTGCGCGGTGTGCAGGATCGCGCCCTTGCGCACACCGAGCTTGGCCACCGCATCGATGAGATAGCTGAAATTGCGCGGATCCGGCTTATAGGAGCCGATGTCCTGCGCGGTACAAATCGCCTCGAACGTCACACCGAGCCGCCGCTGGGTCCCCGCAAAACTCTCACGGTCGACGTTAGATAGTATGACCAACTTGTAGAAGCGTTGCAGATACTGCAGCGCCGGTACCGTATCCGGGAATGCCGGCCAGTCCGGCACCGACTTGCCGAAGGCAACAGCGTCATCTCCCGCGTCGCTCACCTTCCACTCGCGGGCGAGACGCCGATGCACCTCGGCGAGCAACTCCGAGTAAACCATCTGGGGCGTCGCCGTCTCCTGCGCCACCTCATGGCGCGCGAACGCGGCCAATACATCGTCGCGCCCGAGTGTGACCCCACCGCGCTTCAACAAGGGCTGCAGAGCCGCGTAGAGCCCTGTCTCCCAGTCGATCAGGGTTCCGTAACAATCGAATGTCAGTGCCTTGAAATCCGTGAGTTTCATAGTGCCAACCGCTCCCTCAGGATCAACTATGGCCATGTCGATGATGAATGTCGGGAAAGTGCGGATGCCGATGGCGTAGCCGCCCATGCGCATGCTCGTGTGCATGAGGCTCGCTCCCTTCCCATTTGAACTCATGCTCGTGCTGGTGATGCTCATCATGCACATGAGGGTGCGAATGGGCGAGCGGCTCATGGACGTGCTCGTGCTCATGGTGCTCGGTCACGTGCAGCCAGACACCGAGCGCCATACAAGCGGCTGCGAGCCAGAACGCAATGCCTCCAGGCTGCCCATACAAGAGCATCGCGGCCGCCGCACCGATAAACGGGGCAGTGGCGAAGTAGGCGCCGGTACGCGCAGCTCCAAGCTGCCGCAACGCGACAATAAACAACACCAGGCTCAGGCCATAGCCGGCGAAGCCAAGCACCAGGGTCGCGGTCACATCAGTTGGCGACGGCCAGGAGGCACCCAGCACAACCGCGAGTGCGGTGTTGGTCACACCCGCGACGAGGCCCTTGATCGCAGCCAGGACCCGGGCATCCGCCGCGGCGATGCGCCGGGTCACATTGTTGTCCACCGCCCAACACAGACAAGCCCCGGCAATTGCCAACCCGGGGCCCAGCCCACCAGCGGTTGCAGTTCCGGCAGGCCACACCAGGACGAGGCCACCGGCGAAAATCGCTGCCAGGCCCACTACGACCCGGGTGCCGGCCGGCTCTCCGAAGACCAGCCAAGCCAACAACGCAGTAAACACGACCTCCAGATTCAGCAGCAGGGATGATGACGCGGCGTCCGCGTGAGCCAGTCCAGTCATCAGCAGCGCAGGCGCTACAACTCCGCCCACCAACGTGGAAAGAAGAGCCCACGGCCAATCACGCTTGGTCAGCCCGGTAGGCGTCCACCTGCCATCGCTAATCAAACGTAGGGCACTGACCCCGATGCCGCTACCCAGATAAAGCAGACCCGCGATCAAAAACGGCTGCGCCCCTGACAGGAGTTGCTTCGCAATCGGCGTGGTCAGGCCGAAGAGCAGCGCCGAAGCGAGCGCGGCGGCAATCGATCTGCCGGCACCCGAGTCCGACGCGATGACTCCCGCCATCACACGCTCGTGGATACGGCCCGTGCTTCGGCCTCATCCCGTGCTGCATTGCCGGGGACGGAAGGTGCGGCCAGCGGCACGTGCAGGGGTGAATCTCGCTCCAACGTTACGCAAGAGCCAGGGAAAGACGAATCGATGCTCAAAGTGAGACCGTGGAGCTTCGCCACGGCGGCCACGAGACTCAAACCCAACCCACTGCCCGGAGTGTGGCGGCTCTTTTCCAACCGGTGGAAACGGCGCAACACGGCCTCGCGCTCGTGCGCCGGGATCCCCGGTCCATTGTCGGACACGACTACCCCGATGCGGCCTTTTGTACTGAAGGTGCGCACGCGGACGGATCCCCCGATCGGGCTGAACTTGATGGCGTTGTCCACCAGGTTGCTGATCGCCTCGAACAAAAGGCTGGGATCGCCCGACATCTGTGTAAGTGACGGCGATTCCGGGTCGAAGGACAGCGTCACCCCCCTCTCCTCAGCGACGGGCGCATGGAATTCAACCACGTCGGCGGCGATGCGCCCAAGATCGATCCTCATGAAGCCGGCACGGCGCGCACCGTCCTCGACCTCTGCGATCCGCAACAGCGCGCTGAAAGTTCCCAGCACCGCCTTCGTCTCGGCGATCGCTGCATCAACGGCGCGGGCATACTCCTCGGCCGAGGTGGTTCGCCGCCGCGCTCTTTCGAGTCCGCCGAGAAGGCGGGTGAGCGGCGTGCGTAGATCGTGCGCGATGTCATCGGTAACTCCTTTCACCTCGCGCATCAACCGTTCGATATCATCCAACATGCCATTGACCAGGTGGACGAGACGGTCCAGATCGCCAGCGCCACGCCGGGTGGGCAGGCGCTCCCGCAGATTGCCCGTCACGATCCGCTCGACCGCCCCGGTGATGCCGTTGATCTGCCGCACAGCCCCGAGCGCCGTGATCACTGCGCCGGCGATGCCGATTCCGAACACGAGAATGCCGCCCCAGGCCATGGAGTCGAGCAGCAGGTGTTTGAATCCGTAAATCTCGTTCACGTTGTAGCTGAGAATGAGGATGTCGCCATTGGGCATCCGATAACCCACTCCGCGGAAGGGCGTATCCTTGCCTCTGCGCTTGAGCTCGTATTCGAAGTAGCGTCCGAACGCGACCGGTCGCTCGGGTAAAGAGTGCAAGTTACCCGCGATGAAACGCCCGCTGGAATCGAACAGCGCAAAGGGGCGCCACGCATCCGGGTCACGCTCGGCGTGTGTCGTCAAACGCGGAACGATGTCCCATGGGGCGGTCAAGTACATGACCGAATCGCGTTGGATCCAATGATCCACCGAGCTGTTGAGATATGAGGTGGCCTGCCAGTAGAGAAAGCCGCAAAAAGCCGCCGATGAAGCTCCGAACAGCCCCAGGAACAGCACTGAGAGCCGGAAGCTCGTCGTGCGGGGAAGATCAGTCAGGCGCACGGAGTATGTATCCCGATCCTCGTACGGTCTGGATCATTGAAGGCAGTCCGCCCTCATCGAGTTTGCGGCGCAATTTTCCCATGTGGACGTCGATGACGTTCGTCCGTTGGTCGTACCGGTACGACCAGACCTCCTCGAACAGCATCGTCCTGGTGATGACCTGGCCGGGGTGCCGCATCAGGTATTCCAACAGCCGGTACTCGCGCGGCAAAAGGTCGATCGCACGGCCGCCGCGCTTGACCTCCCGTTTCAAGAGGTCGACCTCGAGATCCCCGACCCGCAGCATGGTCTGGCGATCGGAGGCGCTCCGCCGCCGCAGCAGCACCTCTATCCGGGCAGTAAGCTCGAGGGACTCGAAAGGCTTCGTCAGGTAGTCGTCGCCCCCAGCGCGGAGCCCACGAACACGCTCATCCACAGCGGACAAGGCGCTCAGGATAAGCACCGGTGCATCGACGCTCAGGCCGCGTAAGGTCGACAAGACTGCGAGCCCGTCTATGCCGCCGGGTAGCATGCGATCCAGCACAATCGCCGAATATCGATCCGCTACAGCGCGATCCAGAGCCTCCTGTCCGTTATACGCGCACTCGACCTCAAATCCGTGATCGCCTAGAGCGGCGGCGATTTCCGCGGCCGTTTGGGCGTCGTCCTCGACGACGAGAACTCTCGTCATGGCTCCTCCTGGTTCATAGAACGCATGATACCCCGGAGGAAACGCTGGGGTGCGCCGCAGCCGTTGCTGCGGCGCAACAGACAGGATCAGGCGCTCTTCAGGTCCACTGATTTGATGGGGAGCTTCCGGACCCGCTTTCCTGTGGCCGCGAACACCGCGTTTGCCAGGGCAGGCAGCACCGGCGGCAGCGCCGGCTCGCCCAGTCCCGTGGGTGGGAAGCTCGTGGGCAGGAAGTGCACCTCGACTTGCGGAGCCTGGGACATGCGCAGCAGCGGGAACTCGTGGAAGTTCGTCGCCGTGGCCTGGCCGTTCTCGATATTGATGGCCAGCCCCAAGGCCTGGCCAACGCCGTCCAGCACCCCGCCCTGTACCTGATTCAAGGCCCCGCTGGGGTTGACGATCGGGCTGCCGACATCCGCGACCACCCAGATCTTGTCCACCCTGACCGAGCCATGGGAGTCCACGCTGGCCTTGACGACCTCCGCGAAGTAACCCAGGTGACAGTAGTAGCACGCGAAGCCCATGCCTGTGCGCGGTCCCGTCGGGTTTGCCGCGCTGCCGGACTTGCCAGGCCCCCCCTGGCGGGCCAGCGCATGCAGGCCAGCCTTGTCCCACCCCGACTTCTCGCGCACCGCCTCGATCACCCCGCGCATGCGGCCGGTATCGTATGGCGGCATGGGTCCGAAGGGACCTGTCGGTGTTGGTATGGAGCGCGGCTCGCCCAGAATGGAGAGTTGGAAGTCAAATGGATCCTTGCCGGCCGCGTAGGCCACCTCGTCGAGGAAGCCCTGGAACGCGAACGCGAATGCATTGCTGCCCGGCGCACGCATCGGCCCGGTCGGCTGCGCGAACGGAATCGACGACATCACCAGCTCGATGTTGGGGATCAGCCGCGCCGGATATTCGGTCGGCGAGAAGGTTGCGCTATCGTTGAACTTGTCGCCGATACCGAACGTCACCAGATGATTGCGCAAGGTGACGAGCTTGCCCTGCGCATCCACGCCCGCGCTGAAATGATGGAAGCCGGCCGGCCGATACATGTCGTGTTGGATATCCTGCCGCCGATCGTACAGCAGCTTCACGGGCGCGCCGGCCTGTTTGGAGATCATCACCGCCTGCAGGATGAAGTCGCTCGCCAGGCGGCGACCGAAGCCGCCACCGCAACGCGTCACGTGGATGGTCACGGCCTCCGGGGCGATGCCGAGAGCCTTGGCCACCATGCCGCGCCCGGCGCCCGGGTTCTGCGTGGGCGCCCAGATCTCCGCCTTGCCATCACGGACATCAGCCGTACAGTTCATCGGCTCGAGGGCCGTGTGCGCCAGGATGGGATAGAAATAGTCGGCCTCCACCTTGAGCGCCGCGTTGGCATAGGCACTCTTGTGGTCGCCATCGCTGCGCACGACCTTTACGGGATCTTTCTTGGCGATTTCCGCCGCCTGGCGCGCGTAGCTCGCGCTGCTGTGATCGGCGTGCGGACCCTTGTCCCATTTGATCTGCAGCTTGGCGGCGGCCTTGTTGGCCTGCCACCAGGTATCGGCTACCACTGCCACCCCGTCGAGGAGCCCCATCTGCATACCAACATAGGGCCCTTCACCCGCATCCGGCGCATTCACGACGAACACGTGCTTCACACCGGGCATCGCTTGCGCAGCCTCCAGATCGGCACTCGCGAATTTACCGCCATGCACCGGACACTTCTCGAACACGGCATACAACATGCCCGGCACGGTAGTATCGATCCCGAAGATGGGCTTGCCGGTCACGATCAGCGGGCTGTCGACACCGCCGTACGGCTGACCGATGATGCGGAAGCTCTTCGGATCCTTTAGTGCCACCGCCTTCAGATCCGGTGGCGGCACCGCAGCCGCCTTGGTCGCGAGCGCCCCATATTTCAACGAACGGCCGCTCGCCTTGTGATGCACGACGCCAGGAGTGGTCTCGCACTCGCTGAGCGGGACTCCCCACGTCTTCGCTGCGGCGGTCATCAACATCTGACGTCCGGCCGCACCCGCGCGGCGCAGCGCCTCATAGTTCATCGGGATGCTGAAGCTGCCGCCGGCGAATTGCGGGCCATACTTCGCCTGATCGATCACCGCCATGTCGGTGCGGACGTTGCTCCAGTCAACATCCAACTCCTCGGCGACGATCTGGGGGAAAGCGGTCTTGATGCCCTGGCCGATCTCCGGGTTCTTGCAGGTGATGGTGACGATGTCATCCGGTGTGATCCGGATGTAGGCGTTCAAGGTACCGCCGCTGGCCGCCGGATGCGCACCCGGGGCGGCAGCGGGGGCGACCGTCGGGAAACTCAAATCCAACAACAGGCCGCCACCGGCTACGGTGCTCGCGGCGAGGAAGCTGCGGCGTGAGACGCCCGGATCGGTCTGAGGAACCTTCGCGACACTCATGATCAAACCTCCCGCGTGTCCGCCGTCGGCAGGCCGGCGGCCTGCTTGATGGCAGCACGAATGCGCGTGTACGTCGCGCAGCGGCAGATATTGCCGCTCATGGCGTCATCGATATCCTGGTCGGTGGGCTTCGGCTTCTGGCTCAACAGCGCGGTGGCGGACATGATCTGTCCGGCCTGGCAGTAGCCGCATTGCATGACATCGAGTGCCAGCCATGCCTCCTGCACCTTCTTGCCTGTCTCGGTAGCACCGATGCCTTCGATGGTGGTGACCTTGCGCGTGCCGATGGCCGACAGCGGGGTGACACAGGCCCGGATGGGTGAGCCATCCAGGTGAACGGTGCAGCATCCGCACAAGGCCAAGCCACAGCCAAATTTGGTTCCCTTCATATCCAGCAGATCGCGCAATACCCACAGCAGCGGGGTATCACCGTCCGCCTCAACCGTCCGGGCGGCGCCATTCACCGTGATCGTGTAGCTCATCGTTCCCCCAAACCAGAAAGAAAGCGCGCTATCTACAAGGATATCACGCGAAAAATCAAAGACATGCACTCCTGCGCTGCGAGCTTAGTCCTTATGCTGCTGAGGCGGCAGTCACTCGCGGCGATGGTCCATCACGCGGTGACACGGCAGTCTTGGCATCCGCCATTCTTTCCGTTTCTGCAAGAATCCGTGCAGAAGTGTGCGAAAAAGAGGACAGTGCTACGAACTCGGACGCGCCGGGCCGGCCGTAAATCTGTCAGGGGGCGTTGTTTGGAAAAGATTACCAATCTGTTCGATTACGAGATCTTCGCCCGGGTAATCAAGGCGGGGAGCCTCTCGGCCGCGGCGCGCGAACTGCATTCCTCCCCGGCCATGATTTCCAAACGGCTCACTCGACTCGAGGAGCGCCTGGGAGTGCGACTGCTCCAGAGGACCACCCGGCGGCTCACTCCGACGCAGGTGGGACAGAGCTTCTTTGAGCGGGTCGTGGCCGTGCTGGCGGCCGTGGAAGACGCCGAAAACTTCGCCGCCGTCGACAGTGAGCGTCCACGCGGTGTGCTGAAAGTGTCCCTCCCAACAGCGTTTGGCCGACTACATGTCGCGCCGCGCCTCAAGGCTTTTCTGGACGCGAACACCGAGCTGAAAATGGTGGTGGACCTGAGCGACGACTACGTCGACCTGGTCGCCGGCAGCTTCGATATGGCCGTCCGGATCGGCACCCTGCCCGACTCGAGCCTGGTGGCGCGCCGCCTGGCGTCCAACCGGAGAGTGTTTTGCGCCTCGCCTCTTTATCTGGAGAAACATGGCGAGCCGCGTGATCTGGCGGAGTTGCAACGCCACCGGCTCGTGGCAGCCGGACCGCAAATCACGTGGCGGTTGGAAGGCCCCGAGGGCCCCATCATTCTCAAGCCGCACACCGTGCTCGAAACCAACTCCAGCGAGGTGGTGCGGGAAGCGGTGGTGAGTGGGCTGGGGATCGGCTTTCGATCTACCTGGGATGTCAGCGCGGAGCTCAAGCGCGGTGTCCTGCGGCGTGTGCTGCCTGCTTATGGCAGCGCCTCCGATGTCAACATCTACGCGGTCTACTCAGGGCGTCGGCTCGTGCCTGTAAAAGTGCGGGCTTTCGTGGACTATCTCGTTGCCGCGTTCGGTCCGGAAGAGCCTTACTGGGATCGCGAGATTCAGCCCATTCTCACGCGCGAGCTAGGTGGAGAGTCTCACAGCCGCACCCCGCGCCCGACTTCCTCCGCGGGCACCGCCGGTACGGTTGGCGCCGCGGTACTCGAGCGACGTGTCCCATAACCGTACAACCGTACGGCCGCCAACCGGACAGATACGAACACGGCGTCTCGCCGCCGGGAACGCCTTTCGCTAAACTCGAGCAACCGTTACCGAGGGGACCTATCGAATGAACCGATTTGCGAAGTCGAGCCTCATCGCTCTTTGCGCCCTGGCGCCCGTGTCCATCGTCCTGGCCCAGGACGCAACTCCGCAGACACCCGAGCAACAAGCCGAAGCGGCCGTGCTGACTCGACAGGGACTGCTCAAGGTGATGGGCATGTACATGGCCCCGCTGGGGGGGATGCTGAAAAACAAAATGCCGTTCGACGCCGCCACCGCTGCCAAGAGTGGGCAACACATTGCGGAGCTCGGCAGCATGATTCCGGACGTGTTCAGCGTTGATACCCGCAACAAGACCAGCGCGAAGACGAAGGCGCAAGATGGCGTCTGGACCAACCAGGCCGACTTCAAAGCGAAGGCCGACGATCTGGTCAAAGCCGCGAACGCCCTGGTCGAGGCCGCCAAAGGTGGCGAAAAGGGTGCCACGTTGAAGGCAGCCGGTGCAGTCGGCAAGGCGTGCGGCGCCTGCCACGATAACTATCGCAACAAGTAAGATCGCAACGAGTAGGCCGCGCGGAGCCTGCTGCTGCAGGCTCCCTCTCCCGGCGCGCAGCGCCGCTACGGGCGCAGCCCTCAATAAGTATTATCGGGCGCTACGGGGGCGTGCGCCACCAGCCAATAGACGAATCCCGCCGCCACCAGACTGATCACGAGCGCCTTGATCAGCTGTGAATGGCTGATCGCTTCCCGTTCCGGCACCAGAGTCGCCGGCAAGTGACCATGCAACATGGGCACGACCAGATTCTGGCGCTTATACAAGCCGTAGAAGACGATCGCGGCGATGTGCAGACCGACCGCCCCCAGGATGATGTTGAAATTCAGGCTGTGGATGCTGGATAGCGTGCTCGCGGTACTCGAGCTCACCGCCGGATAGTACGGTCCCGACCACACGACATCGTCGGTAGTGAACAGCCCCGTCGTCGCCTGGATGGCAAGCAACGCGAGCATCAACAGCACCATCAGGCCGCCCACCGGATTGTGACCGATGGTGCGAGGGCTCTCGCGGTTGAACATGCCCCGCAAATACAGCCAGACCGCGGACGGACGATGGATGAAGCTGCCGAAGCGCGCGTGCCGCGGTCCGAAGAAGCCCCATAGGATACGAAATACGACCAGACCGAGGGTCCAGTAGCCCAGATAGAAGTGCCACTGCATCCAGTCGAAGCCCAGTTTCGCCGTCGTGTAGGACGCGATCATGCTGAGCACCAGGAGCCAGTGGAACAGCCGCAACGGCAAGTCCCAGACCAGCCGCCTCGCCTGCGTCTGTTGCCGAGCCTGCTTCTCTTCTGCCACGTAAATAGCTTGACCGTCTGCCATAAGAATCCGCAAGGAGTGTTAGAGCTGGCGCGCCGCGGATGGTGAATCCGCCTGAAACTGCTTGATGAGCGCCGCAGTAGCGTCGTGCACGATGATACTGGTGCCACCGCGTCCGTGCCCACCAGCGCGTCCCATTGCCGCATCCAGCGGCGTCATGCCCTTCTTATCCTTGGCGTTGATATCCGCGTTGTGCGCTACGAGTTGCTTGATAACGTCATCGTAACCGAACAGGGCGGCGCCATGGAGCGCCGTCGAGCCATTGTTGTCATGGGCGTTGACATCCGCCCCGGCCTTCACCAGCAGGTCGACGCAGCCAACCAGGTCAGGCTGCGTTTTGAACCGGCCCCGGGTATCGATCTCATTCGACCCCAGCCCCGCGGCGGCCATGACCGGGGTGACGCCCTGAATATTGGGGAGGTTGGGGTCCGCTCCATGTTCGAGTAGCAGGCGCACGGCTGCCACATCGCCAGCCTTGGCCGCACGCAGCAGCGGCGTTGCGCCGATCGTGAGCATCAGGTCGGCGCCTCGGTCCGGACCCACAGCGCGGTATGGAGGGAACAATTTCAGCTGTACGTTGGGATTGGCACCCGCATCCAGCAGGATACGGATCAGCTGCAGGCTCGTCGTCTCGTCCAGCGAAGGCTGATCAGGCCGGCCACCGTGCGGAATGGTGTTGAGGTCGACCGCGCAATACAGGGGTGTGCGGCCCCACCAATCCCAGGTGTTGACGTTCGCCTTCTTGCCGATCAGGTAAGCGCCAACATCGAAATGAAAGTTGGTGATTGCCATGATCAGAGGCGTCACACCCTCCGGATCCGGAAGGTTGACGTCAGCGTGATGCTCCACCAGCAGCTGCGCGCAGGCGAGGCAACCTTGCCGGGCAGCGTACAGCAGAGGCGTCAGGCCGCCGACCTCGCGCATCTGCGCGCGCGGCTCCGCGGTAACCATACGGGTCCAATGATTCAGCTTCGAGCGCGCGTCGACCTTGGCGCCATGCTCCAGAAGAAACTTCACCATGGTAGGCTGACTTTCGGCAGCAGCGATCATCAGCGGTGTCTGCTCGTGCCACTGCTCGGCGGCGTTGACGTTCGCCCCATGCTTGATGAGGACCTTCGCTGCTGCCACATTGCTCGTGCGCGCAAGAGTCATGAGTGCCGTCTGGCCGTCGGCGTTGGCTTGATCGGCCTTGGCCCCCGCATTCAACAGATGCTCGATGACCGTGGGGTTGCCCCATATCGCGGCTTCGACCAGCGGCGTCGAGCCATATATGTTGATCACATCCGCCTTGGCGCCGGCTTTCAGGAGGCTCTCGATCAGCGCCACGTCATTGTGATAAACGGCGTAATGCAGCGCCGTGGTGCCATCGAGTTCTTCCGCGTTGACATCGACCTTTGTCTTCACGAGTGCCAGCGCCGCGGCGCTGTCGTTAGCCTTCGCAGCATCCAGCAGAGTGGCGGCCCACGTAGGTGTCTGTGCACCGAAGGCGAGCAGAACCGCAGCAGCTAGCACAGCGACCCTGCCCATCAAACCTCCGCAAACTTGCCGGTGCTGTCGCCGATCTTGTCTACTACCACACCCGCGCGATCCAGCATGGTCAACAGCGCATTCGACAGCGGCGTGTGGTCCGGATAACGCAGGTGCTGCCCACCTTTCAGCTTGCCGCAGCCACCCCCGATGAACGCCGTAGGCAACGGGAACTGGTTGTGGCGATCGCTGTTGCTCATGTTGCTGCCGTACAAAATGATCGAGTGGTCCAGCAGCGAGCCATCGCCGTCCGGCGTGCTCTGCAGCTTGGTGAGAAACTTCGCCAGCACTTTGGTGTGATAATTCTGAATCTTGACCAGCTTGTCCTTCTTCACGGGATCGTTCGCGTGGTGCGAGACGGCGTGGAAGGCATCCGGTACGCCAATATTGTTGTAGGTGCGGCCACTGACCTCGGCGGCCACCATCATGTTCATGATCCGGGTGAGGTTCGCCTGATAGGCCAGAGCAGCCATGTCGTACATCAGGTTCATCGTCTGATCGAACGACTCGGGATTGCCGACAGGTACGTTGGGAAGCTGCAGATGCGACAAATCCTGAGATTGTGTCTTTTGCACACGCCGCTCGAGCTCACGCACGGTATCGAGATAGTCATTCAACATCGCACGGTCGCGGGCGCCTAACGTACGCTGCAACGACTGCGCATCCTCGGCAACCATGTCGAGAATGCTCGCTTGCTCCTGGATGAGCTCCTTGCGCTCCTCTGGGGTATCGCCACGGCCGAACAGACGTTGGAACAGCTTGCGCGGGCTGTACTCCATGGGCAGCGGCGTGGTGGGCGTCCGATAGGCGATCGTGCCGGAGTAGTTGCATCCGTAATCGCGGTCACAGGCGCCGCCACCACCCGGAGCTTCGGTCGCAATCTCGAGTGAGGGCAACGGTGTGTCCTGGCCGATATGCTGGGCGGCGATCTGGTCCACCGTCATCGCCATGTTGGGGTCCTGGCCCTGCTTCGGATGCGTGCAGCTGAGCCAGGTCGCCGGCACGATGGCGTGCACCGCCTGACTCTCGCCGGGCCGGTTGCCCAGGCCGCTGATGAGGGTCAGCTGCTTCTGAAAGGGCTTGAGCGGCTCGAGGATGGGACCGAGCTCGAAATCGGTACCCTCCTTCTCCGGGGTCCATTTCTCCATGATCGCTCCGTGCGGGAAATAGATGAATCCCAGCTTCACGAGCGGCTTCGCGGCCGTGTTGGCCAGCGCGGTCGCCGCGGGAATCATGGCATCCAGCAGCGGCAGAGCGAGCATCGCCCCCGCGCCACGCAGCACGGTCCGACGGTCGATGAATTTTTTCGTAATGAACATTCCAGTCTCTCGTTCGCGGCAGCACGCTCAAGGTGTCTGAGCGCGAGGTTTGGGCTCGTTGCGTGCGGGCTGCGCGCTCGCGAGCGGCATCAGTGCGTCAGAGGCCCCCAGGTTGGCCTGCTTGATGGGCGCAGTGTCCGATCCCGACCCTTCCGGGACCATCTGCATCTGGAAGGACGGGCTGTTCACGATCCCCAACACGATCGACACGAAGCGGTAATCGTCTTGCGCCGCGTCGCGCACGATCGCTCGAACAGTCGGCATGTCCGTGTAGTCCAGGCCGCGGCCGAGCGAGTACTCGAACAGTTTCTCGGTGAACGTCAGCGCGAACTGCTCCGGCCGCTCCATCAGGTGCTTGCGCACGTCGGCGGGCCCGCGCAGCTGCACCCCACCCAACTCGCCACCGGCGTCGATGGCCGTTGCCGTCTCGTGATCCTTGTTGCGCCAGGCACCCACCGCATCGAAATTCTCAAAGGCAAAGCCCAGTGGGTCCAGGATGCCGTGACATTGATTGCACGAAGGGTTGGATCGATGCGCTTCCATGCGCTCACGCACCGTACGCGCCTTCACACCGTCTATGTTTTCCTTCAAGGCCTCGACGCCGGGTGGCGGTGCATGCGGGGGTGTCCCGGTGACGTTTTCCAGGATCCACGCGCCGCGCTTCACCGGCGAGGTGCGATTTGCATACGAGGTGCCCATGAGGAAGCTCGCCTTCCCCAGCAGACCCCAGCGGTTCGGGTCCGTGAGCGTCACGCGCCGGAACTGCTCGCCCTGGATGTTGGGAATGCCGTAGTGGCGGGCGAGGCGCTCGTTGACGTATGTATAGTTCGCATCGAGCAGGCGGACCACGCTCTGGTTCTCGTGCAGCACACTGCCCACGAACAGCTCGGCCTCCTTCTTGAAAGCCGCGCGCAGAGGCCCATCGAATTGCGGAAACAAACTGGGGTCCGGCTCGATGCGGTCGACCTCATCGACATTCAGCCATTGGTCGGCGAAGTTGTAGACGAGCGCGTTCGAGCGCGGGTCGGCGAGCAGCCGCCGCACCTGCTTCTCCAAGACCGCGGGCTGGTGCAACTTGCCGCTGCCGGCGACGCTCAGAAGCTCGTCATCGGGACCCTGACTCCAGAGGAAGAACGACAGGCGTGAGGCCAACTCCATGTCGCCGATGCGGAAGGCCGTACCGGGCTGCGCGTCCGCCGGGGGAGCCTCGATGCGGTACAGGAACTTCGGGCTGGCCAGAATGGCCATCACGGCTTGCTGGATGCCACCTTCGAACCCATGTTTCGCGCGCCCGGCGTTGTAGAAGCGCAGCGGGGCGGCGAGATCGACCGCACCGACCGGGCGCCGATAGGCGCGCCGTGCCAGGTTCGCCACGATCTGCTGCGCGCACGGAAGCTCCTCACTCTCATTCTGCGGATAGCAGATGAAGATCTTCGCGCGGCTGGGCGTCTGGCTGATGCCGCTGGTCTTGTTGGGACCAATGATCTCCAGACCCTGCACGCCCGGTATACGCGGCACCGCGTTGCCCGTCGTGAGACCCAACGGCTGCAGCTTGTCGTCCGACTCCGGCATGGAGCGGGCGACGAAAGCGAGGCCAATCTTGTGCGGACCGGCCTTGACG
>Ga0105240_10000741_pt1 | contig 59621 bp, 58 predicted proteins | sample KBSC54metaG_FD_80426 | JGI IMG/M metagenome (GOLD analysis project Ga0105240, IMG submission 80426) | Corn rhizosphere microbial communities from Kellogg Biological Station, Michigan, USA - KBS C5-4 metaG | ecosystem: Host-associated > Plants > Roots > Rhizosphere > Soil | place: Michigan, USA... | reverse complement strand
TTCCCGATTTCCGTCCGCCGTTTTACAATATTCTCCGCCAGACTCTCCCCTATTCCGCTCACATAACTCAGAAGCTGTTTGCCGGCTGTATTCAGGTTTACCCCAACGCTGTTTACACAGCTGATCACCGTTTGATCCAGCCGCTCTTTCAACCGGTATTGGTTTACGTCGTGCTGGTATTGCCCCACGCCGATACTCTTCGGATCTATCTTTACCAGTTCGGCCAGCGGATCCATGAGTCTTCTTCCGATGCTGATGGCGCCCCGAACCGTGATGTCCTGATCAGGAAATTCTGCTCTTGCCGTTTCTGATGCCGAATACACTGAAGCGCCGTCTTCATTCACCAGGAAAACAGGAATGCCCAGGCCAAGTTTTTTAATAAATTGTTCCGTCTCCCGGCCGGCGGTTCCGTCCCCTATGGCAAATGCTTCCACCCGGTAACGGTTCACCAGATCGCGGATCTTATTTTCCGCCTCCTGCGCCCTCGCGGCTTCATGAACGAAAATCAGATCCGTTTTTTGCAGGTCTCCCTGCTCGTTTAAGCAAACCACTTTACAACCGGTACGGTAACCCGGATCAATGGCCAGCAACCTTTTGGAACCCAGCGGAGAACTCAATAACAACTGCCGGAGATTTTCTGCAAATACGGTAATGGCTTCTTCGTCGGCTTTTGTTTTCAGGGCCATCCTGAATTCACTTTCCATTCCGGGTTGCAATAACCGGCGGTAACTGTCTTTAATGGCCTTTTTTATTTCTTCCGCCAATGGCCCGGAACTGGTAATGAATATTTCGCCGGTTATTTCCAATGCTTCCTCTTCTGACGGCGCAATATTCATGCGCAGAAAACCTTCCATAAATCCCCTGAGCACGGCCAGGATCCGGTGTGAAGGAACCCTGGAAATCTTCTCGGCATAATCAAAATAATCCTTGTACTTAACTGCTTCCGTTTCTTTACCCGAAAGAATTTTACTTTCGAGACTGGCGGTCTCTTCAAAAAGTTTGCGCATGCGGTTGCGCACGGTTTCATGCTCGTTGACAATCTCCGCAATAATATCCCTTGCCCCCTGCAGGGCTTCATCAAACGTTTTTATTTCACTGCTGAGGAAATTCTGTACAGTGGCGGACAGGTCCAGCGGCTTTTGTTCCAGGATCAGTAAAGCCAGGGGTTCCAGTCCTTTTTCCCGCGCCGCCTGCGCCTTCGTTTTCCTTTTGGGTTTATAGGGAAGGTAGATATCTTCCAGTTCCGCGAGGGTGAGTGCGTGATCCAGCTTGTCCCGGAGCACTCCATTCATTTTTCCCTGCTCCGTAATGGATTTTTCAATGGCGGTTTTTCTTTCCGTAAATGCTTTTAATGCTTTTGACTCATCCTGGATCTGCCCGATCTGCACTTCATCCAGGGCCCCGGTCCTGTCTTTCCGGTAACGGGCAATAAAAGGAATCGTGGCGCCCTCTGCGAGTAAGTTCAGCACGGTTTCAACCTGTTGGGAACGGATATTCAGTTTTTCAGCGATCAGCGGTGCAAATTCAATCATGGGGCAAAACTAATGGCTGTGCCGGGAAACAACAATTTGGAAAAATGAATTTCGTTAAGTAAGGCGGTATGGTAAACCGGTCCTGAGGCGCAATCGCTATTTCTTATAGCTGATCTTATAAATAGTTCCCTTATTATCATCGCTTACGTACAGTGATCCGTCGGGACCCTGAGCAAGACCGCAGGGACGGTGTTCTGCGCGGCCGGAGGCTTTTTGCCCGGGCGTGCCGGCAAAACCATCCGCAAATACTTCCCATTTTCCGGCAGGCCTGCCGTTTTTAAATGGCTGAAACACCACAAAGTATCCTGCCTGAGGTTCCGGCGCCCTGTTCCATGATCCATGAAACGCAATGAAGGCGCCGTTTCTGTATTTTTCAGGAAACTGCTTACCTGTATAAAATAACAAACCATCCGGTGCAAGGTGACCCGGATACGCAGCGACGGGATTAATAAATTTCGGATCCGCTTCCTTTATGCCGTCGCCTCCATATTCAGGGCCCAGTATTTTTTTGTGCTTTACGTCATCATAATACATGTACGGCCATCCGGCATTATCCCCTTCTTTCAGCGCATACATACATTCGGCAGGTAAGAGAGCCGATTGCTGAACCGTGTATAGTTTCGGGAAAAGATTATTTAATGCGTCCCGGCCGTGCTGCATCACAAAAAGCTGGTTATCCTGCCGGTTCCAGTCCATCCCCACAACATTCCGTAACCCGGTGGCGTAACGCACACCATCCGCCTGGGTCTGGTTAAGCCTGTCTGCTTTGAACCGCCAGATGCCGGCAGCAGAATCCAAAACAGGACATCCTTTTTTATCCGGATCATAATCACTGCAGATATTTGAATAGGCCCCAATATTTACGTACAAGTATCCCTTGTCATCCAAAGCGATCGCCTTAGCCTGGTGCATTCTTTTGGCAACCAGGTTGCCGACAACCATTTCGGGATTTCCGGGATCCATCACCTCATCGTTATTATTTAGTTTATAACGAAAGACAGCGTGGTCCGATGACGCATACAGATAGCCCTTCTGAATGCGGATGCCCGTTCCGTAAAAAGAACCAAAACTGGTTTTGACATCGGCTTTATCGCCATCGTCGTGCAAAACCACAATGCCTTTCCCGGTTTTAGGACCGGCAAGATGTACATAGATATCACCCCGTGGAGTCACAACAAGATGTCTTGCACTGCCAATATGATCGGCAATTGCGACTGCTTTAAATCCTTTCGGGAGTGTGAGGTCTGCATTTATTTCCTCCGCCTGGTATTTCCCATTACCCGCATTCTTTATCAGGCTGAATGACAGAAGCCCTCCTGCCGCAAAAACGGAAAGACACCCCGCAAAAATTATCTTTCTATTCATAATACATTGAATTGTTCTGATAAATTTACTGATTAGCCGGGTTATGAAAAAGATTAGATTGACCCATTAACACTTACTTTTATAAATAAAATATCAGATGAGTTTATCGCATCCTTTCAGATTTATTTGTTATTCCTGTTTTTTAATGCTCCTCATTTCTTCCGCAAACAGCAGGGCGAATGCGCCTTCGCGGAATTACTATCAGCTGAAAATATATCATTATAAAACCCAGGTCCAGGAAGATCAGATCGGGCAATACCTGCAACTGGCCTATCTGCCCGCCTTACATCGGGCAGGCATCAAAAATGTAGGTGTGTTTACGCCGGTTGATCAGCAGGATACCGATCGGCGGATTTATGTTTTTACGCCTTTTCACTCGCTCGACAAACTGGTTGGAATAGATCAGCAATTACAGGCAGATGGTAAATATATGGCGGACAGCAAAGACTATGCGGACGCCAGTTTCGATCATGCACCTTATAGTCGTGTTGAAATCATCATCATGCAGGCCTTCCCGGGTATGCCTTCTCCTGCAGTACCGAACCTGACAGTCGCTAAAGCGAACCGCGTTTATGAGCTGCGCAGTTACGAGAGCCCGACAGAAAAATATAATCTGAGCAAGGTCAGGATGTTTAATGCCGGAGATGAGATAGGGCTCTTCAGGCGGCTGGGTTTCAATGCTGTTTTTTATTCTGAAGTGATCGCTGGCAGCCACATGCCGAATCTGATGTACATGACAACTTTTACGAACAAGGAAGACAGGGATAAACATTGGGAATCATTCTTCAGTGATCCGCAGTGGAAAACGCTTACAGCTGACGCTGAATATAAAAACAATGTTTCACATGCGGATATTGTCTTTCTTCATCCGGCGGAATATTCGGATTTTTAACAGGCTGGAAGATAATTTTCCATGTAGGCAGGGCCTTCTGCCCCGATAGTCAGCAGAAACCCAGCCTCCCAAGTACAATGGGCACAAGAAAAAAAGCCCTCCCGGGAACGGGAAGGCTTCTAAACATTGCTTACCAAATATTTTTTTGGATAGCGAATCAAAGGTAAGTATTGAAAGCATCGGCAGCAATAATAAACGTTAAAAACACATTAATATATACTGCATTGGTTTTGGAATCGGATGGGCGGTAATTATTCTTTATGATCAGACACCGGAAAGGATAAGTCTGTCTTCTATCAGCGTTGTTTGGCCAGCATCCGGATATCCGGCACCTCGATGAGTTTTTTATCGTATCCCCGGGTAACGGAGTGGATCATGGCCTGGCCGACTTCCGCCAGACTGTTAATGGAATTCGGGGACAGCGCCCGCATCAGGGGAAGTAACCAGCCCAGCCATTTATACAGTGAAAGCGTATTCTTCAGTCCGGGGGTGGGCGTCATGATCCCCGGCCGGAAGCTGAAGACCTGCCTGAACGGAAGTTTTTGCAGATCATTTTCCGTTTTCCCTTTTACCCGGGCCCAGTGCATCCGGGCTTTTTCCGCGGAATCAGTTCCTTTACCCGAAACATAGCAGAACACCATGCCGGGATTTTGCGCGGCCAGCAGGGTCGCAAATCCCATGGTCAGATTATACGTCAGCTTTTCATACATTTCCTTTGCTATACCCACGGAAGAAACTCCCAGGCAAAAGAAACAGGCGTTATAGCCCGCCAATTGAGATTGAACGGAAGAAAGATCAAAAAAGTCCGGAAGCAGTATCTCTTTTAGTTTAGGATGCGCAGGAGTTCCGGTGGGTTTGCGGGTAACCACCAGAACCGCTTCCACTTCATCTGAAAGCAGGCATTCATGCAAAACTCCTTCGCCCACCATGCCGGTGGCGCCGGTTATAATTACCCGGATGGGATTTGCTGCCATAGGCGCGTGGTTTAGCGTTGCGAAAACTTCCTGCCGTACCTTCTTCCGCCGCCGGCCGACCGCCCTCCCGATGGAGCTGCTGCAACCGCTGTGGACATAGGTTCCATGAGTTTAACATGAAAGGGGTGATCGCTCACCACAGGAACGGTTTGCCCGATCAGTTTCTGAATATCCCTAAGATAAATTTTTTCTTCAAAATCGCAGAAAGAAATGGCTTTGCCTGTGGCTCCTGCCCTGCCGGTTCTGCCGATCCGGTGAACATAGGTTTCCGGTATATTCGGCAGGTCGAAATTAACGACCAGTCCCAGTTCATCGATGTCAATACCCCGGGCCGCAATATCGGTGGCCACCAGGATCTGCAGTTTCCCGTCTTTAAATCCCTGCAGGGAACGTTCCCGGACCTGCTGGGTTTTATCTCCATGGAGTGCAGTGGCCAGAAAACCGGAACGGTTCAGATCCCTGGCAACCCGGTCGGCACCGTGCTTTGTGCGGGTAAATACCAGCACGCTTTTGCGGCCTCCGTTTTTCAACAGGTGGTGCAGCAGCGCTCTTTTTTCGGCTTTCTGTACATAGTACAGGGATTGATCTACCAGCTCGGTGGTCGTGGCAGCGGGAGTAACCGAAATTTCCACCGGGTTCGTCAGTAATATCTGAACCAGGGAAAGAATTGCGGGCGGCATGGTTGCAGAGAAGAAAAGCGTTTGCCTGTTTTTAGGCAGTTTGGCAATAATGCGCTTCACTTCCACTACGAAACCCATGTCCAGCATGCGGTCTGCTTCATCGAGCACAAAATACTCGATGCCATTTAAGGAAAGAATGCCCTGGTTGAGCAGATCCATTAAACGGCCCGGCGTTGCAACAACAAAATCGCAGCCCCGGCGCAACTCCTGCACCTGCCTGGATTGCGGAACGCCTCCGAAAATGACAACCGATTTCAGGTTGAGGAATTTTCCATAGTTTCCAATGGATTCATGAATCTGGGTAGCCAGTTCCCGGGTAGGAGTCAAAACAAGTGTTTTGATCACATGTCCTTTGAATCCGGCAGCTTCCTTGCGTTCGTGCATGCGCTGCAACAAAGGCAATACAAAAGAAGCCGTTTTACCGGTACCCGTCTGGGCACAGCCGAGTAAGTCTTTACCGGCTAAAACAACGGGAATAGCCTGTTCCTGGATCGGAGTTGGAATTTTATAGCCTTCCTGGGCTACGGCTTTGAGCAAGGGCTCAATAAGGCCTAGTTCTGAGAATAACAATTTGTAAAATATTAAGTAAATAATGTGGTAAGGCTACCGCTGATTCAGGGTACTTTACCTGCCTTACGTTACACTGTTCTGGGAAAACTCTGGAGAGAAATAAAACACTCAAAAGAAAACGCAGTAAAAGTCATAACATACAGAAACACGAAGATAATACATTTTTTGCAAGTTCATACTGCTTTTTGGAACTTTAACGGGAACCAGCGCCCAAACGCCGGTTTCAGGCCGGTAAATAAATCAAATGAAAACACGAAACCTCTTCGTTCCGCTGACCTTTTTAATCCTGGTTTCATTTAATGGGGTGAATAACCACCATGCGCAACCGCTTTCGGACACTGTTCGAACGGAAGCTGGCCTGATCAGTGGTATATTTCATGCGCAGAGCGGAGTAACCTCATTTAAGGGAATCCCATTTGCTGCTCCTCCGGTTGAATCCCTTCGATGGAAACCACCACAACCTGTGCGGCCATGGAAAGGAGTCCGTAATTGTACTGCGTTCGGACCAAGTCCCATGCAAATGAAACCCGTTTCGTTTTTTATGATCGGGCCGGAATTCGTTGTTCCGCAGCAACCCCTCAGCGAAGACTGCCTTTATCTGAATGTATGGACGGCCGCTAAATCTCCTGACGAAAAAAGGCCGGTGATGGTTTGGATATATGGGGGCGGTTTTATTACCGGCGGCTCCGCGGCCCCCGGCTATTCCGGAGAAGCGCTGGCAAAAAAAGGAATTGTTTTCGTTTCAATCAATTACCGTTTGGGTGTGTTCGGATTCCTCGCCCATCCCGGACTGAGTGCAGAAGATCCGCATCATGCTTCGGGGAATTATGCGCTGCTGGATCAGATTGCAGCATTGCAATGGGTAAAGAAAAATATCCGCGCTTTTGGCGGAGACCCGGAGCGGGTAACCATTGCGGGTCAGTCCGCCGGCTCCGCCAGTGTAAATTGTCTTATCGCTTCCCCCCTGGCAAAGAATTTGTTTCAGGGCGCCATTGCAGAAAGCGGATCTCTGGTGCTGGAAAATCCGCTGCTCCGGATGAAGACGCTGGCTGCAGCTGAAAAAGAAGGACAAACCTTTATGAAAAAACTGAAGGTGAGAAATATCCAGGAACTGAGAGCCCTGCCGGCAGAATTCATTCAACATGCTTTCGGCTTTTATTCGCCCATCGTGGATGGGTATGTAATGCCGGCATCTGTTGCAGAAATATACCGGCAATCCCGGCAGACCCATGTGCCATTCTTAACCGGATGGAATGCTGACGAGGGGTTCCTGCCGGGAGTAAAAGACAAAGCAGCGTTTGCTGCCGAAGCAAAAGACTTTGGATCTGATTCCCTCCTGTTTGCAAAATATTTTCCCTCTGCAACTGATTCCGCGTCGCTGGCTTCTCAAATTGCGCTGAGCGTTGACAAGACCATTGGCGTCCCGCAATTTGCCTGGGCACTCAGACAAAATGAGCAGACCGGTGTGAAAACATTCCTCTATCGCTTTCTCCGAAAACCACCGGCGGAAGGAAATAAAAAAAGGTTCGGAGCCTATCATACCGCAGAGATCGGGTATGTCCTGCATAACCTGGACAGCATCCAAAGGCCCTGGGAAGCGGCAGACAGGAAACTCGAAGATATCATGAGCAGCTATTGGGTCAACTTTGTAAAAGCGGGCAATCCAAACGGTCCGGGATTGCCGGACTGGCCTGCGTTTTCCAGCAAAGATCCCGAGGCCATGTATTTCGATGAGGATCCTGCTGCGAAAATATTAGCCGACCGGAGAGCGCTGGAATTCCTATATGCAAAATATCCCGGCAGATAAGACGTTTCTGGTACTGCCTGCTTTAACCGGCAGGTTATTTTGAATTGATTATCTTGGAACCCGGACCAACCCTGACCATAGATATGTTTCGAAGGATCGTCTCAATTGTTCTCCAGTTGCTTTTCCCTGTATTTTTAATTGCCCAGTCTTCCGGTAATCAGGATTACGAAGATGGTGGAAAAGATATCCTGGACGGCATTCACCGGATTTTCCATAAGGATAGCGTCTCCCTGGAACGCGGTTCCCGTAAGCGGCATATCCGCATCGGGATTCTGCCTGCAGTCGGTTACACCCTGCAAACCGGATTTGCAGCTGTACTGAGTACGAATATGGTGATTTATAAAAGACATAAAGAGGATACCATTTATCCTTCCACGGTTATTGCGAGTGTTTCTTATACGCAGAAAAAACAAATAATTTTTCCCATCCGGTCCGTTATCTATTTTAATCGTAACCGGTCCATGCTGATTTCGGACTGGCGCTATCTAAAATATCCCTCGTATACCTACGGACTTGGCATGCATTCAGTTCCTGCCGATGAGAATCTGCTCAACTTCCAATATTTTAAATTTCATGAATCATTCCTGCTCCGGCTCGCTCCCGGATTATATCTGGGCGCCGGATATTCGTTAGATTATTTCTGGAAATTAAGGGAAGTGTACCCCCATGTGAATCCGGTAACGGATTTTGAAAAATACGGCCACCGCCAAAAATCTGTTTCTTCCGGTCTTTCTTTTCATCTGCTGCGGGATACCAGAGATAATCCGATCAATGCTTATTCGGGAACCTATTCCAGCATTGCCGTTAATCCCCGGTTCAAATTTCTGGGATCGGATGCCAACTGGGCTACCATGAATCTGGAGTGGCGGGGCTATTTTCGCTTTCCGGCAAACTCGGCAAATACCCTGGCGCTCTGGAGCTATAACTGGTTCACCCTCGCGGGGAAGCCGCCATATCTGATGCTGCCGGCCACTGCCTGGGACAAAGCGTATTGCACCGGCCGGGGTTATATACAGGGACGCTTTAAAAGCAATAATATGCTCGACGCGGAAATGGAATACCGGATCCGCCTCACGAGAAACGGATTGCTCGGCATGGTCCTGTTTGGAAACCTCCAAAGCTTTTCCGAGATCAATACCTGGCGGTTTGAAACCGCTGCACCTGCTGCCGGTTTTGGACTGCGCATAAAACTCAACAAATATTCACGCACTAATATCGCCATCGATTATGGCTGGGGCCGACAGGGGTCGAGGGGATTTTTTGTGAATTTGGGGGAGGTGTTTTGAGAGCCTGAATTTTTTGGATCTCCGTTTAGATCGTGGATAGTATATGGTGGATAGTGGATGGACGATCGTACGGAATCAGTCAGCGCTTGTATCTGCAAAGTTCGATTTCCCCCCGCCGACTCCTCCATCCACTATCCACCTTATACTATCCACGATTCATTCAGCGTAATATTCCATCAATCCTCTTCAGTTCTTCATCGCTAAACGAATAATTCTCCAAACATTTTATTGAATCCAGCAACTGCGCTGTTTTACTTACGCCGATCAATACCGAAGTAACCGCCGGATCCCGGAGAACCCAGGCCAGCGCCATTTGCGCGAGACTCTGCCCGCGCTGTTTTGCAATCTCATTGAGCCTCCGTGCCTGACCGATCCTTTCGGTCGTTAGCGCAGATTCTTCTATGGCGCCATTCCCGCGGTGACTTCCGGCTCTTGAACCCTCCGGAATTCCTTTCAGATATTTATCGGTAAGCATTCCCTGGGCCAGCGGCGAAAAGCAGATGCAACCCACCCCTTCTTTTTTTAATGTATCCAGCAGTCCATCTTCGATCCACCTTTCAAACATCGAATATTTAGGCTGGTGAATGAGGCAGGGCGTACCGAGTTCACGAAGTATTTTAACCGCTCTTGCTGTTTCTTCCGGCTGATAACTGGAGATGCCCACATACAGCGCTTTGCCCTGGCGAACGATGAGGTCCAGCGCCGACATGCTTTCTTCCAGCGGCGTGTCCGGATCGGGACGATGATGGTAGAAAATGTCGACATATTCCAGGCCCATCCTCTTCAGGCTCTGGTCCAGGCTCGCCACGAGATATTTTTTGGAGCCCAGATCTCCATAGGGGCCAGGCCACATGCCCCAGCCGGCCTTGGAAGAAATGATCAGCTCGTCCCGGTAACTTTTAAAATCCTGCTTAAATATTTTCCCGAAATTTTCTTCCGCAGAACCCGGAGGTGGCCCATAATTATTTGCGAGATCGAAATGCGTGATCCCGTTGTCGAAGGCGAGACGTAGAATATCGCGCGCATTCTGCTGATTATCGATGTCGCCGAAATTGTGCCAGAGTCCGAGTGAAACGGCGGGAAGCTTCAGTCCGCTTCTTCCGCTGCGTCTGTACTCCATTTTATCATACCGGTCTTCCCTGAATGCGTAGCTCATAGTTTGAATTCGCGGGTGAACGGCAAAGATGGTTTATTTCTCATTTCTATTTACATTTAGAGAAATATTTTATTGTTTTCGGTACGACTCTCCCTATGCCTGCTGCTTATACCGGTAACCCTTTTAGCCCGGCCCCGGTCCGGGAAGGATTCCATTCTCGTCAAATACGGATTTGAAAAAGAATTGTCGCTCAGCAGTCCGTCCTTTCTCATAGACAGCGGTAATACCCGGTCTTTCCGGGAGATCCTGACGGATAGTTTTTCTGTTTCCGAAGAAAAGTTCCTGCAGGAAATGCAGCATCCCGACAAGGCAAAACGGTACTGAATAAAATTCGGGCTGCAGAATTTATCCGACTCGATCCTCAGGCTCCATATCTTTCCCGGCTATACAGATTATGCCGATCTCTATTTTCCGGCCGGGAAGAATAATTTTTTACATCTGGTAAGGGGACACCTGCGCAGTCAGGATCCAGGAGACGCGCTGGCAGATCAATCAGCAGGCACGGTTCCGCTTAGTCTGCGGCCTCACCAGCATGGGATGCTCTATATCGGTTTGCGCCAGCGAAGCGGTGAATTTTATTTTAAGGATATTCAGCTGCTGGACGACGATCATCTGAATGCATCCGTTATGCAGGATTATGACGGCAGCACCCGGTTTCTTTTTTTCCAGGCGCTCTTTCAGGGATTTCTGTTATGTCAGCTCCTGTATGTACTCTTTCAATGGCTGCTCATCAAACGGACCGAATACCTGTATTATTTCTTTTATCTGCTGCTGATCGCACTTTATTTTCTCAGTAAATACGAAGGGCTTTTCGGCATTCATCTTTTTTTTACGCGGTTCCCGGCACTCCGTATTTATCTGTCCAGAACTCTGCTCATTCTGCCTTACTATTTTTACTTCCGCTTCGTAAGGAGTTTTCTGGAAATGCCTGCGCAGTATCCCGCGCTGAACCGCTGGATTGTGCCATTGGAATATTTCCTGCTCGGTTATTCGGTATTTGATTTTCTGTTCATCGTTATCAGCTTTAATCAGGACCTGCAATCCGTGATTTCCGCTTTTGTGCTTTTCGCAGTCTTTTTACTCTCCGCCTGTTTTATCCTGTATATGTTCCTTAGAAGAAAGACCCTGATTTACTATATCCTTTCCGGAAGTTTTTTCGTCGGGCTCGGCAGTGTAGCGGGCACCATCCTTACTTTTCTGGAAATTAGTGAACATATCAACCTCGGTATTTCCAATATCATGATATTTCCGCAAACCGGTGTGATCCTGGAGATCTGCTGCTTTACTGCCGGGCTGAGTTATAAGAGCCAGGCTTCAGAAAAAGAAAAGATAGCGGGGCAGGAAAAACTGATCGAACAGCTGACGGCAAACGAGTCACTGCATACGAGACTTCAGCATATCCGGAATAAAATTGCCCAGGACCTGCACGACGATATCGGTTCCACACTCAGTTCCATATCCATTCTGAGCGACTTGGCAATAAAAGAGAAAGACTCCCTGCAAACTCTCGCAACGATGAACGAGATCAATATCCATTCCATTCAGCTCATGGAAAGGATGGATGATATTGTCTGGAGTATCAATCCAAAAAATGATAGCCTGGAGAATCTGATGACCCGGATAAAACATTTTGCAACCACACTGTTTGAAGCCCGGGGCATCGACTACGATATCCTGATTCAGGCAAACATCAACCTGCTCAGAATTCCCATGGAATTCCGCCAGCATATTTACCTGATCCTGAAAGAAGCCATCAATAACCTCGTAAAATATTCCAATGCCTCGCAGGCTAAAGTCCATATCTCGTTTGATGAACAGGCGCTTTTCCTGGAAGTCCGGGATAACGGTAAAGGATTTGACCAGTCTGCCCAGCGCTTCGGAAACGGAATTTACGGCATGCAGAACCGGGCAAAAGCAATGAATGCCCGGCTGGAAATAACATCGGCCCCGGAATCAGGAACCAAATTGCTGCTGCGGGTACCGGTATAATAAATCAGATCAATATCCGACCCCGCCTTTCAGAAAAAAAAATGAACTTTATTTATGATTAAGGTGGCCATTGTTGAAGATAATGCTCCGTTGCGAACCAGCCTGGTAAACCTTTTTGATAAAACGGAAGGGATTCGTTGTGTCGCCGCGCTGAATAACCTGATGAATGTGGTCAGTGAAATCGGTCATGCTTTACCGGACGTGGTCCTGATGGATATCGGCCTGCCGAATATTTCAGGTATTGAAGGCGTGAGAACCCTCAAATCCAACTTTCCTGCTATCCAGATCATGATGTTTACCGTGTTTGATGATGAAGAAAGGATTTTCGATGCCATTAAGATGGGGGCTTCCGGTTACCTGTTGAAAAAAACGCCGCCGGAAGAAATTGTGCTGGCCATAAAAGATCTTTACCAGGGAGGCGCCCCCATGTCGGCCAGCATTGCCCGGAAAGTGATTCAGTCCTTTCAACCGGAAAAAGTTGCTGATGCAAGCGGATATAATCTCACGGTTCGCGAAAACGAAATCCTGTACTCGCTGGTGGACGGCCTCAGCTATAAAAAAATCGCCGAAAAATATTGTATCAGCATCAGTACCATCAGAACGCACATCTGCAATATTTATGCAAAGCTGCACGTGCATTCCAATACGGCGGCCGTTGCTAAAATCCTGGGGCGGCCCATGCCGGGCGGTCTGTCAGACTAACGCTGGTTTTTTCCCGACCATTTAATCATTAAACCCTGTTCCGGGCAGCTCTCTGACGAGGCTGTCCGTTTTATATAAATATCCGGGTGCCGGAAAAGCTGTCCCGGAATTCCCTGGGCGTACACCCTTTTTTCTTTTTAAAGATTCGGTTGAAATTGGAAATATTATTAAACCCGCAGTGATAGGCAACTTCGGCAATGGAATTGGTTGACTCGATCAGGAGACGGCTGGCGTGCCCCAAACGTATCTCCGTTAAACTATCAATGAAAGTGTTGCCGGTGCGTTGCCGGAAAAAACGACTGAAAGATACATCGGACATATTGGCCAGTCTGGATACTTCTGCCAGCGTGATATTCTTATCAAAATTTTTATTCAGGTATTCAAAAGTACGTTCTACCCGGCGGCTGTTATACGTAAAATGTTCCGTCGTAAAAGACAGATCAGAAAGAATGCGCATGTTGCGCGAGATGGACAGATCGTGCAGGATAGACATCAGTTCCAGCACGGAATCAAAACCCTGTTTCTGATTTAGTTCCACGATCCGCGGCGCAAGAGCCAGAATGGTTTCCCTTGAAAAAAGAATGCCCCGGGAGCATTTATCAAACATGCTTTTTATGAAACTGAGCTGGTTGCGCCGTAACAGTTTCTCATCAAAAAGGTCTTTGTGAAACTGAATGGTAATCTCCCTGATCTCCGGCGATTTGCAATGGTGGGTAAACCAGGCATGTTGCAGATTGGGTCCCACCAGTACCAGCTCCAGGTCATCAATCTCCTCCATATGATCCCCCACAACCCGCCTGGCTCCCTTTGCATGCTCAATAAAATTCAGTTCGAATTCTTCATGGTAATGAAGCGGAAAATCAAAAGCAGATTTCAGACGGGAAAATAAAGTAAAACAATCGCTTTGGGTAAGCGGTGTGATTTCCCTCAAAAGATTCTTTTTCATATGCAATCGTTAGCCGGTAATAATCGCGTGCATCTCAAACAAACAGATATATACGAATCGTGAGTATGCAAAAATAGTATCATCCCTCTGCATGTCCGTAAAAATATAAAAATTCAATGTATTACCCGATTTCATTCAGGCAGCTCAATTTAGTTCGGGTGGATTTAATAAAAAAATACAACTACTTGCTAATTTAGTATTTATTTAGGGATAAGAATGAGAATAGTTTTGGACAAGAGAATTAATACGATATTTATTCCGTGAATTGTAAACTCCTGCTTTCCCTTATATGCCTGTTTGTCGTTTCAGGGCTAAACGCCCAGGAATGCATCGACAGGCTGGCGACTCCGGAAACCAAAGCGCTGTTTAAAAATCTTTACCGGCTTTCAGGAAAAAAAATCCTCTTCGGCCATCAGGATGATCCGGCCTATGGGGTAGGATGGAAATATGAAACGGGCCGCAGTGATATCCGCGACCTGACGGGAGAATTTCCGGCAGTGTACGGATTTGATCTGGGAGGAATTGAACGGGGCCAGGATCATAACCTGGATGGCGTTCCCTTTGCCAAAACCAGGCAATTTATCCGGGAAGCGTATTCCCGCGGCGGTGTTATTACCCTTAGCTGGCACCTGAACAATCCGCTTAGCGGGGGAACAGCCTGGGATAATAAACCGGGAGCCGTCGCTTCCATACTGCCGGGCGGCGAAAAAAATATGCTGTATACGCAATGGCTGGACCGGGTCGCTGATTTTCTCGGCGAACTGAAAGGATCAAAGGGAGAATCTATTCCGGTTGTGCTCCGCCTTTTTCATGAACTGAATGGCGGCTGGTTCTGGTGGGGGAAAAATCAGTGCAGCCCGGAAGAAATCAGGAGACTCTGGCAGTTTACTATTCATTATCTGAAAGACCAGAAAAAAATACATCATTTGTTATTCGCTTTCAATACTGACCGGTTTAGCAGTGCAGCTGAATGGATGGAGAGATACCCGGGCGATGAATGGATTGATATTGTCGGTTTTGATATTTATCAGGCAAACGATATTAAGGAAAATGCAGCTTTTACTGCATTTTTTGAAAAAGATCTGCGTATGCTGGACAGTATTGCGATGGACCATCGTAAAATTCCGGCACTTACGGAATTTGGTTATAATGAGGTGCCTGACAGCAACTGGTGGACAAATATTTTTCTTCCCGTAATCGAAAAGCACAATGTGGTTTATGCGCTGGCCTGGCGAAATGCGGGAGCTCACGAAAACGGGAAAGCCGAATTTTATACACCCTATAAGGGGCAGGGTTCTTCCGCAGATTTCAAAAAAATGTACCGGTCCGGAAAAATAATATTTGAAAAAAGCTTACAAACAGAAAACATGTACAAATGACCAGATCTATTCTCCGTCCGTTCGCGTTTATCCTGCTGAATATGCTCAGCATTACAGCCTTTGGCCAGAAAGATATTTACGAAATCCGTACCTATCTGCTCAAATCCGCCGACCAGATACGGGCCACGGATCAGTATCTGAAAAATGCTTATCTGCCGGCTCTTCACCGGCTGGGATTCCATCATATCGGCGTCTTTAAACCAATCGCCAACGACACAGCCGCCGTTAAGAAAATCTATGTGCTCGTAACCTATCCGTCACTGGATAGCTGGCGGAAAACCAGGATCACGCTGCAACAGGATGCAGAGTACAGCAAAGCTGCAGAATCTTTTACGGGGGCTGATACCGGACACATCCCCTTCGTCCGTGTGGAGTCGACCCTGCTGGAAGCATTTCCAAAGCATGAGCGGCTTACCCCGCCTGAAATAAAAGTAAACGCAGAAACTGTTTATGAACTAAGAAGTTATGAAAGTCCGACGGACAGACTGCACACAAAAAAAGTAACCATGTTCAACGATGGCGGCGAAACCGGTTTATTCAAACGTCTGGGTTTCAATGCTGTTTTCTATGCTGAAGTCTTGTCGGGAAGCCATTTACCGAATCTCATGTACATGATTGTGTTTGAAAATAAAAAATCCAGGGAAGATCACTGGAAAACTTTCGGCAGTGATCCGGAATGGAAGAAAATATCCTCAGATCCGCAATACGAAAATCCGGTTTCCGTGTCGCATATCGACAGCATCCTGATGCAGAGAGCTGATTATTCTGATTTGTAAAAAATAAAATGGCATCCCGCAACAGCATAAACCGAAAACCCATGAAGGAGGTATTTGCCGAAAGGTTGAATAAATTAAAGAAAGAACACCGGGAAATCACTGGCAGGAAAAATAAAATTGCAGCGATGAACGGTAGTGGCGTGTTTGAAAGATACCAGTTTCCGGTGCTCACGCGGGAACATATTCCCCTGAGCTGGCGCTACGATCTGAATGAAAAAACAAATCCTTTCCTGCTGGAAAGGTTCGGAATTAATTCTGTGATGAATGCGGGCGCAATAAAATGGAACAATAAATATTTACTAATCGCCCGGGTGGAAGCAGTTGACCGGAAATCGTTTTTTGCCATTGCCGAGAGCGCCAATGGAATAGATCAGTTTATTTTCTGGGAAAGACCTGTTACGATGCCCCTCCTCGATGGGGAGGAAACGAATTTTTATGATATCCGCTTAACGACGCATGAAGATGGCTGGGTTTATGGACTGTTCTGCACGGAAAAGCTGAATCCGGACGCACCGGAAGGGGATCAGTCCGACGCGGTTGCCCAGTGCGGAATAGCCCGTACCAGGGATCTTATTGACTGGGAGAGGCTGCCAAACCTGAAAACCCGTTCTCCGCAGCAGAGAAACGTAGTGCTGCACCCTGAATTTGTGAAGGGCCAGTACGCTTTCTATACCCGTCCGCAGGATGGATTTATTCAGGCGGGCAAGGGCGGGGGAATTGGATTTGGTCTCTCTCCTGGCATTGATCCGGCGGTAATTGAGCAGGAACTGATTGTAGATAAAAAGATTTACCATACTGTTTATGAGTTAAAAAACGGGCAGGGCCCTCCTCCTGTTAGAACCGAATATGGCTGGCTTCATCTGGCGCATGGCGTCAGAAATACCGCCGCGGGGCTGCGGTATGTATTGTATATTTTCATGACCGATTTAAATGACCTGACAAAAGTTATTCACAAGCCAGCCGGTTATTTTCTGGCGCCCGAAGGAGAAGAGCGGGTTGGCGACGTTTCGAATGTGGTCTTTTGCAATGGCTGGATCTGGAATGAAAACGGAACGGTATTTATTTACTATGCTTCTTCAGATACCCGTTTGCATGTTGCCGTTAGTTCAGTGGAAAGATTGCTGGATTATACACTGAATACCGCACCGGATGGTTTTACTTCAGTCCATTCCGTTCAGCAGATCAACAAGCTGATTGAAAAAAACCGCCAGATCCTTTACAAAGAAAAAGAAAAAGTTTAGGCCCGGCCTTCGATATGACGAAGAAAAATCATCCCGTTGCAGATGTGAAGCAGGAACAATTTCTCGCGGAAATCTGCGGAGAACTCGACCTCATACTCGGGTACTGGAGCCGGTATTCCATTGATACCGAAAAAGGCGGCTTTGCGGGAAAAGTCAATAACGCGAATAAACAGATTCCCGGCGCCGCAAAAGGTACGGTACTGAATTCCCGGATTCTCTGGACCTTCTCGGCAGCCTATTCCCGTAGCGGAAACCCTGCTCATCTTGCGCTGGCAGAACGCGCGTTTCATTATACCCGCGATCATTGCAACGATCCGGTGCACGGCGGTTTATTCTGGTCGCTTGATGCTGCAGGAAATCCACTGGACACCCATAAGCAGATTTATGCCCAGTCTTTTGGTATCTATGGGATGAGTGAATATTACCGGGCTACAGGGAGTGCAGAGGCGCTGGAGATGGCCATTGCATGGTTTAGACTTGTTGAACAGCACAGCCTCGACACACAGCATGGTGGATATATTGATGCATTTTCCCGGGACTGGTCCTTTCTGGAGGACAAGAGGCTGAGTGCAAAAGACGACAATGCCGTAAAAACCATGAATACCCATTTGCATATCATTGAAGGGTATGCAAACCTGTATGCGGTATGGCCGGATCCCCTTCTTCGTATCCGTATCCGGGAACTGCTTACGATTTTCAACGAAAAGATCCTGAATAAACAAACCGGTCATCTGGAACTTTTTTTTGATGAACACTGGACACCCGAACCCGGAGTAATTTCTTACGGACATGATATCGAAGCCGGATGGCTCCTGCAGTCCTGTGCAGAATCCCTCCGGGACAAAAACCTGATCGCTGTTAGCAAATCGAATGCAATTCGCATAACGGAAGCAGCTATGGAAGGATTCGATACAGACGGTGGTCTCTGGTATGAACTGGATACAAAAGCGAATCAGCTGGTAAAAGAAAAACACTGGTGGCCGCAGGCCGAAGCATTGGTCGGACTGTGTAATGCGTGGCAGCTTTCAGGCGATACCCGCTATCAGGAAGCCATGTACAGGAACTGGCTATTTATCAAAAAATACATCCGGGATCCGGAACAGGGAGAATGGTATTGGGGAATCAAAAGCGATCATAACCCCATGGAAGACCGGGATAAAATCGGTTTTTGGAAATGCCCTTATCACAATAGCAGGGCATGCATGGAAATAATCCGGAGGCTGTCCCCGCGTTCTTAATCCGGTTTCTTTGAAGCAACTGGAATGCGGTATATATAAATACAGATACCAGCAAACGCCAAAAGGAAGAGGATTCCGAATGCAATCATGTTCTTGTTATTTATTTGATTTTGACCGGGAAGAATCTCCTTTTGTAATCATGGTATCTTTTTTCGGATAGGCGGTATCTGCCAGCGACGGATTATCGGCCTGCGTGTTGTCCGAAGACGGAGGAATCACCCGGTTCACTGTTGTGTCATTTGTTCCCGATCCTGCGGAATTCTGGTGACAGGAAGCTATTCCCCATCCGGCCAGGACCATCAGCAGAAAATTGATCCACTTCATGACTGTCTTTACGGTATGACTAAAAATATCATACCAGCAAGGCCCGGCAGGCTCAGTTCACCGGCTGTTTTTGCAATCCTGCAGTACTTCCGCAGCGGTTTCCATTCCGCTGATGATGGCTGCCTCCACCGTTCCGCCATGCGGCCCTTCGTAACACGCTTCACCAGCAAAATAGAGTGTTTTTTCCAGCGACGCTCTCCAGGTTGCCCTTGCTTTTTCATACCCGGCCAGCGAAAAGCTGTATGCACCCCGTGTAAAAATTTCCTTTTCCCAATTGATGGATCTCGCGTACAGCAAAAGATTTTTTAATTCAGGAAAGGAGATATCAAAAATAGCTGCCAGGTTTTCCATCGCAATTTTCAGCAATCTTTCCTCCGGCAATTCCGAAAGACCGGCAGCAGCCGGTCCCCCAACCCAGCCGGTCAGTACGTTTGAATCGGCCGGATTTTGCGTCCACCAGGTGGGAATATCCCCCTGGGAAAAAATAAATTGAGCGTCCGGAATTTTGGATTTCCAGAAAGCAGTCTTCCATTGCGTTAGTATTTTTATCACGGTGCCATAACCAATTTGTTGCAGGGCTGCCATTTTTTCCGGTATTTCCGGAGAAAACAGTACTGGATAATTCCCGGGATCCTGTGCCCGGATAAAAACGCCAACCGGCAGGGTGATGACCACTTTTTTTGCCTGGAATTTATGCTGATCTGCTGTTGTAAGGCCAACATCATTTGCCGACCACTGTAATCGTTTTACCTGGCGGTTCAGAAAGATTTTTCCGCCCGACAATATAAACTCTGCGGAAAGCGCATCAGTAATCTGCCCGTAGCCGCCGGGTATCCGGTATTGTATGGATTCCTCCAGTTCCCATTCCCTGATCAGGGACACCGTGCTTACGGTATTCACATCTGCCAGGTCAAATCCTTCTGCAAAGCGAATGGCCTGCTGCCTCAGCCGCCTGAACTCCTCCCCTTTAAAATTTTCCAGCAGAAATTGCATAAAGGGCTGATCCGATTTCAGCGCTTTCATTTTACTCATCAGAATATCCCAATATTCCTCCGTGCCAGCATGCTGTTCGAAGCCACCGGAACGGGCGTAATAAGTTTTACCGGCCGCTTCTATAAACGGGATTTGGAATTCTTTTAACAAAGCAAGCGTTTCCTTCAAATGGCCATGAATAAATTCCGGTCCTGCTTCCAGTGTCGCTCCCCCTTCCCGGAAACTTGCGATTCTTCCGCCAACGCGATCCCTTGCATCGATAATCCCCACCCGCATCCCTTCCTGCTGAAGACGGCGGCCGGCTACCAGGCCCGAGATTCCGGCGCCGACAATCAGAATTTCTCTTTTATCCATAAATTTTACCAGTCAAAATTAAGGCCCGGCATGCAGGAATAATATTTGCACTTTCTGAGCTGTTATTCCGCTATTATGCATAAAAACTTTTTTAGGATATTCCTGATTATCGCTTTCGCATCCACCGTGATGTGCTATGGCTTCCGGCCTTTTTGGACCAGTCCGGTAAAGGGATCCATCACGCCGGCCAATGCCGGCATCCGGGCCTGGGTTTTTTCCAGAACAGATACCCTGAGCGCTCCCGTTCTCCAGGGAAATTTTATGATAGAAAATGTTAAGCCGGGTAATTATACGCTGATGATTGAAGGAAAACCCCCATACCGGAACACGGTAAAACAGGGAATTATTGTGGTGGACGGGCAACTAACGGATGCAGGCGTCATCCAGATGATTCAATAATCGATGATTTCACAGACTGACGATACGGATGATAAAAAAGATGCCGGGAACAATGAAAAAGAGGAATCCGGAAAGCAACCATCCGGAATAAAAAGAGGTACTGTTCATATAGGATCATCCAATGCATTTGAAGAGACCGAAGATCCCGGATCAGCCGATCCGGATGGAATTACAGACGAAAAATTGGATGAATTAATAGATGAGTGAACAGCATTCCTGAAATGGGAAGCCGCCCGCCCCTGATTGTTATGGGATCTAACTATTATTCTGGGGAATTCATTACCCAATAAAAAATTATCTGCGCTTTTTTATGCGATCCCGGTTTTTGGCATTAAATAGGTAATAAATCACCATATACTCATAGCATGCTTAAAATAATGATTGTAGAAGATGATCTGGATCTGTTGCACGGACTGAGGTTTCTGCTCCAGGCCTATAATTGCAAAATCTGTCCGATCTCAGACGCAGATGAAATCCTTAAAACAGCAGGTTTACTGCAACCCGACCTGATTCTGCTGGACATAAAACTGGATCATGGAAATGGGTTGGATATCTGCCAGGAATTAAAAAACAGTTATCTGAAAACCATTCCGGTCTTTATCATGTCCGGAATACCCGATGCGCAAAGTAAATCCTATGATGCGGGAGCAGATTATTTCTTTGCCAAACCTTTTGATTCAGAAATATTATTGTCCAAGATCAGAACACTCGAAACGTCATCGTCAGAAAAATTTTAACCAGTAAACTTTTTCTATGAAGGGAAAAACGGTTCCGGCCTGTCCGGAATCGTTTTTTTGTGCTCTTCCGGCTCCACGATCCTTTTCATTATTAGCTGAAAATGCTTTACTTTTCCGGTAACTGACTGAATTTTAGATTACATGGACAACAATGCCGGATGGCAGTGGGAAATAAATGCAAACCAGCGCTGGTTCCGGATCAACCTGAAAGAAATCCTGCAGTACAAAGAACTCATTTTGCGGTTTGTGCGCAGGGATATCATCGCGAGCTACCAGCAAACCATTCTGGGCCCCTTCTGGGTTTTTCTTCAACCCCTGTTCACAACGTTTGTATATTTCATCATCTTCAGCAGGGTCGCCAAAATTCCGACAGACAATATTCCTCCCATGCTTTTCTATCTGCCCGGGAGTATTATCTGGACATTCTATTCCGATAGCCTTTCTTCCACGATGTACACTTTTGTTACCAATGCCTATATATTTAATAAGGTCTATTTCCCCCGGCTGATTGTTCCGCTGAGTTACATTCTTTTTCATTCTTTCCGGATTTCCATACAGTTGCTTTTATTTATCGCTGTTTATTTATTCTTCGCATTCGGCGGAAAACATATTCACCCCAATGCCTCCATGCTGCTGATCCCCGTTTATATTTTTATAACTGCGTCATTTGCGCTGGGCTGCGGACTGATCATCAGCGTTTATACTGCCAAATACCGGGACCTCGACAATGTGATGCAGTTTTTACTCCGTCTTTTTATGTTTGCCGCACCCATTGTATATCCGGCATCCCTCATTCCGGAAAAATATAAACTGGTTTTCTGGCTAAATCCCCTCACTCCGGTAATTGAAGCTTTCAGATCCTCTTTTTTCAGTCACCGGCCGCTTCCGCTTTTTTATCTGGGAATCAGTATACTGAGCTCCTTATTTATTCTTGCCCTGGGGATTGTGTTATTCAACAGAAGGGAAAAACAAATCATGGATGTAATCTAAGCATATGAGCAATCTGATGATCAAGGCAGAAAACATTTCTAAATTCTACCGGCTGGGGGTATTAAGCTCCGGTACATTGAAAGAAGATCTGAAAAACTGGTGGAACAGAAAATCGCTGCCCGAAAATGCCGCATCCCCAAACAGCAAAAATTATATCTGGGCGCTTCGCGATATTCACTTCGAAGTGAAACCGGGCGAAGTGCTGGGCATCATTGGCAAAAACGGTTCCGGAAAATCCACCCTGCTGAAAATCGTGTCCAGGATAACACTGCCCACCAGCGGCAGGATCCGGGGCAATGGCCGCATAGCCAGCCTGCTCGAAGTGGGCACCGGGTTTCATTCCGAATTAACCGGGCGGGAGAATACCTACCTGAATGGTCATATCATGGGGATGAAGAAAAAAGAAATTGACAGGAAATTTGATGAGATCGTCGATTTCTCCGGAGTGGAAAGATTCCTGGATACTCCGGTAAAAAGATATTCCAGCGGAATGTATGTCAGACTGGCTTTTGCCGTCGCCGCGCACCTGGATCCCGAAATCCTGATCATTGATGAAGTGCTGGCGGTTGGGGATGCGGAATTTCAGAAAAAATGCATCGGGAAAATGAAATCGGTTTCCGGCGAAGAGGGAAAGACCATTCTTTTTGTAAGCCATAATATGCAGGTCATTCAAAATCTGTGCAACCGGGCGATGGTGCTGGAAAAAGGGATTATCACCGGTTCGGGAAATCCCGAAAGCGTAATTTCACAATATTTAAAAAGCAGCGACCAACAGTTTCTTGGGCATGACTATACCCTTACTGCCGGGCTGCCCGGTAATGAATTTATCCGGGTGCAGAAAGTGGAAATGATTCCGGATTACCTGCCTCAACAACAATTTATAGATACCCGGACCGCATTAAGGATACATTTTGAATTCTGGTATGATGTGGAGGAAGCCGGAGATCTGATGGCCGGCATTCAGTTATTTAATTTTACGGGGGAAATGATTTTCGACCTGACATCGGAGCGGCAGGTTTTTGAAAAGGGATTGATTTCGGCAGAATGCCTGATTCCCGGAAATTTTTTAAATGACGGCGCCTATACTGTTTCCCTGGTTTTTATCCGCAACGCTGCCATCCGGTTATTTTACCTGGAATCCTGCCTTTCTTTTGATGTGGAAGATTACCGGGAAAATGGCTCCTGGTATGGTAAGTGGGCCGGAATGGTAAGGCCTGGCTTCCCGGTCAGGCTTACGCCTTTGCAACAATAGCATTCCCATTCGTCGAAGAAAATTGTTCGTTCGCCGAAATGACCACCTGCATGCCGGCTCTGATGAAAATGAAAAGGGTTCCCGGCCGAAATAAAGGCTTCCCGGTATGAATAAATCGTAATTATTTTTACCTTAGTAACGGATAAGTATTTACCCTTATCCTTACCCGTTGAACGCCCGTATAAAGAAAACGCATCGCATGATTGATCGAATTCCCAAAACCCCGCCGGTCATTAAGCCGGTATCTGATCAGGTGGGTAGGCCTGTATGGTCCGTCATGATTCCCTGCTTCAACTGCAGTTCCTACCTGATTGAAACACTTCGTTCGGTATTGCAGCAGGATCCCGGACCGGAACTCATGCAGATAGAAGTGGTGGATGATTTCAGCACGGATACCAACGTGGAAGCCCTGGTGGATTATATTGGAAAGGGAAGGGTGAAATATTTTCGTCAGCCGCAGAATGTGGGAAGCCTCCGCAATTTTGAAACCTGCCTGAATCGGTCTACCGGCCAGTATATTCATATGTTGCACGGAGACGATCTGGTTAGTCCGGGCTTCTATGCAGAAATCCAGCAGGTCTTTGCCAGTTTTCCCGAAGCGGGCGCTGCATTTACCGGATTCAGCTATATCAATGAACAGAACACGGAATTATATCATAACGATGAATACCTGACCGAACCAGGTATTTTGAAGAACTGGCTTTCACAAATCGGTCATGCGCAGCTTATTCAGCCGCCGGCCATGGTAGTCAAAAGAGAAGTGTATGAAAGACTGGGAGGTTTTTTTGCCGTTCACTACGGGGAAGACTGGGAAATGTGGGTCCGGATTGCAGCTCATTATCCAATGGCTCATTCCCCCAGGAGACTGGCCCTGTACAGGGTTCATGAAAATAATATTACCAGTCGCTATTTTCTGTCCGGCCAGAGTATAAAAGATGCGATGACGGTCATCAATATCATTCAGCCATACTTTCCTAAATCCGAAAGAAAAAAGATGCGTCGGAAGGCGAAAAGGCATTTCGCACATTATTTTTCCTACACGGCAGATAAAATATACCATGAATATTACCGCCCCGATATCGCTCTTGCCCAGGCGGGAAACGCAATGAAAATCCACTTTAGCCATATCACGCTTTTTTACTTTGTAAAAATCTATTGCAAGGTGCTCACCGGGTATAAAATGGAAAAAGAAAGAAAATTCTCATTCCGGCCGCTTAACCTGTTCCGGTAATCCGTTGGATTTTTTTTCTTCCGGCGTTTTAGATTTCGGCTTCACGTAAAAAATCAGTTTCCTTAAATGGTCTATTGGCTGCTCCAGACAATACCAGGAAATGGTTGCGCAGCCTACGGCCAGCAGCATATAGATCCAAAAACCGCCATAAGGGGATTCGGCCAGCCTGCCAATGACAGAAAGATCGTAACCGCTGAAATAATGCTGTACTGCATCCAGCATCTTCCAGAAAAAAACCGTTACGATCAGATGATATAAATAAATGCCGTAACTGATTTTGGAAAGGTATTGCACCAGGCCGTTTTCGAGAAATTTTTTGGTAATCCCTTTATAACCGCGGTTAGCCATATCGATAATCGTTACGGCAAAAAGTGAAACAAAAACGCGGTCCATGCCGATAAATGTTCTGCGGTGATTAAAGAAGATCAGGTAAAGCCACACCGGTATCACTCCGATCCAGATCCATTTCAGCCAGTGATTTTGTATAAAGCCCCGGTTATGATAAAAAGCCAGCAGGGCCCCTGCCGCAAAACAATCGATACAGGCCGGCAACAAAACCAGCATCGGAAATACTTCCGTGTTAAAGTCTGTCATCCTGGTAACGGATATTATCCGGAAAAGAATTCCGCCGATGATCATGGCAATGAATACCCGCGGAAGATATTTATCGGGTATAAACAGGAGGATCCAGGGCCAGATGATATAAAACTGTTCTTCCACTGCCAGCGTCCACAAATGCACCGTGAAGGGTCCCCAGGTCTTTGTGATGTATAACAGCACATTCGACATATAAAAAAAATACACGTCCAGGTGCTGCCGGATTTCGCGACCTTCCAGCGGCAATAAAATCAGGATAATCAGGTAGAGATAATATGCGGGGAAAATACGCAGCGTTCTCCGGGTAAGAAAGGCAAGTGCAACTTTCCACCTGCCGAAACCGGTTGTCAGCGCTTTTTTCTTGGCTCCCAGCAAAATGCGGGTAATCAGATAGCTGCTTAGAACAAAAAAGAATACGATGAATGAGCCCAGGTCGTAAACATATTTCAGGTTGGTGAGTGAATCGGAAAAATGATAGGCAACAACAAACAGCACGGCGCAAAACCGGAGGCCGGAAAGCTGGGGTTGATATTTCAGTCCCGTGCGCGGGGCTTCAGGCTGCGTTTGCGACAAGGAGATTGCTTTGATTTTACAGGATAAAAATGGAAATCCGCGTAATTTATAAAACGAATGAATTCCCAATTTAGTACTCTTTCCTATTATTGTACTTTTTGAAAAAAAAAGGAAAAATGCTTTCAAAAGCCGGAACCAGTTATTATTTTTAGCGCCGGTCTAAGATCAGCCGGTCTTATCTGCCCCAGATCCATCTTCCTCCGCATTCCATAAAGATCCTCTCTCCCGAATTACCCCTTTTTTTCGTGCCCGGAATAATTTGTAATAAACCGTTACACTATAAACCCGCCCGCTATTATGAGGACAATTTTATGCCGCCAGCAAATGAAATGCAACAAATTCTTTTTCCTGTTTGCCATTTCTTCCTGCAGTTTTTTTTCCGTATCAGCCCAGGAAAAATGCAATGCATGTTCAGTTCCTTCCTTTGCCGCCCTCACCCTGTATCATGTTTTGCAAACAGGGTCATCCATGGGCGTTGGTGTCGAAGCCGGGAAATGGAAAAAAGACGCAGGAAAGTTCAGTTATTTCCTCGGAACAAGCCTGGTTTGGGCAGATCCCGGTTCCCGGAACCAGAAAACATCAGACAGTTATAAAGAATTGAATATTTCCTTTTACTGGAAAGGTCAGTTCAAAGTGGCTGAAAGATTCTACCTGATTGCCGAGCCCGAACTGATCAACCTTTCTGCTTTCGAAATGCGAACTGCGATACGTTATGTATTCCCGCTGACAAAAATAATGGGAATCGGCCTGGAACCCGGATATGCCCTGATCAACAGGCAATGGTCAGTAAACACAAACCTGCATTTTGCGCTCCGGTAAATAAAAAAATCCGCGCATCCGGTTGACGCCAACCGCTGCGCGGATCAGTATGTTTTCAGCCTAATGAACTTTTTCCACGTTATTGTATTTATCCGTCCACGCAGCGGCTTTTTCCTTGTCCTTTTTCTGTTCGGATATCGTTACCAGCAAATCATATGCATCCTTCAGGGCGCTCTTATCGGCCCTTTTCAGTTCCCCTGATTTTCCCAGCAACTGATCGATCTTTTCGAAATAGGGAGTGGCCTCATCAAATTTCTTTATCGCTTCTGCCCTGATTTCCGCCCGTTTTTTTAAATCTTCCGGTTTACTGCCTTTTATTGTTTTGGTCTGCTGCTGAATTTCGATACCCTGGTTATACGAAATCTGTCCCATCACCAGATTTGCCTGCGGGTAATCCGGATTTAATTTTAAACTCTGGGCGAGCATTTCCTGCGCCTTCTTAGTCAGCGCATCCGCGTTGGAGGGCACCGGTCCTTTCGTGGTATCCGACGCATACTGATAGAGTTCCAGTCCGTAATTAAAAAAATAGATGGCACTGTCGGGACGCTCTTTGATAATTTGATCATACTTTGCAAAAAGGGAATCCTTCGGACCATTTTTCCTAAGATCGTCCAGCACGAGTTCATCAAAAAAAAGTTCGTTGGGATATTTAGCTTTTCCGATAGCAACATATTTCGCCGTATTGGCCTTGTCGCCCTTGCGGTTATAATAATCTGTTACCCATTTATAGATTTCCGCCATATCGTTTCCGCCAATCTTGGTTATTCCGGAGTCTGCAATCTGGGTATAATATTTTGCCGCCTCGTCCCTTTTGCCCGCTTTTTCCGCAGAGATCCCCGCGTACAGGGTAGAGGTGGTATCCATATTCTGTTTGATCCAACCCTTTTGATTCATATAGGTGATAGCTTCAATTGCATTTTTGAAATCGCTATACGCTTCCGGATATTTCTTGCTGTTGTAGTTAGCTGCGCCTTCCTGAAAAAGTCCCTGGTAAATTTCATTAATGGGTTTGTACTGATCGAGGGTCAGCAGAACCAGCTTTTTATCATCCAGTTCCGCATATTTTTTAAGTGCTGCCAGCGATTGTACATAGGCATCCGGAACGGTCGATTTCAACACGGAATCCGCGGCAATGGCATTATAGATTTTTACTTTCTGGTACCAGGCTTCTGCATTTTTCTGATTTTTTTCTACAGTAAGTGCGTTATCAATTTCGGTTTTGGCTTCTGTCAGTTTTTTCCCTTTCAGCAAATCCTTTGCTTTATCTACCGATTGGGCAAACAATCCTGAAAAAAGGCCCGCCAGTGCAAGGCTTAAAAAGATCCTTTTCATGAGATTTTTTATTTGAAGTTTTCAGTTGACAATTATTCCGGCGCACCCTCGCCCGCGGCTATATCCGGTAACGGACCCGAAGCTTCCGGATTTTCTTCCACCGTACTGTCTTCATCGAGCTGGGTAATCGCAGCAATTCCATCAGCTTCATCCAGACGAATCAGTTTTACTCCCTGCGTTGCGCGGCCGAGCTGGCTGATCCCGTGCACCGGCATCCTGATCGTTATCCCGGATTTACAGGTAATCATCAGATCTTCTGCTTCTTTCACATCCAGAATTCCGACAAGTTTACCGGTTTTTTCTGTAACATTGATGGTCTTCACTCCTTTTCCCCCCCGGTTCGTAACGCGGTACTCTTCAACCGGAGTCCGTTTTCCATAGCCATTTTCGCTAACAACCAGTACAGTCCTGGATTTATCGTCCTTATTGACACATATCATGCCAATCACTTCGTCGCTCTGATCGCTCACTTCGATACCCGCAACACCAATGGCACCACGTCCGGTGGGGCGCACTTTCTGTTCCGGAAAGCGAATGGCCCGGCCTGATTTAACGGCCATCATGATTTCGCAATTTCCATCTGTCAGGCGGGCGTCCAGCAGGTGATCATCTTCCAGAATGGTAATGGCATTCACGCCGTTCTGACGGGGACGGCTGAAATCTTCCAGCATGGTTTTCTTAATCGTGCCGCGCTTGGTGCAGAGTACAATAAAATGCTTGTCCAGAAATTCACTGTCCTTGATATCCTTTACATCGATGATCGCTTTTATTTTGTCATCCGGCGGAATCTGTATCAGGTTCTGCACAGCCCTTCCCTTGCTCACTTTGTCTCCTTCCGGAATCTGATAAACATTCAACCAGTAACACCTGCCCTTTTCCGTAAAAAACAAAAGGGTATGGTGCGTGGAGGCAACAAACAAATGTTCTATATAATCCTCCAGCCGGGCTTTTCCGCCGCTGGCTCCGCGGCCACCCCGGCGCTGCTGGCGGTATTCCGTGGCGGAAGTCCGTTTAATATATCCGTGATGGGAAATCGTAATGACCACGTCCTCTTCCTTGATCAGATCCTTTATCTGCATTTCGTCATCCAGGTAGGTGATCTCCGTTTTTCTTTCGTCGCCGAATTTTTCTTTTATTTCCAGCAGCTCTTTCCGGATAATGCCAAAGCGCTTTCCTTCATCCTGCAGCAAATCCTTCAGATAAGCGATCTGCTTCATCAGCTCATCAAATTCATTCCGGATTTTTTCCCGTTCCATACCGGTAAGCCTTTGCAGGCGCAGTTCCAGAATGGCCTTGGCCTGGATCTCGCTCAAACCCCATCCGGCATTCACGAGATTATCTTTGGCAAGGTCGGGTGTTGAAGAAGACCTGATGAGCGCGATCACCTCATCCAGGTGATCGAGTGCAATCAGGTATCCCTGCAGAATATGCGCCCGTTTTTCCGCTTCGCGGAGCTCAAACCGGGTTCGCCTGATCACAACTTCGTGACGGAATTCCACAAATTCCGTAATCATTTCCAGCACAGTCAGCGTCCTTGGCCGGCCCTTGACCAGGGCCACATTATTGATGCCATAGGAAGTTTGCAGTTCCGTATGTTTAAACAACTGATTGATGACCACATTCGCAACCGCATCGCGGCGCAGGTCAATAACAATCCGGGTACCTTCTTTTTCGTTCGATTCATTGTTCACATGGGTAATCCCTTCGATCGTCTTTTCATTTACCAGCTGTCCGATCCGGTCACAGAGACCATCGCGGTTCACCTGGTACGGTACTTCCGTAATGATGATCTGTTCTCTGCCACTGGGTTTGGCATCCACATGTAATTTCCCACGCAGTACGGCCCTTCCGCGTCCGGTATGCATCGCGAGCTTCACACCTTCCATACCGTAGATTACGCCACCGGTCGGAAAATCAGGGGCTTTCACATATTGCATGATTTCAGCAATCGAAATATCCCTTTTATCGATATAGGCTATGCAGCCGTCAATGACTTCGGAAAGATTGTGGGGAAGAATATTCGTGGCCATGCCCACGGCGATCCCGCTGGCTCCGTTGATCAGTAACTGGGGAATCCGGGAAGGAAGCACCACCGGCTCCTGCAGTGAATCGTCAAAATTCGGCTGAAAATCCACGGTTTCCTTTTCTATATCTTCCAGCATGCTCTCTGCCAGCCGGTGCAGCCTCGCTTCCGTATAACGCATGGCGGCAGGGCCATCCCCATCCTGGCTGCCGAAATTTCCCTGGCGGTCTACCAGCACATACCGGATATTCCATTCCTGCGCCATCCGGACCATGGTATGATAAATAGCGGCATCTCCGTGGGGATGGTATTTACCCATTACCTCTCCTACGATACGGGCAGCTTTCTTATAAGGTTTATTGCTGTTATTGCCCAGTTCGTTCATCCCGAAAAGGATGCGGCGGTGAACCGGTTTTAACCCATCGCGCACGTCCGGAAGGGCCCGGCTTACAATGACCGACATAGAGTAATCTATGTAAGCCGTCTTCATCTGCTCCTCGATATTGATCGGAATGGTGCGGTTGTTATCCTGCGTTTCTTCCGGTATAATTTGATCTTCCATAATTAGTTAAATCCCTGAATTTCCCTGTTTTTACAAGGTGTCAAAGGTAATGAAATCAGCCGGCAATGACGTATAAGAAAGAAGCTATTTTGGGCCTATTCCAACCATGCTCCTTTTATCCTGTCTCCTTCTACATCAACGAAAATATGTTCCTGCAGGGTGGTGGCTACCGATAGCCCGACATAGTCCGGCTTCACCGGAAAACTATTGTGGCGGCGCTCCACCAGCACGAGGGTCTGGATCTTTTTCTGATCGGACTCCAGAAACGGTTTTAATGCATACATCAGCGTCTTGCCGCTGTTCGACACATCATCAATCAGCAGGATCACTTTATCGCGGTAAGGGATTTTCTTATCGAGAGTTACTTCCCGGGGATTGCTTTTATCCAGGTTAACCGTAAGGAGTTCAGTTGATATTTCTGAAATTTCATTCAATAACAACTGGATATTCCGGGCAATCACTACGCCTTTTTCCCGGATGCCGGCCAGTATGAACTGCTTTTCACCAAAATTATTCTCCAGGATTTCATAAGCCATCCTTCTCATTTTTTTGGCGGCGATTTCCGGCTCCAGTATATAATTTTTATCCATGCCCCAAGGTAAAGAAAATCACAAATCCTGCAAATCTGATCTATCTTAGGGTTGTCAACAATATAAATGCCGGTGATTCAGCAGATCGCTTTTATTTTACTTGCAGGAACCGCCATCCTGCTGTTTGCAATTCAGATCCGGCGCATCCGGAAAAATATTCTTTTGGGAAAGAATGAGGATTTTTCCGGCCACACTTCGCTGCGGTGGAAAAACCTCCTGCTCCTGGCTTTCGGGCAGAAAAAAATGTTCCGGAATCCCCTGGTGGCATTACTCCATTTTTTCATTTATGCCGGGTTTATCATCATCAATATTGAAGTGCTCGAAATTTTTCTGGATGGTTTACTGGGAACCCATCGTTTGTTTGCCATCCCCCTGGGCCCGGCCTATACCCTGCTGATCAATGCTTTTGAATTTCTCGCGCTGGCCGTGCTGATTGCCTGCGTGGTTTTCCTGTGCAGGAGAAATATCCTGAAGATCCGGCGTTTTGTAAATCATGAACTGGACGGATGGCCAAGGTCCGATGCCAATTATATCCTCATTACCGAAATAATACTGATGACCCTTTTTCTGACGCTTAACGCATCAGATACTTTATTGCAGCAAAGATTGTACGCACATTATGCCAGTGCCCCGACCGGAAATTTTGCTTTTTCAAAATGGCTGCATCCCCTGCTGAATGGCTTTTCAAATAAACAACTGGCGGCCGTTGAACGCGGTTGCTGGTGGCTGCATATTACCGGTATTTTCGCTTTCCTCAACTATCTGCCTTTTTCCAAACACCTGCATATCCTGCTTGCTTTTCCCAATGCATACTATACCCGGTTATCACCCGAAGGAAAAATGCGGAATATGAAACCGGTACAGCAGGAAGTAATCTATGCCATGCAACCCGAACTCGCTCCGGCGGAATCTGCTCCGCCTGCAAAATTCGGCGCCAGCGATATTTTCGACCTGAGCTGGAGGAATCTGCTGGATGCCTATTCCTGTACCGAATGCGGTCGCTGTACTGCCGCCTGCCCGGCAAATATCACCGGAAAAAAATTATCGCCGAGAAAGATCATGATGGATACACGCGACCGGATGGAAGAGGCCGGCAGGAATGTGCGGCAGAACGGATCTTTCAAAGATGATGGCAAAAAACTGCTGCACGACTATATCAGTGAAGAAGAATTACGCGCCTGCACCAGTTGCAATGCCTGCGTGGAAGAATGCCCCGTCAGTATCAGTCCGCTGGAAATTATCTTTGAATTGCGCCGCTCCCTCGTCATGGAAGAAAGCAAAGCTCCTCCGGAATGGAACGCGATGTTCAGCAACGTCGAAAACAATTTTGCGCCCTGGAAATTCAGCCCGGATGAACGCGATGCGTGGAAGAATGGTTAATCCTTTATCAGCCGGTACAATTGGAAGACGGCTGCCAGCATGAAGATAATGCCCATGATTTTGTTCAGGGTTTTATTGCTCGTTTTCATTTTCACCACCAGGTAATTTCCGCCATACATATACAGGGCAAGCCCTGCCAGGGTGCCCAGACCGCAACCCAGGGTGAACCAGTTAAAAGATGGGTATCCCGGCGCGAGCCAGCCCCTTTCCAGAAAATAGCCTGACCAGATAAACCAGAAGGGAATCTGGGCCGGATTCAGCGCGCTCATGCTGATGCCCAGGAAAAAACGGTTGATCCGGTTATTCAGCAGCAGGGCTTTTTCCCCGGTATCCTGTTTCCCGGCTGCAATAAAACTCATTAGGCCCAGTACCAGAAAAAATATGAGGGTGATCCAGTTGAGGATCCGGAAGAATAAGGCATGCTGCATAATCCATCCCACTCCTGATAATACCAGCCGCAGGTAAACCATTTCAATCAGCGTCACGCCAAAAGCATATTTCCAGGCATTGCTGAAATTTTCCTGGACCGATAGCTGGGTGGCAGTAATGCTCATGGTGCCCAGGGGGAGCTGGCCCAGGAAACTCAGAAAAAAACCAAGGATGAAAGTAAATAACAATTTACTGAAGTTTTTTCATGCGCTTTAATTGCTTTGATTGCTGCCGGTCTTCCCTGAACATGCGAAGACCGCCGGAAAAGGAAAGATAAGGATAACCGCGACGATGATTGGCCCGGCTGATGCTGAACAAAATAATCCAGTGCCGCACAATTTCCTTCCAGGCAAAAAAAAGGGAATGTCTCGGATCATACATATGGGTAGGCTCACTGCCTGCCCCGTTCACTTCTATAATGGAAAAATCTTTTCCCGCTTCCAGTAGTTCCAGACTCCGGTAGCGGATATCCAGCCGTCCAAAATAAAAATCCGGAATTTGTTTGCAGATGGAATCCATCCGGAAACGGAGACCGGCGGTGAGCTTGTCGGATCCATCCAGGAATTTTGCACCCCTTGCATGATTTCCATAAGGAAGGACCGTAAAAACTTCGTCCGCAGGAACTACCCTTCCCAGCAATTCCGGATGATATTGCTCCAGGTCCGGCAGTTGCAGCAGGCCTCTTGGATTCAGCATGAGCAATTCCCGGACAGATTGCTTCCCGTTCCCGGTTACCTGTAAAAATTCTTTTTGCACGATTCCGGAAATTTCTCCCCGCTGCCGGTCGGGAAAGCGGTAATAAAAGACGCCTATTTCCTTTTCATAAGAAATAAATTCCTGCACGTGAAAATCTACCGTAGCAAGGCGGGCATAGTGCAATAGCGCTTCCCGGTCGTCCAGTTTTTTAATGCCCCTGCCCCTTCCTCCTACATCGGGTTTGCCGATAAGCGGAAAACTGAGCTGTGCGGCCTGCAACAGATCCAGCACCATCCGGGGATCCGTTCCTTTTTCAAAAAAAATTGTTTTTGGCTGAAGCGCTGCAGGGATCAGTTCATAAATCTGTTTTTTGGATTCACCGAGAAATCCGCCATTTTTTATCCCGGGATTGGATGCGGCGAAAAAAAACAGGGAACGGGCGCGCAAACAAAGCAAAAGCCAGATGGGATATATGGGAATATACACAGTATGAAAGCTCCAGTATTCCCACCGGAACAACCGGATCCGGAAGATCCGGCTTTTGATGCCGGTAATGCCACTCATCCGTTTACCGGAATTACTTTTAAGAAGTTTATGAAACTGCAGGAAGTCGCCGCTGTCCGGAGATCCAGGTACTGAAATCCGGCATTGTTGGCGGAAATGCAGGCCGTACTAATACTCTGGGTAAACAATTTATCATCCCGGTTCATCAGCAAATCATGATGCGGATTTCCATCGCCCGCATCCCGGTGAAAACGCAGGATAGCTTCTCCGGATGGTTTTGGATTCAGTTTTAACCATTCCGCAAACCATTTCTTTCTCAGTTCCATTGCGACGGGATCATATAACGTAACAGATGACCAGATGTGCGGAATTTTTGCATTCCCCTTATTCATCGTCTTAAAAGATCCGTCCCAGCGGCAGACCCATAAGTTTCCTGCTTCCGTAACAATAATTGTAAAGGGTTCTATCTGCTCAAGATCCGCCTCATCAAATGTGGTTACCGGTGAAATCGAAGCGGTCAGATCCAGCAGGATCAAACCCCGGCTCTTCCGGTATGGAGGCACAGAAATATGCTTTTCCAGAGCGCCGTTCAGCAATACCACAGCAGTCCCTTTCTCATTAATGGCAAACCAGGTGCCACCCAGGGGTTCATCCCTGGGAAATAAAAGATTCATCCCATGCACCCGGTAAATATCCGGAATCCGCGCCGCAGGTCTTTCGCGTTGCTCATCCCGGCTGGCAGTGAGAAAAATTTTGTTGCCGGACGGCACGTATGTTACTGTGCACATTCCCTTCGATGCTTTATGGTTGAAAACGCAACACCGTAGTTTTCCTCCAGCGGTATATTGCTCAATTCAGCGAGCCCGATCCGGATGAGCGCCATATGATGAATGCTGTGCTCCAGATTGTAAGCTATTTCACGAAAGTAATTGGACGCAATTTTTACCGGATCCTGGTCCTCATCATCATAACAGGTGAGTAGTAAAAGCGGCTTGTCAGGTTTATCAAGGCCGGTAGCAATGCCATCCAGCAGCTGCATGGCAAGTAATTTTTCATTCTCAATCTGCTTATCCCGCTTCCTGTCTTCATAACTGATCAGGCCGCTTTGGTACCCGTTGTCCAGACATTGAAACATTTCAATAATATGCCGCACATGTTGTCCGATACTGCTGCCGGATAGCCGGCAGCAGGGTTCTGCATACTGATCAGATGAGAGCAATCCGAGCGAATCCGACAGCTGGGTTAACACGGTATTGACGGCAGACTGAAGCTTCATAAGAAAAGCAGATAAATAAAAATAATATTATTTTCTTACTATCCGGCGAGTACTTTCAGGTCAACCGTCAGGTTATCTGAAATCGTGCTCGAACCCCCTACAGAAAAATCCTTGCGGTTAATTTTAAAACTTCCCTTAAACAAATAACCATTGCCCGAATTGTCCGCAGTAAAGGGAAAACTGATTTCCTTTGTCTTATCGCGGATGGTTAAATTGCCGGTCATCTGGTAGGTTCCCTTTTTTTTACCCTGCTTCACACTTACAGAAACGAAACGGATGCGGGGATAGTTTTGAACATCCAGGTAATCTTCTCCCTTGAGATGACCATCCCGCATATTATTATCCGTATTGATACTGGCGGCATCAATACTCACGGCAAAACTTGCCTCTCCGGGATTGTCAGGACTGAACCTGATATCTCCCTCAATCCCATGCAGCGAACCCCCCACATTAAAGCCAAAATTTTTTATGGTGAAATGGATGCTGGATTCCTTTTCTACGGGATGGAGTTGGGCAAAACTAAACCGGGTAATCAGTGCAAAACAAAAAAGCCAGATGGTTTTCTTCATAATCCTTTTTAGGCCAGCAATTCATTCCCCGTAACATATGTCAGTGGATAACGATATTGCGCAACCGACTCCTGTATACAAAAATAAGTGCTGCACAACATACAAAAATAGTCAATTGACAGAAACCAGTTTTCGTAATTTTTTAACATTGAGAAAGCAAATCTGGTGCCGGTTATAAGAGAGAATGCCCTCTGTTTCCAGTTCGTTGATCATGGTGGTAACCGTTTGCCGGCTGGAGCCGATCAGGTTCGCGATATCCTCATGTTTTAAATAATTGGGGATACAAAATCCTTCCGGCATATTTTCTCCCAGCTTTTGTTCCACCAATTGCCAGAAAAAATGGATCAGCCGGGTTTTTACATCTTTATTTAGCAGGTTCAGCAAACGGTTTTCAATATTCCGGAGTTTGGCCCCCACCTGCTTACTGTAACGCAGGGCCAGATCAGGTCTTTTTTTTAACAGCTTTTCAAAATCATCGATATGAAAGGCGCAGATACTCACATCCTGTTTATATGCCTGGGCGAATTCACCGTGCAGGTTATTTCTTTCCAGCGTAAACTGCCCGAATAACTCTCCTTTCTGAATAATCTCCTTCACTTTTTCATTTCCGGCTGCATCAATATACCCGATACGGATATACCCTTCCTTCACGAAGTAGAGTTTATTGTGGTTATATGCTTCAAAATATATGTACTCCCCTTTGGGAACTTCCATATAATGATGTTCGATATTCAGGTCCTTATAGTCCTGATCACTTAAATGGCACCAGAGGTCGTAGTTCCGTATCAGTAACATTTTATCATCTGTCTGCATAGCCGGTATTAAGTATTAAAATTACCGATTCGGGGGCTAACCCTGCTCACGAAATTTAGCCTAGATTTACCTATAAAATTTTCCGCATGGAAATACCGCTCATGGCCGGCCTCTTCGCAAACGGGGAAGAACCCGAGATTCTTTTCTGGGTTGGTTGTTCCGGAAGCTTCGATCAGCGGGCCCAGAAAATCACGCGTGCGTTTGCCCGCATTCTTCAGCATATCGGTATCCGTTATGCCATTTTGGGAAACGAGGAAAACTGTACCGGCGACCCTGCCCGTCGTGCGGGAAATGAATTCATTTTTCAGATGATGGCTTATCAGAATATACAGTTGTTGAATCATTACCGTGTCCGGAAAATCGTAACAGCCTGTCCCCACTGCTTCAATATTCTCAAAAATGAATATCCGGAACTCGGTGGCCATTACGATGTGATCCACCATTCCGTTTTTCTCCAGCAGCTTTTGGATGAAGGAAAAATCAGGCTCCGGGAATCGGGCGGATTTAAAGGAAGGAAAATTGTTTACCACGACAGCTGTTATCTCGGACGAGCCAACAATATTTATGAAGCACCAAGAAAAGTGCTGGAAGCGCTCGATGCCGAACTCGTTGAAATGAAACGCTGCCGGAGCAAAGGTCTCTGCTGCGGGGCGGGTGGAGCACAGATGTTCAAGGAGGAAGAAAAAGGAACCACCCGTGTCAATTTTGAAAGAACCCGGGAGGCCCTGGATGCGGGCGCCGCTATCATTGCTTCGGCCTGTCCATTTTGCAATACCATGCTGACGGACGGCGTAAAACACGAAGAAAAGGAAGACGAGGTGAAAGTGCTGGATATTGCCGAATTGATTGCTGCAGAACTGGAAGACTCCGGCCACAGCAAAAACCCATAATTCACATCAGCCATCAGTCATTCAGCAAATACCGCCCGGCCTGATTGCCGGTATTGAATAATAGATCCAGAATCGAAAGATTGGGAAAAAAACCCGTTTTTTCCTCAAAAACCTGCCGGTATTTTACAGGGCTGAAATCCATAAAATTTTTAGGTAATACCTGGTTGCGGAGATCCTGCCATTTTTCCTTTCCGGGCCCGGTTACCGGGTTTTCTGTGAGCCGGATTTCTGCCGGCCATCCCAATTTTTCTTTTACCCATTTCAGGCATTCCAGATTCCAGTCCAGCAACAGGCCGGTTTTTAAACGGAAGAGTTTTCCCAGGTCTTCCCGGTAATAGTCAAAAAAAGGCGACCGGTTATAAGCCGACTGAATGGACTTCCAGTGTCGTTCCTGCCAGTCCTCTGACTGATCAATCCGCACTTCTTTCATCAGCGTCCGCTGATCCCTTCCATGCTGTAGAGGAACCGATAAAGAGATGATTCCGTTTGCGCCGGCAATCAGGCAGCGGTTCCGGAAACTCATTTTCCGGTACATTTCATATTGATCAAAAACAATATATGATTCCTTATACGAAGTCTTAAAGAATATAACCGGTGGAAAATATTGTATTTCAGATAAAATCATAGATTGTGTGCCGGGTAGCGAATTTAATGAATAAAAATCATTTGAAAATGTCGTATGTTGCTATAATATTATTTACTATTACTTTTATTAACGGTTATAAATATGCTTAAAATCAATATTTTATATTATTTAAACTAACTAATAATATTAGGCTTATAAAAATAGTATTCCGGTTTTCGCCTGGAGTTGTTTTTCCAAAGTTTTTAGTAATCATTTTTGTCCGGAATCAAAGAAATTGCAGTGTAATTTTTCCCATCCGGAATTCTTCCGGCCTGTTGCTGCGCGGGATAAATCTTTCCCCGCAGCAGCTGTCTGATATGTTTATTTTTTGAGGAGGAAGGGTTGTTGGAGGATATTCCCGGGCCCCTGTTCCGGAGTCCGGTTGGCTGCACGCATTCTTTTTATAATTCGGTATAATGAACGAATTAAATAAATATTCGTACATATAAACGAATTTTGCGTAAATTCGTCTATTCAAACAAACGCACATGTCATTCAGCGCCGTTCTCACCGGAGATATTGTAAACTCCACGAGATTGCTTCCGGCAAATGAAAAGAAATTAATTACCGGGATAAGCCAGATCCTGGAGCCGTTTCAGTTTGGATTTTACCGGGGAGACAGTTTTCAGGCATATCTGGAAGAACCGGAAAAAGCCCTTACCACGGCCCTGCTATGCCGCACCCTGGCCATTGCACATGTTCCGGAGAAAAAGGAGAAGATCACGGACCTGCGGATCGGGATCGGCCTGGGACAGGTGATCAGCCCGGTTAAAGATCTGACGATTGCAAAAGGGGAAGCTTTTCTGCTTTCCGGACGGATTTTTGATGAATTGGAAAGATCCGGAGAAAGGCTGGCCATTGCGAGCAATCAGGAAATAGCCAATCTGGGGTTTAAAGTGATATCGGATTATGCCAATTTCCTCTGCAGAAAAATGACAGACAAGCAGGCCGCCGTTATTTTCGAATTGCTGCAGGGCCGGTCGCAACAGGAATCGGCCAAAAGACTAAAAAAATCGAAAAGCACCATTCATCAGCATGTCGTCGCAGGCAGCTGGAACGAACTGGAGCGGTTGATTCAGCAGTTTCAAAACATGGTCTCCCGGATAAACAAATGAATATGGAATATACATGGCTGATTAAACTGATCCTGGCACACCTGCTGAGCGATTTCATTCTGCAACCCAGGTCCTGGGTGATAGAACGCAGGAAAAAGCATTTTAAATCCGGCATGCTGTACATTCACGGGCTCGTCACCGGCCTGCTTGCCTGGGCTCTTACGGGCTGGCCCTACCTGCAGGCCGCAATCGTTATCCTGATCACCCATATCGCGATCGATATATGGAAGTCATACCGGAAAGACAGCGCAATCATGTTTATAGCCGACCAGACACTGCACCTGCTGGTGATCCTGGCTTTGTTTTGTTATACATTCAACCGCTGGAACCTGTTTTATCAGTTATGGCAAAGGATAAATCAGCTGGAAGGCTTCTGGATCCTGCTCACCGCATTTGTATTTCTCACCCTGCCTGCGGGTATGCTGATCGGCCAGCTGACAAAGCACTGGAGAGAAAAAATATCGGATGCTGAGGGTCTGGCCAACGCGGGAAAATGGATTGGTGTCAGCGAACGGATCATTATCCTGATTTTTGTGCTGCTTAGCCAGTATTCAGCCATCGGATTGCTGATTGCGGCAAAGGGAATCATCCGTTTCAATGAGAAAGACCGGCCGGAAGCCAAGACAGAATACCTGGTCATCGGCACTTTAATCAGCATGGGTATCGCCATCCTGACCGGGCTGCTGATAAAATACCGCTGAACAAAAATAAATTATTCAACCGCGGGCTGCGCTGCCTTCGTAATAAGAAAGCAGTACCGGCTGAGCTTCCCCTGAAAATCAAAGGGCGTGGTGGCGCGGGTAATATCCTTTACTGCCGCATCCCGGATGGAATCAGCAAGCATCTGAAAACGGCTGAAATTGGTGCTGAAATACATTATACCGCCTGGTTTCATTCCCTTCAGCGTCTGGTTGATCAGCAGCGGATGATCCCGCTGGATGTCCAGAAAATCCTTCATTCTTTTACTGTTGCTGAAAGTTGGCGGATCCATGATCACCAGGTCAAAAAAACCCTCGGGAATATTCTCCAGATATTGTTTTACGTCCTCCTGCAGGTAGTGATGCCGGGAAGCATCATATAATTTATTCAATTCCATGTTTTCGGTTGCCCATTTCAGATAGGTTCTGGATAAATCGACGGAAAACACGGCCGAAGCACCGCCCGCAGCCGCATAAACAGAAAAGGATCCGGTATAACAAAACAGATTCAGCACCTTTTTGCCGGCAGATTCTGCACGAACCCGGTTACGGGTTATCCGGTGATCCAGAAACAAACCGGTGTCCAGATAGTCGGTGAGGTTGATTTTAAATTTCAATCCCTGTTCTTCCACTTCTATAAACTGTTCCCCGTTGTCCAGTTTCTGGTACTGATCCAGACGACCTGCTTTGCGCTGACGAGTCCGTAGCAGGATGCTGCTGCTGTTCACTCCGGTAATCCGGCTCATGATGCCTTTACAGTCTTCCAGCCATTCCCCGTGCGCTGCATCCTCCATGTGATGATTCCTCCGGTATTCGGCTACATATAGCCAGCAGCCATACATTTCAATGCAAAAGGGAAATTCGGGCAAATCGTGGTCGTAGATCCGGTAACAGCTGATGGATTGCCGTTTTGCCTGCCTGCTGATATGACGAAAAACCTTGCTGAGCCGGTTACTGAACATCAGGGCCTTTTCCTGCGAAATCATAGACCGGCAAGATAAGACGTTTGGAAAATATTCCTAAAAATCCCGCCGGATCGAATTATTCAGCGCAGCACCGTTCCAGGTTCCCGGTACAATGATCCGGCGGAGACTATAGAGCGGATCTGCGCGGTCCAGTTTCTCATTCAGCTGGAAGGCGGCCAGGAAACCTCTTTTTTTGAGTTCCGGAATTGCGGCTTCATTCCATAACCCGTATGGATATGCGAAATAGCGAATGGATTTACCGGTAATGGCTTCCAGTTGCCGGGTTGGTTTTTCTATCTGGGTGACCCAGTCCTTCCCGGTATATTTCTTCACATTGTGGTGGTCCCAGGTATGGGACCCGATTACATGGCCCTCGTCCGATAAATGCCGGACCTGTTCCCTGCTCATGTAATGCGGACGGCCCAGGGAAACGGTCATAATAAAGAATACCCCTTTGAATCCGTATTTCTTCATTTCCGGATAGGCAATATTGTATTGATCCAGATCCGTATCATCAAAGGTTAAAAGGATGGGTTTTGCAGGAAGTTCAGCGCCGCTAATCAGGTAGCCATACAGCTGATCGGGAGAAATACTGTGATAACCGCTGTCGGCCAGCATTTTAATCTGCGCTGCAAAAGCTGCCGGCGGTACGATATAAGTCCGCGAAACCTTTGAATCGGTTGCACGCCAGTCCCGGATCTGGTGATAACAGAGTACCGGAATCTGTTTTTTCCCCAGAATGACCGGGGCAGGGGGTATTTTCAGGGAGGCATATTGCACGTTATCCTGACCGTGGGCTTCTGAGCCCGCTACAGCGGCATCAGCAGACGGAATAAGATTGTTGGCTAAATTACCAGGCACGGCATGGCAGCCGGCGCAAAGCAGCAGAATGCCACTTAAAAGATGTTTCATCGGGTAACGGATTTTACTGGGATCATAACGCTTTTACCCCCGCAATTTATTGCATCCGTGCATAAACTGTTTAATGTAAATTGCAGGACTCAATAATTTAAAACTTCTTCCATGCGATGGATCATGTTTTTTCTGTTTTTAGCCTTCACCACATCGGTCTTTTCCCAGGAACCTTACCTGTTTGTCGGCACGTACACCAACGGCAAAAGCAAGGGTATTTACGTTTACCGGTTTAATACCGGCACCGGAACCGGTACGGAAGTAAGCACCCTGATGGCTGATAATCCTTCCTACCTGGCCATCGCAGCGGATGGAAACCATCTTTATTCGGCCAATGAAAGCAATGGTATGGGTTCTGTGGGAGCCTATGCTTTCGACCCGGCAACAGGTCGGCTGCGTTTACTGAATATTCAGTCCAGCCAGGGAAAAAGCACCTGCTATGTCAGCATCGATAAATCGGGAAAATGGGTGTTTGTGGCCAATTACAGTTCCGGAAGTCTTACGGCGCTGCCGGTGAATTCTGATGGTTCCCTCGCTCCGGCTGCCCAGCTTATCCAGCACACCGGCACCGGCATTAATAAAGAAAGACAGGAAATGCCGCATGTCCATTCCACCATCCTCTCCCCGGATGAAAAATATTTATACGTTGCTGACCTGGGAACTGATAAGGAATTTACCTACCGGTTTGATCCGGCCCAGCCGATGCCTTTAACCGATGCCCCGGATTCCTTTGTTTCGGTTACTCCCGGTTCCGGTCCCCGCCACATCGTTTTTCACCCCAGCCAGCCCCTGCTGTACCTCCTGTCTGAAATGTCGGGAACCATTGATGCCTTTCATTATGATCAGCATACCGGAAAGCTCAGCCATTTCCAGCGCATCCGGTCTACCACAAAAAATTTTACCGGTGATCCGGGCAGCGCGGATATTCATATCCGTCCCGATGGAAAATTTCTGTATGCCAGCAATCGCGGGACCTCCAATACCCTGGCTGTTTTTGCCATCGGGAAAGACGGAAGCCTTACCAACAAACAATATATTTCCGTAAATGGGAAGCATCCGAGAAATTTTGTGATCGATCCCACCGGACATTTTCTGCTGGTGGCCAACCGCGACACGGATAATATTGTTGTTTTTGCCATTGATCCGGTTACCGGCCTGCTGAAAGCCACAGGCAGGGAAATGCGGGTGCCGAATCCGGTTTGCCTGAAGTTTCTGGTACCCTGAGCATGTAGTCATTTGCAATCAACTAAATATGTGGTGGTTTTATGCCATACTTTCTGCCGTCTTCGCTGCGCTCACCGCTATTTTTGCAAAACTGGGTGTAACGAATGTGAATTCAAACCTGGCCACCGCCATCCGTACGATCGTTATCCTCATTGTAGCCTGGGGAATTGTGTTATTCCGGAATGAGTACAAAGGACTGGCAACCCTTTCAAAGCAGAATTTGTTTTTCCTGGTTGTTTCCGGAATGGCAACGGGCTTATCCTGGATATTTTATTTCAAAGCGCTGCAGCTGGGAAAGGTTTCGCAGGTAGCGCCGGTCGACAAACTCAGCGTCGCGTTAACCATCCTGCTTTCCGTTTTATTTCTGGGAGAAGCATTGAGCTGGAAAACAGCCGTTGGCGCCCTGCTGATTATTTCGGGAACGCTGGTGCTGATATTTTGAAAAAATATTGCAGCACCTCGTCCCAGTTATTGACGCGCTGGTGATGGGTGAATAACACATTATGGGAAGCCGTGTACATAAGGGCTGTTCCGGGAAAATGATCCAGGTTCTTGAGGTGATCGTCAATGAGATAATCCGCGCGGATAATATGTTTATCGCCGCAGAAAACAATATTCTTCCAGGATACGAACGGAAAATGCTCTTCCAGCCACTGCTTTTTTTCAAATAAGGACTGCGGGAATTCCATTGCCGCGGAAACGATGTACACGTCAAAATCCTCCATTAACGTTTTTACGGCATTTACGCTTCCGGAAATGACGGGCAGGGTTCTGAAAAAACCACTCATCCGTACAAAACGCTGAACGGCTGATTTATCGGGGAATGCTTCGTTTTCCGGGATGCCCAGCATGGATGCCGGATCCACTTTTATTCCGGTTTCCTTTTCGTAATAATAAATGAAATGGGTTTGTGTGTCCGCCAGCACTCCGTCCATATCCACGGCGATCGAAATCCGGGTTTTCTCTTTCTCCATAAACTCTTATTCTTTCATATATCGTTCGTAAATGATATTCATATGGTGTTTGTGGTGACCGTATACAATATTCAGCAGCAGGGCCACGGTTAACGGTTTATTACTGGCAATTCCTTTTCTTTCCAGCGCTTCCTGATTCAGAGATTCCACAAAGCTGATACTGGATTCCCGCACCCGGCTGAATTCCCGCAGGATATCTTCTGTTTCCCGCTCATTTGCACGGGCATATTTCGCAAAAATCCGTTCGTCGAATGCAGGCAGCGGCGTTTCATCCCCCCGGGAAAAACACAGCGCCCGGTAAATAAATACTCTTTCAGCATCGCAAAGATGAACGAGAATATCTTTTATTGTCCACTTGCCTTCAGCATAAGCATAGACAAGTTTTTCCGGCGGAAGCTCATTCACCAGTTCTTCTGTGTCGGCAAAAATATCCTGCAGATGCATCAGTAAATTGCCATCATCCGGTACCAGGTCCAGATACCCCTGAAAAAACGGAGGACAAATTCCTTTTGGCTTATATATTTTATTGATGTCCAATTTCATTCAGTTTTAGATTTCAAATGTAAGAAAGATCCTGCCGAAACCGGCGTTTCCGGTGCAACCTGTTCCCGGTTTAAATAAAAGTGATTCCCGCTTCCGGATTTATGGTAGTAATTATTTTAGTCTACTTATTTTGTAGACTATACGAAATGCATTAATATTGCCCTTCTCTTTCACCTGGTCATGTGGCCGAGCGGTCAGGCATGGGTCTGCAAAACCTTTCACGGCGGTTCAATTCCGCCCATGACCTCTGCGACAAATTAGAGATATGGCAGTCGTTTACGGGGAATATTTTCATATTCCCCCTTTTTTATTCCGGATTTTGGGAGCCTGTGCTGAATTAGATTTTATCTTTAAGAAATCTCTACATCCAATTCAGCGGATATGTTTAAATATTTCCCTATCCTCCTGCTGTTTATCAGCTTGCACTCCCCTGCCCAGCCCCTGAGTTCAGCAGAAATTGATCAGGTTGCGGAAAATGCATTAAAAACATTTGATGTTCCCGGAATCGCCGTCGCCGTTATTAAGGACGGAAAACTAATCCATGCAAAAGGTTATGGGGTCAGGTCGCTGAATACGGGCCGCCCGGTGGATGAACATACCCTTTTTGGCATTGCTTCCAACAGCAAGGCATTTACGGCTGTTGCGCTGGGGATACTGGTGGATGAGGGCAGGCTGAACTGGGATGATAAAGTGCGAAAATATATTCCGGAGTTTAAGGTATACAGCCCCTATGTGACCGAAGAATTCACGATCCGGGATTTACTCACCCATCGCAGCGGACTGGGTCTTGGTGCCGGCGACCTGATGTTCTTTCCGGATTCGAGTGATTTTGTTTTACAGGATATTCTGCATAACCTGCAGTTCCTGAAACCGGTTTCGGGATTCCGCACAAAATTCGACTACGACAATAATATGTACATCGTTGCCGGAGAAGTCGTAAAACGCGTCAGTGGCATGAGCTGGGATGATTTTGTTGAATCCCGCATAATGGCTCCTGCCGGGATGATGGAAACGGCAGGATCATTCGACAGACTGAAAGACAAATCCAATGTGATTGACGGGCATGCAATGGTAGACGGGAAGGTACAGGTGATCGCCAGGAGCACATTAAAAGTGGGACATTCGGCCGGAGGCATCAACTCTAACATCAGCGACCTTAGCAAATGGGTTCTCCTGCTTTTACATCATGGCCAATATGGAGAGGGACTGAAAAAAAGGATTTTCAGTGAAGCTGTATTAAATGAAATCTGGTCGCCGCAAACCATTATTCCCAGAGAAGAAACCGGTTACTATAATACCCATTTCAGTGCTTATGGTTTTGGTTTTTTTATTTCCGATGTAAAAGGATATAAGCAACTCAGTCATACCGGCGGACTGGAAGGCATGGTCACCCAGATCACGATGATTCCTGAACTCGGGCTGGGCATCATCGTGCTGACCAATCAGCAGGAAGGCGCTGCCTTCCGTTCCATCAGCAACCAGATCAAGGACGGCTACCTGGGAATGAAAAGATTCGACTGGATAAAGCAACTGGATGGGGAAAGGAAGGAGGAACTCGGCTACGGGAAACGCATTACCGATTCGGTATGGAAAGAAATAAGCGAAATCCGGCGCAAGGCTCCGAAAATCGATTTCTCTGTTTACGAGGGGATTTACCGGGATTCCTGGTTTGGAGAAGTGACAGTATCGGTCAAAAATGGTAAATATTGGTTTGAGTCCAGGCGTTCCCCAAAATTAAGCGGCGAACTTTTTCCGTTTAAAGGAACCAGTTTTGTGGTTAAATGGCGGGACCGGAGCATGGAAGCGGATGCTTATGTTATATTCAGTCTGAATGAACAGGGAAAGGCAGATCGCATCCGGATGAAACCCGTTTCGCCCTTAACGGATTTCAGTTTTGATTTTCAGGATCTCGATTTTAAAAGTGTGGATCAGCACTAAGGCTTTTTCTGATAAACGCGCCTGCCGTCCGAATAAGTGGCCAGCAGCTTCGTGTCCAGTATCATCGCTTCATCTGCTGTCATCAGGTCCTGATCCAGCAATACAAAATCTGCTTTTTTCCCGGGTTCCAGGCTTCCGGTTTCTTTTTCGAGAAAATCTGCTTTCGCGGCCCAGATGGTCATTCCCCGGATCGCCTCCTCGCGGGTCAGTGCATTTTCCGGCTGAAAGCCATTTGCCGGATAACCACTCGCGTCTTTCCGGAAAACGGCGGCATGAAATGTTTTAAGTGGAGAAATATCTTCCACGGGAAAATCCGTCCCCAGCGGTATCCAGCCATTCTGCCGCAACAGATCTTTATTCGCGTAAGCTGATTTTAATCTTTCCGGTCCAAGTCGTTCCTCTGCCCAGTACATATCGCTGGTCGCGTGCGTTGGCTGAACCGAAGGAATGATATCAGATTTTCCAAACAATGCAAAATCATTGCTATTGATCACCTGTGCATGCTCTATCCGCCAGCGGCGGTCATTCTTCCCGTTTAAATATTTATTGTAAACCGCCAGCATAACCCGGTTGGCACTGTCGCCAATGGCATGCGTGCACATTTGAAAATCTGTTGCGATTAATATTTTCGCTATGGAATCATAATGTTCTTTACTGCTCAGCAAAAATCCATACCATCCGGGTTTATCCCGATAAGGCCGAAGCAGACAGGCGCCGCGGCTTCCCAGTGCGCCGTCTGCAAATAATTTAAATCCGTGAACAAAAAGACGCGGAGTCTTGTAAGGCCCTGACTTCAGATAGCGGTTGTAATTTTCCGGACGATCACTGAGCATGACGTACAATTTCATTTTGAGGCTGTCAATTTTTTGCAGGGAATCGATCAATGTCACATCGGTATACATCAATCCGCAGTCGGTGATCGTAGTAAGTCCCTGGGCAAAACAGTTGGCCTGCGCTGCCAGTAACCAGCGGCTGTAATCGGCTGCCGACGGGTCCGGAACATGCCGGCCTACCAGCGCTACCGCATTGTCGACCAGCAAGCCGCTGAGTTTTTGATGCACCGTTCCCACGGTACCACCCGTCAGCTTAACCCCGGCATGAACACCGGAGAGTTCCAGGGCCTTTTCGTTGGCAATTGCCGCATGGCCATCGATCCGGCCAAGCAATACCGGAACATCCGGAAATAAGATATTCAGCGAATCATTGGTTGGAAAGTCCTTTCGGGGAAAACGGTTCTGGTCCCATCCATAACCCTGTATCCAGGCGAGTCCGGGATGAGCGGAAACAAATTTTCTTACCCTTTGCAATATTTCGGACCAGCTGACGGAACCGGTGAGATCCACCTGAAACAAACTGCTGCCATAGTCAACAAAGTGGGCATGGGCATCAATAAATCCGGGGAAAACAAATTTACCATTTGCGTTAACTGTATTGGGTGACCGGTACGCATTCATAATATCCTGTTCATTACCTATGGCAACAATTTTCCCGTCCTGAACAGCCATGGCTTCCGCCCTGCTAAAACCGGAATCAACGGTGTAAATCGTTGCCTGATGAACGATCAGGTCAACAACCTGTTTCGAACGGCACCCAAAACATAACCCCAGAATCATTCCGAATCCGGCAGAAATTATTTTTTGCATAAAAGCGAATTAAATTTCATGTAACCTCAGAATTCATTTTTCAGTTGCCCGTATAACCGCTGAAATTTCTTAAACTGTTGCTGATACAGCAGATGATTTTCGGGTGAGGGACTGAAAGTTTTCAATACTTTTTCCTGGCCCGGAGGATCCATCTCCAACGCTTCTATTCCCATTTTTACTGCTCCCCAGGCAGCATTTTCAATGGTTTCAGAAACCTTTACCGGAAGATTGAAAATATCCGACAGCATCTGAACCCATAAATCATTTTGTGCAAATCCCCCCGTAACATGGATCATCCCGATATTTCTTTCCTCCAGTATGGCTTCACCAATGGCATAAACGCAGAAGATCACTCCTTCCATGGCAGCCCGGATGGCATGGGCGCGGGTATGATTTACGGATAGTCCGAACAGAACGCCTTTTGCCGCAGCATTCCAGAGGGGTGCTCGTTCACCCAATATATAAGGGAGGAAAATCAAACCGTCACTTCCTGCCTTCACGCCGGAAGCCAGGGAAAGCAAATGTGGCATCGATTCCGGAGCCATTAAAAAATTTTCTCTCAGCCATTGAAGAACGATCGCCCCATTGTTGCTTGCTCCGCCCAGCAGATATTGATCATCCCGGATATGATAGCAGAAGCTGCGCATTTGCGGATCTGTTACCGGGCTCCGAACAATGATCCGTACCGCGCTGCTGGTACCGATACTTACCACGAGCGCATCTTTTTGAGAAGATGCGCCAATATTTGCCATCGCGCCGTCACTTCCGCCAATAACAAAGGGCGTATTTTTTAATTGGGGGAAGCCCGCCGGGCCCCTGAAAATCTCGCGCACCGAAACAATCCGGGAAAGCCTGTCCTGATTCATTCCGGTCAATTCCAGGATTTCGGCATCCCAGCGAACCGATTTCATATTCATCAGTCCGGTGGCAGCTGCAATGGAAGAATCCACCGCATATACTCCGAATAATTTAAAGAAAATATATTCTTTGATTCCGATGAAGCGGGATGCTTTTTGAAAAAGAACGGGATCATTTTCTTTCAGCCAGATCAGCTTGCAAAAAGGCGACATGGCGTGAACCCGCACGCCGGTTTTCTGATAGCAGGATTCCGCTTTTTGTTCCTCCCGGATGCGGGATGCAATGGCAGCCGCGCGGTTGTCGGCCCAGATAATGCAATTTGAAAGCGGCAATCCCTGTTCATCCACGGCAATCAGGCTGTGCATGGCTGCGCTGAAGCCAATCAGCATGGGGGGATGGTTGAAATGCTGAAGAATATTTTCCACACACTGATGAAGGGCCTTCCAGATCTCCTCCGGTTCCTGTTCACTCCAATCCGGTTTGGGGTGCAGCATCACATATGCACCCGACTCTTCATGCAATACTTTTCCGGCGGCTGAGAATGCAACGGCTTTTGCAGAAGTGGTTCCGATATCGATTCCAAGGTAATAATCCATTCCGAGTTTTAGCGGCCTCAAATATAAATACTTAAGTCAGAAGCCGCTGAACCGCTGCTCAATGGATCCCGCCGGTCCGGAAAAAACCGGCGCGTATAGGCGGAGGCGTGGGAATGGGATCCGTTGTCGGCGGAACCGGCGTCGGTTCTACCGGTGGTATTTCAGGCTTCGGCTTCGGCAATGGATCATCCGGGCCATCCGCAGGGGAAATCATATTTTGTTTGGCTGTCATCAGACTATCTTTACAAAGAATTAATTACATACTTCATGCCACGGATTCATTTTTTGGGAATTCCGGGACTATACCGCGCCTATGCATTTTAAAAATAAAACAGTGCTCATTACCGGCGCCAGCCGGGGTATCGGAAAAGCCATTGCCCTCAAACTTGCGCGTGAGGGCGCCAATATCGTTATTGCGGCAAAATCCACCACGGAAGATGCGCGACTGGGTGGAACTATTTTTTCAACCGCTAAGGAAGTTGAAGCCGCCGGTGGAAAAGCGCTTCCCGTTTTCTGTGATATCCGGGATGAGAAGCTGATTCAGGAACTGATGGAAAAAACCTTTCAGGCATTCGGCTCTCTGGATATCCTCATCAACAATGCTTCGGCCATCAACCTGAGCAGTACCACGCAGCTGGAGCCGAAACGGTTTGACCTGATGTTTGATATTAATGTGCGGGGAACTTTTCTGATGACCAAATTCGCATATCCATTGCTGAAAGTATCCGCAAATCCGCATATTCTCACGCTCTCACCGCCCCTGGATCTGGATATGAAATGGTTCAAACCCCATCTGGCGTATACGATGAGCAAATACAATATGAGCCTGATGACCCGGGCCTGGGCGGAAGAATTCAGAAAAGACGGGATCGCATCCAATACCTTGTGGCCGGCAACGACTATTGCAACGGCAGCCGTAAAAAATTTATTGGGCGGCGAAGAACTTGTTCGCCGGAGCCGGAAACCGGAAATCGTGGCAGATGCCGCTTTTTATATCCTGCAGCGGGAGGCAAAAACAAATACCGGCAATTCCTATCTCGATGAGGAAGTATTGCGTGCTGCCGGCATTAGTGATCTGGAAGGGTATGCCGTCAGTCCTGGCGGACCTTTGCAAACCGATTTGTTTTTGTAGACTGGCTTTCCGGTTTTGAAAATATGCGCTGGATCACAGGGCTGGAAAGAATAATGGAAGTGGTTGTATCACCATATTCCATAAAACGCGTCAGCATCTGTTCCAGCTGCATCGAATCTTTCACCACTACTTTTAAAAAAATACAATAGCTCCCGGTAACCCGGTGACATTCCAGCACTTCATTTATTCTTTCCACATACTTTAGAAAAGGCATAAGTTTTCCGGAATGCGCGGTAAAAGTGATAAATGCCTTTAGCGCATAACCCGCTTTTTCATAATCCAGGTCGATATGATAGCCCTTAATGATCCCGGCTTCCTCCAATTTCTGCATGCGTTCGGCAACTGCCGGGGCTGACAAGCCCACTACCCGGCCAATATCGGCGTACGATGCGCGCGCATTTTCCTGCAGGCTGCTGATGATGGACCAGTTGATTGCATCTAATTCCATGGTCAGGCTTTTAGTTAGGATGCTTTGTTTTCAATGGCAAAAATATATAAAAAGCATTGATTCGTAAGCAAATTTAATAAAACACCTCGTAACTTTGAATCCGGGAGATTAAACAGCGTCTCCGGTCAGATTAAAATCTGCTTTGAAAATGAGCAATAATCCTTCCAAAATACCGCGATCAGGTTCTGTCATCTTCGCATTTATAACAGTTTATATCGTTTGGGGGTCAACTTATTTTTTTATCCGTCATGCGCTCGGCGGTTTTCCTCCCTTCCTGCTGGGGGCTATTCGTTTTATTATCGCCGGACTGCTGATGATGAGCTGGGCAGCTTTTAAAAAAGAAAGATTATTTAATGTCCAGGCAATGAAAACGGCCGCCATCAGCGGATTTTTAATTCTGTTCATCGGAAACGGCGTGGTGATATATGTTGAACAATACGTGAACAGCGCCTGGGTGGCCATCATCGTTTCAGCAGCTCCTATCTGGTTTGTGCTGTATGACAAACCTCACTGGAGGGAAAATTTTAGCAGTAAATCCATTCTGGCCGGGCTTGCCATGGGCATTACCGGAGTCGTTTTACTTTTTTCTGAAAATATTATTTCTCTTAAATCCGGTTCAAACCATTATCAGACCCTGGCTTTTATTTCGCTGATCATTGGATCCATGAGCTGGGTGATCGGGTCGCTGTACGCAAAATACAGCAAGCCGCAGTCTCCGGCGGTGGTCAGTACCACCTGGCAGATGTTTTTTGCCGGTATTTACTTTCTTGTGGGTTCTCTGGCCAAAAGTGAATTCAGCCAGTTCCGGCCGGAGCAGATTTCTTTTGATGCCTGGGCTTCCCTGGGTTATCTGATCATTTTTGGTTCCATCCTGGCTTACAGCTGCTATGTGTGGCTGATGCAGGTGCGGCCTCCGGCCCAGGTAAGCACCTATGCCTATGTGAATCCGGTGGTCGCAGTGCTGCTGGGTGTGTTCCTCGCTTCAGAACATATCAGTTTGCTTCAGATTACCGGTTTGCTGGTAATTCTGGTAAGTGTGTTGCTGATTAATTTGAAAAAATACTTTAGGAAATTGATAATTGATAATTGACAGTGGACAATTCAGTTCATTGTCAATTGTCCACTGTCAATTGTCAATTCAAAAGCCTCCGCCAGCAATTCAAAAGACCGTATCCGGTCTTCCTGCGAATGGGTCATGCAGGTAGCCATAATTTCATCCACTCCCATCGTTTTGGCCAGGTCAAGCAGTTGTTGCCGGACTTCTTCCGGAGTGCCTGAAACGATTCTGCCGCTGTTATACCGGATCCTTTCCAGTTCCGCGGGTGAAAAAATATAATCCCGGATATCTTCGTACCGGTTCATCTCGCGAAAATTTCCTTTTTCGAATTGTAGCAGAGTATAATCGGTAAGCTTGCGCAGCTGATCCGCCTTTTCCCGGGTATCTGCACAGAGTACAGAAATAGCGAGTATGCTGCGGGGTTCTGCGAATTCCCGCGAGGGCACAAAATTTTCTTTATAGGCATCTACCATTTCCCTGCCGGCAAATCCATTGATAAAACGAGCTATAGCAAGGCCCATCCCCATCTTTGCGGCAATGGCGGCGCTCCCTCCGCTGGAACTCAGGATCCAGGGAGCAGGAACCGTTTCAACCTGCGGAACCGCCAGCAAAGCTCCATATTGCGTCGCGGCTTCGTCGTGAAAAAAAGCCTGCAGGTATTCGAGCTGCTGCAGGTAGGATTCTTCCAGAAAATTATTGGAAGGATTGAGCATGACCGCGCTGATCCGGTCTCCGCCCGGCGCCCTGCCCATACCCAGGTCAATTCTGCCCGGATACAGGGTCTCCAGCAGGCGGAAATTTTCTGCTACTTTCAGCGCACTGTGGTTGGGCAGCATGATACCACCCGAGCCAATCCGGATGCGACTGGTTTCAGCCGCGAGCCTCACCATGAGCAATTCCGGTGCCGACCCGGCGATCATGGAAGAATTATGATGCTCGGAAACCCAGAAACGATGATATCCCCAGGATTCCGCGAGCTGGACGAGCCGGATGGTATTGGCAATTGCCTGCGAAGCTGTTGAACCCTTTGGAACAATGGATTGATCAAGGATGCTGAGCGGGATCATGGAATTTCTTTGCATCATCAACAATTTACTAATGCCTTTGTTGTAAAAAGAAAACCCGACTGGCGCCGGATGCATTAATTTTATACGCTGATATCATATCATGACCCATCAAGAAATAATCGCTTTGCTTGGAAAAGAGAATGAAGATCTCTTCACCCATATCTGCAAAAAAGTCCCGAAGGAAAGTCTTCATCTCCCCTCTCCTCATTTTATTGCCGAGGTCTGGAGCCATTCCAACCGCAATCTGCAAACCCTGCGAAGTCTGCAGCAGATGTTTGCTACCGGAAGGCTTTCGGGTACCGGATATCTTTCCATTCTCCCGGTAGACCAGGGCGTGGAGCACAGCGCCGGCGCATCCTTCGCAAAAAATCCGGAGTACTTCGACCCGGAAAATATTGTGCGGCTCGCCATTGAAGCCGGATGTAATGCAGTGGCCAGCACGTTCGGAATTCTGGGCATGGTGGCCCGTAAATACGCCCACCGCATTCCGTTTATTGTGAAGATCAATCACAACGAATTGCTTACGTATCCGAATAAATATGACCAGATCCTTTTCGGCACAGTTAAAGATGCCTGGAATATGGGAGCCGCCGCCATCGGAGCCACCATTTATTTCGGCTCGGAAGAATCGGACCGGCAGATCACCGAAATTTCCAGGGCTTTTGATGAAGCGCATGAATTAGGCATGGCCACTGTACTCTGGTGCTATCTCCGGAACAAAGCGTTTGTGAAAGAAGGAAAGGACTATCATGATTCCGCCGATTTAACCGGACAGGCAAATTATCTGGGCGCAACCATTCAGGCTGATATTCTGAAACAAAAATTACCGGAGATCAATGGAGGATATAAGGCCCTGAATATGGGCAACAGTCATTACGGCAAACTGGATGAAAGAATGTACACCGAACTTTCATCCGATCACCCCATCGATCTTTGCCGCTACCAGGTGCTAAACGGTTTTTCCGGCCGGGCCGGACTGATCAATTCGGGCGGCGCGTCCGAAGGCGAAAAGGATCTGATGGAGGCGGTTCGCACGGCGGTAATCAATAAAAGAGCCGGCGGTTCCGGAATGATTTCCGGACGAAAAGCCTTTCAGCGTCCTTTTAAGGACGGGATTCAGTTACTGAACAGTATTCAGGACGTTTACCTCGAAAAACAAATCACGGTTGCATGAATAAAAATAAGGCGCTGGCGCCCACCACCATCTTTACGGATATTGGCGGAGTGATGCTGACGAATGGATGGGACAGGAACGGAAGAATTAAGGCAATAAAAAAATTCAAGCTGGATCCGGTAGAAACAGAAGAACGACACCATCTCACCTTTGACACCTATGAATCCGGAAAAATTTCGCTGGATGAATATCTTAAACGGCTCGTCTTTTATAAAAAGAGAAATTTCAGCCCTTCAGATTTCCGGAAATTCATGTTCGATCAATCCAAACCCTTTCCGGATATGCTGAAACTCATCCGGGGCATCAAGGAAAAATACGGAATCAAGATTGCTGTGGTAAGCAATGAAGGCCGGGAACTGAATAATTACCGGATACGGACTTTCCGGCTTAACGAATTCGTTGATTTTTTTATATCCTCCTGCTTCGTGCATTTCAGAAAACCGGATGCGGATATTTTCAAAGTGGCCCTGGATATTGCCCAGGTATCAGCAGAAAAAGTCATTTACATAGAAGACCGCCCCATGTTTGTGGAAGTGGCAGAAAGCCTGGGCATTCGGGGAATTCAGCATAAAGATTTTACGACGACCAGCAAGGCGCTGGCTTCTTTTGGCTGGGAACTTTAATAGCACTGATTTCAATTGTTATTGCCCGGACAACCGTCGGCTATAAATCTTTTCGGGCAGCACCGGCAAATCCGGTGAATAGTCTGTGTTGTCGCCAGAGCATTAGTTTACCTTTAGGGCTCATCCTTCCTTATTCTTCATGAATCAAAAAATCCTGATTGTTTTCACGGTTTTTTTACTGATCACGATCTTGCTTTTACTGCTCTTGTCCGACGCAAAGGCAAAGAGCAACCGGATCCGCCTGCTGGTATACATTTCCGGAAATTCACCCGATACGGTAATATTGAATAATATCAGATTTCTATTGGAAAAAATTACTTCGGCAGGCCCTTTCGTTTTCAGCATGGTGAACGAAAGCAATCCGGGAGATTTCCAGGCGACAGATTCCGGCAGCATTACCCTGCAGTTTCAGCCCCATACATTTATCAAAAATGAGTTCAACGAACTTCAGCAATCTCCTGCAAATTCATCCCAGATATCCACAGATGATATCAGCACTTCCGCAGGCGATCCTTCGCCGGTGTGGATCGACCAGGCAAGTCCCCGTGTAATTTATATTGCAGCCGGTCCGGATGCCGAACGCTGCAATGATCCGGATTTTGAAATCCTCGTCCGGGATATGATCCTGAAGGCGATCCCAGTAAAAAAAAATCAGTGATGATTTCCTCATCACTGATCTGAATCTGATACCCGCAACATCGGCAAGGTGCCAGGTTATTTTTTTGTTGAAAATCTATAAATAGTAGTCTGATGATAAGTCTGGCCGGGTTCCAGTATCGAAGTCGGAAAGGAAGGCTGATTCGGTGAGTCGGGAAAATGCTGTGTTTCCAGGCAAAGCGCACCGTGCTGGGGAATCCTTTTTCCATCCCTGCCGGTCAGCGACCCGTCCAGAAAATTCCCGGTATAAAACTGAATGCCGGGCTGCGTCGTCCACACCTCCATAAAACGGCCGCTGCCTTCGTCGTATACAGATGCTGCCAGAGCCATTCCGCTGTCAGTTTTGTCAATCACAAAATTATGGTCATAGCCGCCTTTTACCTGATCAATATCTTTTCCAACTTTCTTTCCCTTCAGAAAATCCATCGGCGTATTCTCCACAGGCGCGAGTTGCCCGGTGGGTATTAATCCTGCATTCACCGGTGTATATTTTGAAGCATGCAGCGTCAGTTCCTCCTGCAGAATAGTGGAGTCCTTTCCGCCCGACAAATTAAAATACGCATGATTGGTCAGGTTAATGGGTGTTTTTTTATCACTCTGGGCGGTATAATCGATTTTTAATCCGTCCTCAGCAGTAACCGTATAAACCACCTTGGAGGTTACCGAACCCGGGAATCCTTCTTCGCCGTCCGGGCTTGTGTAGGACAATGCGAGGCTTGAATCATTTACCTGATCCACCACCCAGATCACTTTATCAAATCCTTTAAGTCCGCCATGCAGCGTATTACCATGATCGTTAGGTGCCAGGGTATACTGCTTTCCGTCGATAGAAAATTTTGCGTTGGCGATACGGTTCGCATACCGGCCGACCAATGCGCCAAAATAAGGATTGGTTTTCTGCAGATAACCTTCCAGTGCTCCGTAACCCAGGACCACGTCCCCGGTAACTCCCGATCTGTCCGGTGTCCAAAGTTCCAGCAGGGTTCCCCCATAATTCGATACAACCGCTTTCATTCCCTTTCCGTTTTGCAGGGTATAGGCATAAACCGTGTCCTGACCGATCGTTCCGAATACCTTCCTGTTTCCATTCTCCATAACAACGATTTCTTTTGTTTTTTCAGGCGCCTGATTGCAGCCCACAAGCAGACTGCCGAAGATAAGTGAAGAAAAGGCAATCGTGAGCGTTGCTTTCATGGCTTTTTGATTTTATTAAACGTGAGATTGACATTTTTATAAATATACAAAAAATTTGCACCCGCCGCAGCGCCGGATTTATTTGCTCCGGGTTTTTGCAGCAGTTCCACCGGAACGCTCCGGATCATTCCATCCGGTGAACCGGCTTTGGAAAACCGGGTTGGAATACCGAATGACTCCTGACGCAGACCCCGAATTCTCCGTCCTTTTCCAGCGCACTTACCGCATCCGATACGAGAAGATCAAGTATATCGGGTTTAGTTTGAACGCGGGCATTCAGTAATAATGTAGCGGAGGATCCCGGCAGGCTGTTGAGAATCATTTCAGATTTCGACGTGGAAGTAAAACTGAATTTTTCTTTTCCATTTAATAAAAACTTCAAATGTCCGACAGGAAAATGGCCTGCAACAATTCGCGCATGAATATCCTGCATCAGCCGGACCGCTCCCTGGCCAGCCATTTCATTTGCACTTTCAATTTCAATGTCCTGGTCAAGCCACGCCAGCTTTGCTTCTCCTTCGCCATAAACCTGATAATCCATTTCCATCGATTGTGGAATTATAACGGAATCTGACTGATCCAGGAGCGAGATCCATTGCACCACCTGATCATTATCCATGGATTGCTGATAATGTAATATTTTCCCCGGGAATTTATCTTTCAGCAGCTTTTTGAGATTCCGGAATTGATCCGGACTTAATAAGTCCGTTTTATTGATGATTAGCAGGGTAGATTCTTCCAGTTGTTTATAATAAATATAGCCAACTGATTCGTCAAACAACGCAATCCCGTCAACCAACAGCATGTGTAATAATAAAGCATCTGCAAAAACCGAGAGCGTTATTTTTTCATCTTTCCGGAAAAGGCGTAATGGCTTCAGCACGGTGGCAATAATATCCGTGCAGGATCCAACTGATTCTGCAAAGATCACTTCCGGAGCAACGGAGTTCTCGAGTGAATGAATCTGATGGTCCAGGTCCTGATAATTACAGCAAAAACATCCATTCGTTACCTGGCGGCCGGGGATGCCCATGTGCTTAAACAAATCCGCATCCACCAGCCGGATTCCCTGATCATTGGTTATGACAGCTGCTTTAATCCCCCGTTCCTGTAAAATGCGGCAGGCCGACTGAATCGCCGTCGTTTTACCGCTCCCCAAAAAACCGCTCAGGAGATGAATCTTCATGGGTAAACCTTTCCTTAATACTTTTAATAAAAACAGACACAACCCGGCCCGCATTCCATGGCCACACCGGTAAGCGGATATCCCAGCGCGATCTCCTGCGGTAGGGCTTCCCTTATTTTTTCGATCAGTACATCAAAAGTAAAATCATCTTCCAGATTTTCATTTTTCTTTAATAAAAGAACCTGTTTTCTCTCTCCCGCCTCCAAACCCTCCAATTGCATCTGCAGCGACCTGAGAATCCCCGAGCTGCCATGCAGGTAAGTGGCGGCAGGTCCGGAAATCGTATTTTCCAATACCTCGCCCCGGCTGTTCCGCATGATATAGCGTATGCTGACCACCGTATCTTTACCGACCCGGATCATGCTGGTACTTCTTTTCCGTTTGCAACCATTTTCCGCACCGGGATATTTCCATACGCCACTTTTAATGAAGGTTTACCCGCCTTAACGCTTACCGTTCCAAACCCGGTGGCGGTTGACAGGAAAGCAGTAAAATCGCCGATCCGGGATTCAATGTGTAAGGTCTGATCAACCGCATCATAACGTGCACCCGTAAGCGCCTGCAAGAGTCCATAGCTGGACATCGCCCGGGCATACCAGTGTCCGCATTCATATTCATTAAACGGATTGCGGATCCGCCCGTCATAACGGTCGCGGCAGGTGCGTACAATATCCAGACCGGCTGACACATTTCCCGTCAGCATTAAGTGGGAGGCCACCTGGTATTCAATGCCTGTCCATACTTCATCACTATAAACAAAGGGCAGAGAAAGCTTTCCTCCCTTTGGCCAGCTGCAGAGCAATAAGCCACCCTCGTTTCCCAGCGCATAATCGGGACGCTGCGGATTCGCGTGGTCGATCAGGTTCTTCTTGAGATTATATTTATGAACCGCCAGCAGATGGCTTTTAATTTTTTGCTGATCTATAAAGGGAGAGAGTCCGCACATGCTTCCGATCCAAGCGCCCAACACCCCGTCACTTAAACAGCCTGTACCGTACTGGTACTTGGGGCCTTCCCTTTTCAGGATTTCTTTTGCTTCCGGAGAATAGTCCCCGCCGAAGGACTGGGCGGTGGACGGATCCGGCGCCTGCAGATTTTTATATTCTATTTCCTGAAAGAAATATTC
>Ga0105240_10000740_pt1 | contig 59631 bp, 35 predicted proteins | sample KBSC54metaG_FD_80426 | JGI IMG/M metagenome (GOLD analysis project Ga0105240, IMG submission 80426) | Corn rhizosphere microbial communities from Kellogg Biological Station, Michigan, USA - KBS C5-4 metaG | ecosystem: Host-associated > Plants > Roots > Rhizosphere > Soil | place: Michigan, USA... | reverse complement strand
GACAGAATCGCAACCGGCGGTATTGGTGGTCGTATAAGTATATGTTCCTGCCGCATTGTAGTTGGTGCCATTCCAGGTATAGGGCAACTGGTTAGAGCATCGAGTGACATTGGTGGTGCTGGTGGTTGCCTGATTGATTGTTATCGTCGCCGTGCCTGCCTGCGTCTGGGAACAACCATTGGCATCAGATACACTGATAAGATTATACACAAATGTACCCACGGTCCCGGTGGGTGCAGCAAGCGTTACGCTTGAGCCTGAAATGGTAGTAATGGTCGTGTTTGCCCCACCATTGATATTGTAAGTAAAGGTATATGGCGCTGTGCCTGCAGCTCCCGTAAATGTAATAGTAGGCGATGGCTTACCCTGACACACTGAAGCTGTGCCAGTGATCGTTGCTGTTGGCAACGGATTTACGGTTACTGTTGCCGAACCTGCCTGGTTCTGCGAGCAACTGCCGCCAGATACGCTGACCAGGGAGTATACAAAGCTGCCTGTTGCACCTGTGGGTACAGCCAATGTCACAGAAGAGCCGGAAGAGGTGGTGATGGTATTATTGGCCCCGCCATTGATCTTATAGGTAAAAGTATAGGGCGTAGTGCCGTTTGCACCCGTAAAAGTAATAAGAGGAGAAGCACCTCCACGACAAACTGAAGTAGTGCCACTGATCGTTGCCGTTGGCGTAGGATTGACGGTAATAGTTACAGAACCAGCCTGAGACTGCGAACAGCTTTTTGAATCCGTTACACTCACCAGGGAATAAACAAAGCTGCCAGCCGTACCTGTAGGAGCAGCCAACGTCACGGAAGATCCGGAGGAAGTTGTAATGGTATTATTAGCTCCCCCATTGATCTTGTAGATAAAAGTATAGGGCGCGGTGCCGTTTGCGCCCGTAAAGGTGATTGTCGGTGAAGCGGCTCCCTGGCAGACTGTTGCAGTGCCACTGATCGTTGCTGTAGGTAATGAAGCTGGTTCAGTAATAGTAATGGTATTACCTGAACTAAACGTACATCCATAGAAGTCGGTCACAACCACTGTATAAGTTCCGGCAGTAAGACCCGTTATAGTCGCAGTGGTTTGCCCTCCCGGTGACCATACATAAGTATAAGGAGCCGTGCCGCCGGTGGCGGTTGCCGTGGCAGTACCATCACTCCCGCCATGACAGGACACATTTGTGCCCGTCACATTAGCAGCTAAAAAAGGACTGGCATGTTGATGGTTTGACTCTGAGGTACAAGTCCCGCAGGTTACAACCCTGTAAAACCAGTTATTTTTCTCACCTGATGTGGGGGTATAATCCTTACCTGTTGCGCCGGGTATCAAATTGAAAGTGCCCGCATTCCCATTGTTATCCGTGGCCATGTACCATGAATAGGTATAACTGCTTCCATCACATCCGGAAGGTGTAGATCCTTGTATGGTCAGGCCGCAACTTGAATGAAATGTCGCGGCGATGGCATTGCCGCTTATAGCAGGAACCACCGTAACTGTTATCCCGGAAGAAAGCGCAGTACAGGTACCCAGGGTTACGGTAAGCGTATAGGTACCTCCAGTTGAGGCTGTATAAGTGGCGCCGGCACCCGAACCGCCGCTGATGGGTGAACCATTTAAATTCCATCTGTAAGTAACACCTGCTGTTGCGGTTGAAGTAAGCGTAGTGCTTCCACCGCTACAGATCAGGGCGGTGCCCGAAATAGATACTGTGGGGGCCGCATTTACCGTAATGGTTTTTGTTGCACTTACTGCTGTACAGGCCCCTGCCGGATCGTCTGTCGTTAATGTTAATACTACCGTACCACTGGAAATACTAGGGGTATAAGTGGATGTTAATGAACTAGCGTTGGAGAATGTGCCGCTGGGGGCAGTCCAGGTGGCGCTTGACGCCCCGCCGCCGATGCTTGCTCCTGACAGGGCTACCGATCCACCGGCGCATACAGATTGAGCACTACCGGCACTAACTGTAGCCTTAGGAGATACGACAATTGTTCTATTGGCAGTTGCTGCAGTACACCCTGCAGGAAAATTGCTTGTTAATGTTAAGGTTACTGTCCCCGTAAAGTTGGCAGCCGGTGTATAAGTTACTGCTGAGGGGGTAGCCGTTTGTACAGTGCTGCTTAATGTACCTCCACCGCTTACAATGGACCAGGCGCCGGTGGTTGCGCTTCCGCCCACACTTGCCCCGGATAAAGTGATGGCTGATGGAGTAGCAGACTGACAAACATTATCCGGTCCGCCGGCCGTTGCAGTTGGTTGCTGAATAATCGTTGCCGTTACTGCCGTTCTGGTGGAAGAGACACAACCTGTGATAGTACTCCTGGCCTCCGTATAATAAGTTGTAGTCGATGATATGTTCGGAGTGGTAAAAGCGGTATTGCCTGATAATAACAATGTTCCTCCCGTAGAGGCATCATACCAATCAACGGTACTGTTGGCCGGTGGTGTAGCGCCAATGGTTACCGAACCGGCTCCGCAACGGGAAGTGCTGAGTGCGGAGGGAGCTGCAGGTGGTGTATTTACTGTCGCGATAACAGATGTCCTGGTGGCCGAAGTACATCCCGTAGTAGTATTCCTGGCTTGCGCGTAATAAGTTGTTGTTGCCGAAATACTTGGCGTCGTGAAGCTGGTTGTCCCGGTGCCACCGGCCAGGACAGAACCACCGGAAGTTGCGGCGTACCAATCTATGGTCTCACCTGAGCCTGGCGTTGCTGAAATGATGACTGTTCCTGTTCCACATCTTGAACCGGGAGTACCTGGAGGTGCTGCGGGAACAGTATTTACCGTTGCGACAACGGGTGTCCTGGTTGCCGAAATGCACCCCGTAGTGGAATTCCGGGCCTGTGCATAATAGGTCGTTGTTATCGAAATACTTGGCGTCGTAAAACTGGTTGTTCCGGCACCACCGGCCAGAACAGCCCCGCCGGATGCAGCGGCATACCAATCTATGGTCTCACCTGAGCCTGGCGTTGCTGAAATGGTGACGGTTCCTGTTCCGCATCTGGCATTACCTGTTCCTGAGGGCGCTGCAGGCAATGGGTTTACGGTTGCCGTTACTGCCATTCTGGTGGAAGAGACGCAGCCCGTAGTGGTATTCCTGGCCTCTGCATAATAGGTTGTTGTCGCCGATATAGACGGAGTGGTAAAACTATTTGAGCTTGCCTGCAATAACGTGCCGCCGGATGCCGCATCATACCAGTCGATGGTCTCACCCACCCCAGGGGTTGCTGAAATAGCGACTGTTCCCGTTCCGCATCTTAAACCACCTGTTCCTGTAGGAACTGCAGGAACAGCATTCACTGTTGCGATAACAGCCGTTCTGGTTGCGGATGTACATCCTGTAGTCGCATCCCTGGTCTGTGCATAGTAAGTAGTTGTCGCCGAAATACCCGGTGTAGTAAAGCTGGTTGTACCCGTGCCTCCGGTCAGGATTGCCCCGCCAGATGCCGCGGCATACCAATCAACCGTCAGACCCGCTCCCGGATTGGCTGAAATGGTAACCGTTCCCGTTCCGCATCTTGATCCGCCAATTCCCGTAGGCGCTGCGGGAATAGCTTTCACTGTTGCGGTAACAGCTGTCCTGGTCGCGGAAACGCATCCGGTTGTGGTATTCCTTGCCTCTGCATAATAGGTTGTTGTCGTTGAAATACTTGGTGTGGTATAGCTGGTTGTGCCGCTACCGCCTGCCAAAATAGCGCCACCGGATGCTGCTGCATACCAATCGATAGTCTCACCCGCACCGGGGGTTGCAGAAATGGTGACGGTTCCCGTTCCACATCTGGCATTACCTGCCCCAGTGGGTGCTACTGGCAATGAGTTTACGGTTGCTGTTACTGCCGTTCTGGTGGAAGAGACACAACCTGTAGTGGTATTTCTTGCCTCTGCATAATAGGTTGTTGTCGTTGAAATACTTGGTGTAGTATAGCTGGTTGTACCGCTGCCGCCTGCCAAAACAGCACCACCGGATGGTGCGGTATACCAATCGATGGTTTCCCCCGCCCCCGGGGTTGCAGAAATGGTAACCGTTCCTGTTCCGCATCTTGAACCGCCTGTTCCTGTAGGAGCCGCGGGCACCGCATTCACTGTAACCGACGAAGTAGTATTGCTACAGCTGGTGGTCCCGTCCGTAAAAGTAAAGGTGACGCTACCCGCTGCCACGCCCGTGATCACTCCGGCATTGGTTACAGTCGCTATCGCGACATTACTGCTTGTCCAGGTGCCACCCGATGAGGGTGACAAGGTTGCCGTACTTCCAACACAAACTGACGCCGGTGCCGTAACAACCGGCAAAGCGTTTACTGTGACCGAAGAAGTGGTATTACTGCAATTGGTAGTTCCGTCTGTAAAAGTAAAGGTGACGCTCCCTGCTCCCACACCCGTGATCACCCCGGCATTGGTCACCGTAGCCACGGAAGTATTGCTGCTTGTCCAGGTACCCCCAGAGGTGGGTGATAATGTCGCTGTACCTCCTACGCATAAGGCGGAAGGAGCTGTAACTACCGGTAAAGAATTGACTATGACCGAAGAAGTGGTATTACTACAATTGGTAGTTCCGTCCGTAAAAGTAAAGGTTACGCTCCCCGCTCCCACACCCGTGATCACACCCGCATTGGTTACAGTGGCCACGGAAGTATTACTGCTAGTCCAGGTGCCACCCGACGTGGGCGATAATGTTGCTGTACTTCCTACGCATAAAGCGGAAGGAGCCGTTGCGGCCGGCAAAGCATTTACGGTGACAGTCGAAGTGGTACTGCTACAATTGGTGCCACCATCAGTAAAAGTAAAGGTTACGGTTCCGGCAGCTACCCCCGTAATCACCCCGGCATTGGTCACCGTAGCTATAGCATTATCACTGCTGACCCAGGTGCCGCCTGTCGTTGGAGATAATGTTGCAGTGCTCCCAACACAGACTGAGGCAGGAGCGGTAACAACAGGTGGTGCATTTACTGTAATGATAGAGCTACACGACACCGTATTACCACAGTTATCCGTAGTTGTCCAGGTTACAGTATGGGCTCCTACGCCAAATACCGCACCATTTAGTGATGTTCCAGTGCTGGGACTTACCCCTGCATCTGTTGAATAGGTCAATGTAATATTAGGGCACGCTGCATCAGCAGTAGCAGTAGCATCCCAGGTAGTACCAGATTGAATATAATTAGATCCATTGGATGCGCAAACAGCCTGATCTGCCTGACATGTTATCACCGGAGGGTTGCTGTTAGTAATTTTCGCGTGGGACAGGAAGTTGGCTGGATTGCCATACGCTAAATTTTGTGCATTCAGCGTTGACTGAGAAAAGAGAATGATTGGAACCAAAACAAGCCGGATGGCCCGCTTTAAAGTGATGGACCTATATAACAAAGAATTCTTAAACCCGCCAGGGCTTATAGACAAAATGCATAAGTGAAGTAAAGAGTATAAATTTGTCAACTTGGCTTTTGTTTGGGATTCGTGACCTCTTTTTTCTTACAAACTGATAAACACAAACCTATACTGGTAAACAGGCTGATATACCCAGTCTATACATATCCAAAAACCAGTCATAACCTCGCGTAAGAAAACCGAGAGCGATAAAAGCCCTTTGTTTGTGGGAGTAGTAATCAATTCCATTGGCATGCATTTACAGTTTAGGAGATATTTTGCATGAGATACTGGAAGATTGTTCAGGGTCAAGGATCTATAATACCAATTTAAATCCACATTTATAACGAATTGGAATTCAGTATTATATAAAATATAAAAAAATAAAATAGTCTCAAATTGGGAAATGATCCTAATTCCAGGAATCAAGTGACAGGTTTTCGTAAGGGATACGAGGATTATGCAGCCTTATTCTATGTTATCTATTGATTGAAAGAATAAACACTGGATATTGGGGGACTCTACCGAATGGAACAGATCTTACAATACGATCAGCAGTCCCTGATGGGTACAAGAAAAATAATAGTGAGTTTCTGTTCATACGCCAATGCTTAGAGGTTCCTGGAATTGGATTGCTGGAATAACGCCAGCCGGAGGATTAACCTGGATTGTTGGAATTAAAGTATTAAGCTCCAGAAGTAGTCGTGGACAAGGAATAGAAAAGGTCAGTCTCTAAAGAAAATGCGCGTGTGTAATACTGGAAGGGAAAAAAGTATGAGGATATGAATTGAATTATGAAGGTATGGAAAGATTTTTATGGGTGCAATATTTATGTTATATATTTTTTTAGGGTATATGCGATGTGTTCCCAAAATGGGAAGCGTTTTCAGCAATAGATCTCAGTATGTTAACTACCTGATTTACGCTAACGGTTATCCGATAAGTAGAAACTAGTAAAAACACTATATTATAAAAAATATTTTGCAAGTATTATTGGATTTAAAAAAAATCTTTATACCTTAACATTATCTTATTAGTTTGACCAATCTCCGTTAGATCCTTATTTATCTCTTCACATCCTCTTTTCCTACAAAAAACAGTTTTTGCTGAAAATACCGCGTGTAATATTTTAACTATTTACCTCTTTGTTGTTGACGTTCTCTTGACTCTTTTTCGAGGTCTGCATTAATTGGCTGCTAATATTCGCAGGTTACCGGTCTGCCTATATAACGAAGCCTATATTTTATGCAGTCGGAATGCTCATTTTGTGTGCTGTCATAACCCCCAGAATATCACCTTCTAAACGATCCCGTATGAATCTTTCTTTACGCTTAGCTTTCAAACCTGCTAGAGCTATTTCTTTTTTTCTTTTTTTCTTTATTACAAGTAATGTGTTTGCTCAAACAGCAACACTTACAACTGATCAACCGGATTATCCACCGGGATCTACTGTCATTCTCTCCGGGCAGGGTTTTCAACCGGGCGAAACAGTTACTCTGCAAGTACTGCATGTGGATGGGGGAGACAATCTCACCAGCCCTGAGCATATACCGTGGACAGTAACCGCAGATGCGAGCGGCAACTTTACAGCTACCTGGTATATACCAACAGACGAAGATGAATTGGGCGCTACGCTAAGAGCCACTGCAGATGGACAAAGCTCCGGTCTGCATGCTGAAGTCATATTTACAGATGCAAACCTGAACTCCGTATCGGTAGGCGCTGCCTCCGGTTCCCTGACCTATGGAGCCGGCGGTGTGATCACTTATACAGTCAGCGTTAAAGCAACAGGGTCCGGAGCAGGACCTACCAATGTTACTTTAAGTACAAGCGGTTTGCCGGCTGCAGGAGTAACGGTCTTTTGGAGCAGCGGCTCATCCAGTTTTGTTTCTCCGAACATAATCAACTTTACAGGGGCAGCTACGATAGATGTCACACTCACCTTACTGGTGCAGAATAATACAAAAATACCTGCATCTTCTGCCTTTACGGTAACCGCAACAGCGGGGGGGACCACCAAATCGGCGAACGGATCCTTTGTAATAAATCCATTGGCAATTACAGGAAACATAACGGCAAATAACAAGGCTTACGACGGCACAACAGCTGCGACGATTGCCACCCGTACCCTTACAGGAGTATTGTTCTCCGATAACGTAACCTATTCCGGAGGTACAGCCACCTTCGCCAATAAAACTGTAGGCACGGCTAAAACGGTTAGTGCCACCGGTTTAAGTCTGACCGGCCCGGATGCGGGTAATTACACCGTAAATACGACCGCCGCCACAACAGCGGATATCACTGCAAAAGCCCTTACCGGGGCTATTACCGTTGCTAACAAGGTTTACGATGGTACCACTGCTGCGACAATTAGCACACGTACGTTAACCGGTGTTGTGAGCGGTGATAATGTGACATATACAGGGGGTACTGCTGCATTTAGCGATAAAAATGCAGGCAATGGCAAGACGGTAAACGCTACAGGATTGACGCTCACCGGGACCGATGCCGGAAATTATACGGTCAATGCAAGCGCCGCTACAACGGCCAACATTACGCCGAAAACACTAACGGCATCCGTTACGGTTAGCGATAAAGTATATAACGCATCCACTACGGCAAACATTAGCTCGCAAACGGTCGTTGGCGCAATAGCCGGAGATGATGTAAGCATTACAGGCGGCATTGCTAATTTTAGCTCCGCTAATGTCGGAACGGGCATAACGGTGAATGTGATCAACATGACTTTGACCGGAGCCGATGCTGCTAATTATACGACGACCGGAACAGCGACAACGACAGCCAATATTACCGCGAAGACCGTAACGGTAGCCATTACCGCGGCAAACAAGGTATATGACGGCAATACCTCCGTTACACTTATATCAGAGAACCTGGTGGGAGTAGAGGCGGCTGACGTCAGCAAGTTAAATCTTAATGGCGGATCTGCGTCTTTTGACAATAAAAATGTCGGAACGGGTAAAACAGTGACCTCATCCGGATACAGCCTGGCAGGATCCGCCAAAAGCAACTATATCCTGAATCCCACCTCTGCGACAACGACTGCGGACATTACCCCAAGAGCACTTACAGTAACGGCTTCCGGCGTGAACAGAGTATATGATGGAACGACGACGGCGACGGTTACACTAAACGATAACCGGGTCAGCGGCGATGTAATTACCGATGCCTATTTGTCGGCAACATTTGCCAATAAAAACGCCGGAACGAACAAGCAGGTGGCCGTCACCGGTATTTCCATCAGCGGTGCGGATGCCGGTAATTACACTCTGCAGAATACTACGGCAAATACTACAGCGACGATTAGCCGAAAAGCACTGACAATAACTGCTGCGGGTATAAATAAAGTCTACGATGGGACCGTTGCAGCCACCGTTACATTGAGCGATAATCGTATAGCTGGTGATGTATTAGCGGATGCCTATGCTTCTGCGGCATTTGCAGATAAGAATGTAGGCACGGGAAAAACAGTGACTGCCACCGGCTTAAGTATCAGCGGCACAGATGCCGGTAACTATACGGCCAATACGACGGCAACTACAACGGCCAATATTACGGCCCTGGGTATTACAGGGGCAATTACGGTATCAGACAAGGTATATGATGGGAGCAATACAGCAACTATCCTGACAAGGACATTGACCGGTGCAATAGGAGGCGACGCTGTAAGTTACACAGGAGGAACAGCGACCTTCGATAACAAGAACGTGGGCACAGGTAAGACGGTGTCCGCCACTGGCCTGAGCCTCACCGGCGCAGACGCAGGCAACTATACGGTCAATGCGACGGCGACGACAGCGGCGAGCATTACGGCGTTGGGGATTACGGGTTCTGTCACGGCATCGGATAAGGTTTATGATGGAAATAACTTGGCGACAATTTTGATAAGGGCCCTGACGGGCGCAATAGGCGGCGACGCCGTAAGCTACACAGGTGGGACCGCCACATTTGATACAAAGAACGTCGGCACGGGCAAGACTGTGACTGCGACTGGTCTGAGCCTTACCGGTGCAGATGCAGGCAACTATACGGTCAATGCAACAGCGACTACAACGGCCGATATCACGGCCCTGGGCATTACGGGTTCTGTCACTGCGGACAACAAGGTATATGATGGTAATACATCTGCCACCATACTCACCAGAACATTAGCTGGTGCAGTAGGAGGTGACGCTGTAAGTTACACAGGAGGAACAGCGACCTTCGATAATAAGAACGTGGGCACAGGTAAGACGGTGTCTGCTACCGGTCTGAGCCTCACTGGCGCAGATGCAGGTAACTATACGGTCAATGCGACAGCGTCTACAACAGCCGATATTACGGCCCTGGGTATTACGGGCGCCATCACGGTCTCCGATAAGGTCTATGATGGGAATAACTCGGCAGCCATCCTGACAAGAACCTTGACGGGAGAAGTAGGAGGCGATGCCGTAAGTTACACAGGAGGAACGGCGACCTTCGATAATAAGAACGTAGGCACGGGTAAGACGGTGTCTGCCACGGGTCTGAGCCTCACTGGCGCTGACGCAGGAAACTATACGGTCAATGCGACGGCGACCACAACAGCAAATATCACGGCCCTGGGTATTACGGGCGCCATCACGGTCTCCGATAAGGTCTATGATGGGAATAACTCGGCAGCCATCCTGACAAGAACCTTGACGGGAGAAGTAGGAGGCGACGCCGTGAGTTACACAGGGGGAACAGCGACCTTTGATAATAAGAACGTAGGCACAGGTAAGACGGTATCTGCCACGGGTCTGAGCCTCAGCGGCGCAGATGCCGGTAATTATACGGTCAATGCGACGGCGACTACAACAGCAAATATCACGGCTCTGGGTATTACGGGTTCTGTCACTGCGGACAACAAGGTCTATGACGGTAATACATCTGCCACTATACTCACCAGGACATTGACTGGCACAGTGGGAGGTGACGCCGTGAGCTACACGGGTGGAACAGCGACCTTCGATAATAAGAACGTGGGCACGGGTAAGACGGTGTCTGCCACCGGCCTGAGCCTCACCGGCGCAGACGCAGGTAACTATACGGTCAATGCGACAGCGACCACAACGGCCAACATCGCTGCGCTGGGCATTACCGGTGCCATTACTGCAAGCAACAAAGTCTATGACGGTAATACATCCGCCACCATACTCACCAGGACCTTGGCCGGTGCAGTAGGAGGTGATGCTGTGAGCTACAGCGGAGGAACAGCGACCTTCGATAATAAGAATGTAGGCACAGGCAAGACGGTGTCCGCCAGTGGTCTGAGTCTCACCGGCGCAGACGCAGGAAACTATACGGTCAATACGACAACGACTACCACAGCAAATATCACTGCCCTGGGTATTACCGGCTCCGTCACTGCGGGCAACAAGGTATATGATGGTAATACAACCGCCACCATACTCACCAGGACATTGGCCGGTGCAGTCGGGGGGGACGCCGTAAGCTACACGGGAGGAACAGCGACCTTCGATAATAAGAACGTGGGCACGGGTAAGACAGTGTCTGCCACCGGTCTGAGCCTCACCGGCGCGGATGCGGGTAACTATACGGTCAATGTGACCGCCACTACGACCGCCAACATCACGGCCCTGGGTATTACCGGCTCCGTCACTGCAGGCAACAAGGTCTACGATGGTAACACAACTGCTGCCATACTTACGAGGACATTGGCCGGCACAATAGGTGGCGATGTAGTAAGCTACACAGGAGGCGCCGCTACATTCACAGATAAGAACGTGGGTACAGGAAAAACAGTGACTGCCACGGGTCTGAGTCTTGCCGGCACGGATGCGGGCAACTATACAGTAAATACAACCGCCACCACAACTGCCGACATTACAGCTAAATCGGTGACCGCCGCGATCGTTGCTGCCAATAAATCATATGACGGTACGACAGCGGCGGCTGCAACGGGTAGTATTCCCACTGGTATTGTCGCCGGCGATATAGTTACAGTCAATGTAATTAACGCAAATTTTGCCAATGCTACTGTCGGTACCTGGACGGTGACAGCAACTGTTGCACTTGGCGGAGCGCAGGGCGGCAACTACAGCCTCACATCCACTATGGCATTAGCTAGCGCCAGCATTACCCCACTTGGGGTGACCACCTCAGTGGTGGGTACACCTAATCCGCAGCAGTACAGCGACCAGGTGACCTTCTGTGCAAAAATTACGGGTGGGGCGCCATTAGTTTCCGGCGGGCCACAGGCTGCGCAAACGGTGACCTTTAAGGTAGGCACACAGATAATAGCCACCAATGTTCCTCTTGTAGTCTCAGGCGCGGATCTGAAAGCTACTTATACTACGGCCCTGCTGGAACCATCACCTTTTGGCACCACGCCGACAGGGCAAATGGCGCCGGGCGCCAGGACTGTTACGGCTGTAATTAATAGCCCTAACCCGAACTTTGGCCTCTCCAGTTCAACGCCAACGACATCGTTGACAATAACGCAGGAACAGGCGCGTGTTACCTATACTGGTGGATTATTGGTGGCAACTTCCAGTTCATCCGCCACCACGGCAACGGTGACCTTAAGCGCCACTATCCAGGATATCACTGCGGTGCCGATCGACGTTGCGTTCGATGCTTATCCCGGAGATATCAGGAATGCCACTGTAACGTTCAATATAGATGGAATAGATAAAGCCACTGTCCCCATAGGGTTGGTCAATACCGCCGATGCAAAGACAGGAACGGCCGTTTATACATGGACAGGCGCAGGATTGGGAGAACATACCGTTATCATAAAGGTCAATGGGTATTATACCAATGCAATTCTCGGTGATAATAGCCTTGTAATGGAAGTATACCAGCCGAATGGAGATTTCATCACAGGAGGAGGCTATCTGGTGCTGACCAATTCAAACGGTCTGAAGGCAGGCGATCCGGGAACAAAGAATAATTTTGGATTTAATATTAAATATAATAAGGGCTGCACGAATTTGCAGGGTACGATCAATACCATCGTCAGACGTATGGAAGGCGGAGTATTACATGTTTACCAGGTGAAAGGCAATTCCATGACCTCGTTGTCAGTCAATCCAAATTCAGCTCCCCCGACAGCTGTCTTCAACGGAAAAGCCAATATAACGGATATCACCAATCCATTGAGTCCGGTGACAGTTGACGGGAATGCCACTTTACAGGTAAGCATGACAGACGCCGGTGATCCAGGATCAAGCGATCAGATTGGCATCACGGTGTTCAATAAATCCGGCGGCGTGTGGTTCACCAGTAACTGGAACGGTACAAGTACCGTTCAGCAGACACTGGGTGGAGGAAATCTCGTGGTACATAGCAGTACGACAGTTACCGCCGTCCAACCTGTAAACGGGATCATACAAACAACGGGTGCACAGCCGTTGTCTTTACCCACCACGGATATGTTTGAAGTAAAAGTATCCGACAATCCGACGGAGACCTATTTCACCCTGCATGTGAAAAGCAATACCGACCGGGCCATAGACATCAGGGTATTCAACATGAGAGGTAAACAGGTAGAACAGGTGAGCGGGGCCGTAGGTGAACCCATCCGGGTCGGACAAACCCTGGCTGCCGGAGTGTATGTTCTGCAGGTATCCCAGGGGAATCACCTTTCCATCATTAAAGTAATAAAGATATAAGGACGGTTTGCTTAGTATTACGAAAGACCAAAGGCCACCCCACGGGGTGGTCTTTTTTTATTTACTTTAGCCAAAAATCTTAATTTCACTCCTGCCTTACTCCTGCGGATATCCAACTTTTATTATCTGACCCATGTAGCATGTAGAAAATGGCATCTGTATTTACTATAAAGGAGTATGAACTCATGTTCAGGCGGCATTATAAATTCCTCTGCCTCGTGGCATTTGGGATTGTAAAGGATGAAGATGCAGCCGAGGACATCGTGCAGGATTTCTTCCTCAGCTTATGGCAGCGTCGCGCAGAAGTCACCCTCTTCCTCTCTTTTCAGGCATACGCTACCCGGGCGGTGAAAAATCTCTCCATCAGCCATCTTCGCAAAAAGCAGACACTATCTGACGAACAGCTGCACGCCATTGCAGATGATGCAGATCCGATGGAAGAAAAAGAGACTTTTCTTTCCGGTGAGACCATTACGGCCAGGGTAATGGAAGTGGTGGATCTGCTGCCCGCGGAAAGAAAGAAGATATTTCTATCCCATGTGATCGACAGGCTCAGCTATGCCCAAATAGCCGAAAAGAATAATATATCCCTGAATACGGTAAAGACCCAGATGAAAAAGGCATATGCTTTTATCCGGGCGCAGGTGGCTGGCGACACCTTAGGTATTATTCTACTTTCACTATTAATTAGCTGATTATCAGCCGCCGATATTTTTTTCAAAAAAAAGTTCCGAAATCGATCACCCCGCAGACATGTTCCTGCGACTTAAATAGTAAGCAATGGATAAGCAACCACCATTATGGGAAGAAGTGCTCAGGGCTGTCAACAGTGGACAGCAGCCGACGGAAGAGCAATGGCATGACCTGACGCATGAGGAGAAGGAATTGATCGAAACGTTACGGCAACAGGCGTTGACAGCCAGTGCGGTAGCATTTGCGGACCGTATCGTCGAAGACGAAGCATGGTCGACATTGTCGGGCAATAGGAGAAAATCGTCTCCCGGGGGGGTGCTGTCAATGCGTTTCCTGCGCTATGCGGCCGTATTTGCCGGTGTGCTGATGCTGGGGGGCGGGGCTGTATTTCTCCTGAGAAAGAACGATACGCCGCAGCCCGTGGTGGCGGGGAAGTATATCACGCCACCGGCCAATCACAAGCGCGCAATGCTGGTGTTGGATGATGGACGGCGGGTCGAGCTGGACAAGAACCCCGACTCCCTGATACGCCAGGGACAGGCACAGGTGGTAAATGTCGACACGAGTTTGCTAAAATATACTGCTACAAAAGGTACTGTGCAGCCGGCGGGTTTTAATACGCTCATTGTGCCCAGGGGCGGGGAATATAAGATCCAGCTGTCCGACGGCACCGAGGTCTGGCTGAATGCGGAAACGCAGCTGCGTTATCCGGCACATTTTGGCGGTGTAACGCAACGGGAGGTTTTCCTGGAGGCTGGAGAAGCTTATTTCAAGGTGGCGCCGAATGCCGGACAGCCCTTTGTGGTGAAGGCGGGTGGGATGGATATCCAGGTATTAGGAACAGAATTCAATATCAACACCTATACAAAAGCTTATGCGACGACCCTGGTGAATGGATCGGTAAAGGTGAGCGCCGGCGCTGCCGGGACCTTGCTGAAGCCTGACCAGCAGGCGGTATATGCAAGTGGCGGGTTTACGAGAAAGGATGTCGATGTAGAACCTTATGTCTCCTGGAGGGAAGGACAATTGATCTTTGTAGAGACTTCATTGGAAGAAGTGATGAACAGTCTTAGCCGGCAGTATGATCTTAAAGTGGAGTTTACTTCGCCGCAGCTGAAGGAGCGGAAGTTTGGCGGCAGGCTCCGGCGGACACAGCATATCGAGGATGTACTGGCTGTTATAGGTAAGGTCGGAGAGGTGCAGTTCAGCATCAAGGGAAAAACCATTTTTGTAGGAGAGGTGCTGAGTAAATAATATACTGCTCAACGGAAATAATTCAACCAAAACTAAACCAATCGCTCATGAACAATCTTGTGCATGGGGCGCTCCGCAGTCTGCTGCTGACTGCAGGAGTCCTTTTAATGCTTTCGGCGAAAGCCCAGGACACAGAGAAGCTGGTGTCCCTCAATCTAAAGAATGCACGTCTTTCAGATGCGGTAAAAGAGGTCAGGAAACAAACGGACATGAACTTTTTTTACAGCGTCGATGATCTGAACAAGTATCCCGCCGTCACGATCAATGTCAGTAAAAGGCAATTATCCGAAGTGCTGGATATGTTGCTGTCGGGTACGGACATGCAGTATTCCATCGAAAAGAATACGGTGGTCATCAAACGCAAGGTGGTGGCAAACCCTACGCGGTCGGTGACCGACTCGACGGTGAATCTCAGCGGTCTGGTGCTCTCCCCCGGCGGGAGTCCATTGTCCGGGGCCAGCGTGATGGATATGGTCTCGGGAAGGTCGACTATTACGGATGCGGGTGGTAAGTACACGCTTTTGATACGTCACCGGGCGGTGCTGAAAATTACCTATATAGGTATGAAGCCGCAGCAGGTGACAGTTCGTGCGGAAGGGGCGGGCGCCGTGACACAGAATGTCCATATGCAGACGGCGCCCGCGGAGATGGGCGAAGCTGTGGTAACCGGGTATCAGACGATCCGGCGGAGCGAGATGGTCGGTTCGGCGAATACAGTGAACCGTAAGGATCTTTTTTATGACGGTACGAATACGCTGGAACAGATGCTGCAGGGTAAGCTGCCCGGGGTGGTGGTTTCCAATCAAAACGGAGAGATCGGTACGCGTCAGAAGGTACGAGTACGGGGTACTTCCACCTTGTTAAGCAACCAGGAACCCGTGTGGGTGGTGGATGGCATCATCCAGGAGGACCCTATTCCTTTTAATGCACAGGCATTGAATGATCTGGGCGGCAATTTCGATATGATCCGGAATTACATCGGCAATGGGATCGCCTGGCTCAACCCGAACGATATAGAGGATGTCACCGTGCTGAAAGACGCCGCCGCGACGGTATTGTACGGTGTAAAGGCTGCCAATGGCGTCATCGTGATCAAGACCAAGAAAGGGAAGCAGGGGCGTATGACTGTGAATTACAGCGGCGGTATGGCTATTACCGAGCGGCTGAATTACGACCGGCTGAACCTGATGAATTCGAAAGAGCGTATCGATGTCTCCCGGGAGATATATGAGAAGCGGCTGCTGGGTGCTCCCGATCCCAGCGGCGTGGGGTATGAATATGCTTTGAGCCAATACCTGAACAAACAGATCAGCTATGACGAGTTCAACAGTATGGTAAAGCAGATGGAAGTGCAGAATACGGATTGGATGAAGCTGCTGTACCGTACGCCTTTCAGCCACAACCACAGCCTGAGCATTTCCGGGGGTACGGACAAGGTGACTTATTATACGTCTGTCTCCGGTAGCGAGCGCTTTGGTACCGCCAAGGGCAATAACTCCCGGCTCCTGAGCGCCTCCCTCAACCTGGATGCGCGGCTGAGCGATAAGGTCACCGTCGGGGCAAGACTAAACACCAATTATACAAAGACGGACGGCTTTTATACGATCGATCCTTTTACGTATGCCCAGGAGACGAGCCGGGCCATCCCTGCTTTTGACGCGCATGGCAAGCCCGTTTTTTATGACCAGTACTACAATGGTTATTTCATGAAGTTCAATATCCAGAACGAGTTGGCTGAGACGGGTAATACCAATGATCAGCGCAGCTTTAACGGGAATGTGAACCTGAACTATACGATCCTGCCCGGTCTGCGTTTTGAGAGCCTGTTCGGCGCGACTTCCACCAATGCGGTGGGCGAAGCCTTTGCATCGGAATACAGCTATTACATCAGCAGGTATTTTCGCGAGTATGAATACGGAGCCTATGGAGTAGGAAGCCTGGAATATGAACAATCCAGGCTGCCGCATGGCGGCGAGTTCAAATCCACGGAGAACCGTACTACTTCCATCAATTGGAGGAATAGCCTGGCGTATAACAAATTGTGGGGACGCCATCGTTTTGGCGCCCTGGTGGGGGAGGAGACGCGCAGCGTAAAGCAGAATGGCGTGTCTACACTGACCTATGGCTATTTCCCCGACAGGGGCAGGAATGTCACGCTGCCGCCGAGAACGATCATGCGGTATGGAAATGTAGTAGCAAACTCCATCTATGATAATATGGGAACGACGATCCTTGACCGGCAGTCGAATTTTCTTTCCTATTATGGGAGCCTGACCTATTCGTATGACGAGCGGTATGTATGGTCGGGCAGTTTGCGCTCGGATGCTTCCAACCGGTTCGGCCAGGACAAGCGGCATCGTTTTCTGCCGGTGTGGGCCACGGGGGTGCGCTGGAATATCCATAATGAGCCCTGGATGCAGAACCAACATTGGATCAGCGAGTTGAACCTCCGCGCTTCCTACGGCTGGCAGGGAAATGTAGCCGAGAATTTCGGACCGGACCTGATCGCGCAGTTACCGTCCAGCGTGGTGAATCCCACCACGGGAGAGTATGAACTGATGGTAAAGTCACTCCCTTATGCCGACCTGCGGTGGGAGAAGACAAAGACGATCAACCTGGGCCTCGACCTCGGTATTGCCAAGAACCGTTTTATCATGTCGGTGGAATACTATCACAAGCGGACGGAGGACATGATCATCTATAAGGACATACCGGTGTCCTATGGCATTACTTCCCTGCCGGTGAATGCAGGAACGATGCTCAATCAGGGGTTGGAGCTGACCGTCAGCGGTACCCTGGTCCGCACCAGGGATGTGGTGTGGAATATGTCCCTGAACACGTCCCGGAATACGAATTCCCTGAATACGTCCGTGGAGAACACGAATACGTGGCAGACGGCAGTGGCGGGGAAATGGTATAAGAAAGGGTATGCGGTAGGTTCTTTCTGGGTATGGCCGTTGCTGGGGCTGGACCCGACCAATGGGTACCCGGTATTCCATATGCCTACCAAGGCGGAAAATCCCAATATCGACAACGATCCTACCTCTTATCTGAAATATGCCGGCAAGCTGGATCCCGACTTCCAGGCGGGGATCAGCACTTCATTGCGATGGAGATCGCTGACCTTATCTTCTTCCTTTACCTGGCAGCAGGGTGGTAAAAAGCTTTTGTATAAGATGTTCAATCTGCCCCAGGGGCAGCTGCCCAGCGCTTACTCTAACCTGCCCAAGGAATTTGTGAACAGGTGGCGGCAGCCGGGGGACGAGAAAAAGACAAATATCCCCAGCATTCCCTCGATGATATACAACCCGGCAAAGAACATGTATGAAGCGCCGTATGTGCTCGGTGTACCCAACGGCACAGTGGATCAGACGGAGTATTTATATGACATGTACAATAATTCGGACTCGCGGGTGGTGAGCGCTTCTTTCCTGCGGTGCAATAATATTTCGCTGACCTATAATGTGCCGGAAAAGTGGCTGAGACATACGGTGAAGAATGTTTCGCTGACGGGTGCGGTGGCCAGCCCCTTTATCATCGTAAGCAGGGATTTCAAGGGTATGGACCCGGAGGTGGCTACGGGCAGCCAGCCCATACCACGGGTGTATTCCGCAATTTTAAATGTAAGCTTCTAAAGATATTGATATGAACAAGCTATATACGATCATAATAGGAGTTGCGCTCTCCCTGGGTCTATCGGGGTGCAGCAAACATTTCCTGGATGAAAAGAGCCAGGATGAGGTAAAACCCACTAATGTCACCGAGCTGCAGGAGCTGTTGATGGGCTCGGTCTATCCGGCGGGTCAAAAGGATAATACCTTTATGGCCTATGTGGACATGATGACGGATGACATGACCAGCAATTTCAATCCCAATGTCAAGGGGATAGCGTTGTATAAGTATTATGCCGGGCCGTTCACCTGGCAGGCGGATATGTTCGAGAGCATGGCGGCGGCAGCGATACCGGATGATATAGATACGTATGAGCATTATTACCGGAGGATCATGGGTTGTAATGCGGTGCTGGACCTGATCGATAAAGCGCGGGGGGATGTGGATGCGAGGGAAAATGTGCGTGGACAGGCGCTGGCGATGCGGGCGTACTTCTATTTCATGCTGGTGAATTTATTCGGGCAGCCCTATAATGCAAAAGGGGTGGATATTTCCACCAGCCCCGGCGTGGAGCTGATCCTTTCATCCACCGTACATGATGATTATCCCACACGGGCATCCGTGCAAAAAGTTTATCAACAGGTGGAGGAAGACCTGTTAAAAGCCCTGCCCCTGATAGAGCAGTATGGGGGGAACAATAGTAAATTCAGGGTGACGGATATGTTCGTGTACACGCTTCTGTCCCGTATGTACCTGTACATGGAAAAATGGGATTCCGCGCAGCTATATGCCGCCAAGGGGCTGGAGAAAAACCCCAACCTGGTGAACCTGGTAAGCATTGCCTATCCTCCCTACTCGTACATGGCGCCTGATGCAGGCGTATATGACATAAACAGCAAGGAAGCTATCTGGCTGGGTTATGCCGACATGTATGAGTATTCCACTATCAATACATACAGACCTTACGGGCCCATTCCCTTCTGTGTCTCACAGGACTTGCGGAGCAAATATGACTTTACCAGGACGAATACTGCCAACCGGGGCGACCTGCGTATGCGGTATTTCTATACATGGGATTATGAAGATGAAAATTGGACAATACCCGCGCCTATGGCAGGATCGAGGTATTCTAACGCCATCAGCACCAGCAGTCCCATTAAAGGCATGCGGGTATCGGAACTGTATCTGAACCGGGCTGAAAGCTATATCCAACAATATTTAAAGAATGGGGATGAATCCATGCGGACGGCTGCCCTGGCGGACCTGAACTTTCTGCGCAGCAACCGGTATGATACACGCAATGTACCCTATGTAAATGTGGATTACACTGGTCAGGCGCTGCTGGATTTCTGCCGGGATGAGCGCCGGCGGGAGCTGGCCTTCGAGGATCATCGCTGGTTCGACCTGCGGCGGTATGGCATGCCCGAGATCCATCATCTCTTTCAGATGTCGTCCAGCCAAACGCCGGTGGATTATGTATTGCACCAGGGAGACAAACGCTATGTGCTGCCGATACCCCGTTCGGTGCTGTTGAAGAATCCCGGTATGCAGGCGAATCCTTAACTCATAAAACAGATAATTATGCAGAAGCTACTATATATACTGGTCTTTGCACTGTCGTCCTGGATGATGACAGGATGTAAAAAGGAAGCAAAGCTCACCCCTACGACAAAGCCGGAAGATGTCTATGGTGACTCGACGTTGCCGCAGGGTAATCATCCCTATGATGCGGAGATCCAGCAGCTATTCCAAAAATACCGTACCCTGTTCCTGTACAAGTATAAGCCGGGGGATCTGTATTATAACGTCGTGGAAAATATTGAAGGCACTTATGATACAGCTGCCGACATGATCACCAAACCAGGCTGGTTCGATGTGCCCGCGAACGAGCAGTACGTCGGTCGGCAGCTGGACCTGCTGAAAGAGATCTGGCTGAACTATTATCCCGATTCATTACTGCGAAAGGGTCTGCCACAGAAAGTGTACCTGCTGGACAGCTTTTATCGCGCCTATTATCCCTATCCTTATAAAGGACCGGGTAAACCCAGCGATTATATAGACGCCGATCCTGCAGCCATCGGGGATGCCTATGCGGGAGGCGATTTTATCGTTGCCACCTGGGGCGGTGCCCGGATAAATGATATTACAAAAGAAGATAAATATACGTTGAAAGGAAGATTGAATGCCTCCTTCCTGTCTTTTGCACGCAAACAGGGCGCTGTCAGGATCAGTGCGGCGTTTACCGCACTCACCGATTATTCAACCTTGACCTGGGGCAATTACCAGGACCTGGGTGTCCTCTATTACTATTACGGCGGCCAATATCTTTTAGCCGATACCCGTGAGAAGGATTGGGACAAAATCATAGAAGCGATCGTATCCAATTCCTATGATGTACTGACCTCTTCCAGCAATATGTTGTCCCCCGACACGGACACAAAAGGTATGTACCGGAAAAAATACGACGTCATCATCAATTATTTCAAAACAACATTTGGCGTAGACCTCCAGGCCATTGGAAATGCAGGATTATAGTAAACAGATATATGGAAGAACCAATCGTAAAAGTAGAAAGGCTTTCGCACCGGTACAGCTCACAATGGGCCATCCGGGACATCGGCTTCGAGATCACAAAGAATGGGATCTATGGATTGCTGGGCTCCAATGGGGCCGGTAAGTCCACCACTATGAACATCATGTGTGGCGTGCTGAAACAAACGGAAGGGAATGTGTATATCAAGGGCATCAATATGCGGGAGCGGCCGGTGGAGGCCAAGCGCCTGATCGGCTTCTTACCCCAGAAACCGCCGCTGCATACGGACCTGACGGTGGAAGAATACCTGAAGTTTTGTGCAAGGCTGCGGCATATTCCACCCAGGGAAATGGATAAGGCCATCGGTGATGTAATGGAACGTTGTGCCATTGCTCATTTCCGGCGGCGGCTGATACGGAATTTGTCCGGCGGCTACCAGCAGCGGGTGGGTATTGCACAGGCCATCATCCACAACCCTGAGTTCGTGGTGCTGGATGAACCGACGAATGGGCTGGACCCCAACCAGATCATCGAGATCCGGGGGCTTGTCAAAGAGATCGCTGCTGAACGGACGGTGATCCTCTCGACGCATATATTATCCGAAGTGCAGGCTACCTGTGATTATATCCGGATGATCGAGCAGGGGAGGGTGGTGTTTGCCGGCACAGTGGATGAGTTCGATAACTATATCGTCCCCAATACGCTGATCGTCTCCATGATCTCGATGCCTTCCGCGGAAGAGCTGCGTAGCATACCCGGTGTCGTGGGTGTAGAGGAATTGGGTGGTCCGAAGTACAGGCTGAAGTTCTCCGATGGACAGGATGTAAAGGAGAAGGTGGTGGAGACCAGTGTAGCCCGCGGCTGGCGGCTCACGGAGATCTTTGCGGAGAAGAGCTCCCTGGATGCCATTTTTGCTGAATTATCGAAAAAATAAATTGAAGAAATGAAGACTGTATTTACGATAGCAAGAGCGGAATTGCAAACCTTGTTCTATTCACCCGTGGCCTGGTTGATCCTTATTATCTTTACTTTCCAGGTGAGCATGGGATTCTCTACGCCAACGGAAAGCTGGGTGCAATTTTTTGCCCAGGGGTATAAGCAAGCCGGTATCTCGCTGGATGTTTTTGCCAATCAGCAGTATGGGTTATTTACCAACGTGCTGGGTTATATGTACCTGTATATCCCCCTGTTAACCATGGGGCTGATGAGCCGGGAGTATGCCAGCGGCTCGATCAAATTACTGTATTCCTCCCCGGTGACGAATAGCCAGATCATCCTGGGGAAATATTTTTCGATGATGATGTATGCGCTGGTGTTGATCGCGATACTCCTGGTGTATGTGGTGGTAGACTGGTTCCTGATCCCTTCTTTTGAACTAAAGGCGGTGTTGATGGGACTGTTGGGCATTTATCTGTTGATCTGCGCTTATGCTGCCATCGGGCTGTTCATGTCCAGCCTGACGGCTTACCAGGTGGTGGCTGCGATGGGCGCCCTGGCCACCCTGGCCATATTGAATTATGTCGGCAGTATGTGGCAGGACATTGCATTCGTACGGGATATTACTTATTGGTTGTCTATCTCCGGTCGCGCAACCTGGTTCCTCTTCGGTCTCTTCAGCACGGAAGATTTTCTGTACTTTATTATCGTGGTGGCGCTGTTCCTCATGCTGGCTACCCAACGGCTGCAGTCGGCCCGGCAAAAAAGCCGCTGGACGGCATCCATATGGAAATATGCGGGCGTGGTTTCCGTGGCGATGCTGCTGGGATATGCTACCTCCCGTCCCATGTTGAAAGCATACTATGATGCGACGTCCACAAAGATAAATACCCTTACGGTCAACAGCCAGAAAGTGATCAAAGAGCTGAAGGGAGGGTTGACCATCACCACTTACACGAATATGCTGGATGATAATCACCTATGGATCGCACTTCCCCGCGCGGTGAATGTGGATCTCGACCGGTTCAAGCAATACCAGCGGTTCAAGCCCGAGATGAAGATAAAGTATGTCTATTATTATGACACGATCAATAACCCCGGCCTGGCTGCGCGTTATCCCCGGCTCACGGACAAACAACGCGTGGAGAAGATCCTCGATATCTATGATATGAAAAAAAGCCTGGTCAGGTCGCCTGAAGAGATCAGGAAGGAGGTCGATCTCTCGGGTGAGGGCAATGTCTTTGTACGCTCGATCAAACGGGAGAGCGGGGAGCAGACCTTCCTCCGGGTATTCGATGACCAGATGCAATTGCCGGGGGAGACGGAGATTACGGCGGCGTTGAAACGGCTGACCATGCATCTTCCCAGGATCGGTTTTCTCCAGGGACATGGGGAACGGGACAATCACAGACAGGGAGACAGGAACTACAACCGGTTTGCGCAAGACAAGCCTTTCCGTTATTCCCTGATCAACCAGGGTTTTGATGTGACGGATGTGACGCTGGAGCAGGAAGTGCCGAAGGATATCAATATCATTGTCATCGCCGACATGAAGAATGCGCTGTCGGCCGTTGAAAAGGACAACCTGGACAAGTATATCGCCAGGGGAGGGAATATGCTGATCGCGGGTGAGACCAAACGGCAGCATGCCATGGATGAGCTGGTAGAGCCGCTGGGTGTGCACTTTGTCCCGGGGACGTTGGTGCATCCCACTGGCAACTACCTCGCGGACTTTACTATCTCAAAGCCGACGAAGGAAGCGGCTTCGCTGATCTATATCTATGAAAACATGTATAATAGCAAGCGGGTGGTGACGATGCCCGGCGCCGTCGGTCTGGAATATACAAAGGATAAGGGTTTTGACGTGACGCCACTGTTCAGGTCCGACTCTGCCAGCTGGAATGAGGTGGAGACGACGGATTTTATCGACGATACCGCAAAGTTGCATCCTGCCGCAGGAGAAGTGCAGAAGTCTTATGCCACCGGGCTGGCCTTGTCCAGGAAGATAGGCGGGAAGATGCAGAAGATCGTAGTCCTGGGAGATGCCGATTGTATCAGCAATGGAGAGATCAGCATCGGCAGGAACGGGGTGCCGGCCTCGAACTTTTCCGTCATTACGGGTGCTTTTTACTGGATGTCGGATAACGAGGTGCCGATCGACGTGCGCAGACCGCCTATGCCGGACGATAAGATAAACCTTGACAAGAAGAGCATGGCTACCACGAAGCTCCTGCTGGTGTGGGTATTCCCCGGCATCCTGGCTTTGTGCGCCATTGTGTTGTGGATCCGGCGGAGAGGAAGATAAAATAAGTTATTATGGCTTTTATCATAGACAAACAGACATTGGATGACCTGAACATCCTGGGTAAGCACCGGGGAGGATCGGTCTATCACCTGTTTAATACGGCACAGACAAGGGGTGGGGCGCAGATACTGGAGGAGATGTTTCAGTATCCTTTGTCTGACCGGCATAAGATCCGGCAGCGGAGCGAGATCATACAATATTTCCAGGAGAAGAATGTAAGCTTCCCATTCAGGAATGAAGCGTTCGATGCCATCGAACATTACCTTGAGAATACGGATGAGCGGACGATGATCGCGGCGGAAGAAGATACGTTGCAGCGGAAGCTGCGTGGGTTGGTGGGAGCGGATGTTGCATACGAACAGCTGCAAAAAGGGATCCTTTCCTGTATCGAGGTGATGAGTGGTCTGCGTGACTTTTTGAAGGAAATGGATGTGGACAATTCCGCCCGTGCTTTCCGGCTGGAGATCAGGGAGATGCAGGCAATATTGCTGGATGAGCAGCTCTCCTGGGTGTACGGGGAGAAAGGCAGCCGGAAGCTGGCGTATGCAGTTGCGGCGAAGTATGACCAGGTTTTACGGTTTGCCGCCAGGGACAAAATAAAGAAGCTCCTGCATTACATCTACCAGATGGACGTATATATGGCTGTTGCCCGGGTGGCTTCTACCCGCGGATTTGTGTTTGCAGAGATGAAGGAGATGAAGGAGAATGTGTTGCAGATCGAGGAAATGTATCACCCGCTGATAAAGGACCCTGTGGCTAATTCTATGCGGGTGGACAGCAGCAACAATGTTATATTTCTTACCGGGGCCAATATGGCGGGCAAGTCTACTTTTATGAAGACGTTTGGTATCCTCGTATACCTGGCCCACATGGGTTTTCCCGTGCCGGCCCGGCGTGTGATGATGTCGGTAAGGAGCGGTATGTTTACTACGATCAACCTGGCGGATAACCTGAATATGGGTTATAGCCATTTTTATGCGGAGGCCCTCCGGTTGAAAAAAGTGGCAGAGCAGGTAGGGCGTACGGAGAACCTTGTCGTTATTTTCGACGAGCTGTTCCGCGGCACCAATGTAAAGGATGCGTATGATGCAACGGTGGCGGTGACGGAAGCTTTTGCAGAAAAAAGAAATTGTATGTTCGTTATATCCACGCATATCATCGAAGCCGGCGAACCGATGGGGGAGAAGTGTGACAACATCAATTTTGTATATTTCCCTACTGTGATGGAGGGGAATGTACCCAGGTATACTTATCGATTAGCATCCGGGATCACCAATGACCGGCACGGCATGATGATCGTCCGGAATGAGGGGATCATCGATATTATTGCTGGACGGCAGGCGAAGACCGGAGCGACGGGCTTTGCCGTGGACAAGCAGACCCTGGATGATCTCAACCTATTGGGCAGGTATAAGGGCGGGTCCATCTTCAATTTATTCGATCATACGCACACCCGTGGCGGAGCGCAATTGTTGGAGTCGATGTTCCTTCACCCGCTGACGGATGCGGAGGCGATCAATATGCGCAGCAGCATATTCCAGTACTTTCAGACAAAGGCGGTGAAGTTCCCCGTGAGTAAGGAGCTGTGTGACGATGTGGAGCATTATATGAGCAGCACGGGAGGAGGCAGCCTGATGGGGTCTGCGCTCGCCATCGGACGAAAAAGATTGTTGCGGGATATTGCCTCCGACAAAGAGTATGAGATGATCCATGCAGGAATATTGTCCACCATCGGATTTATGCATGCGCTGAATGATCTTTTTGGAGAGCTCGGGTCGGGTTTAATGGATTATCCTTACCGGGGGACCATCCAGGAGGTAAAAGATATCTTTAATAGTGCGGCGTTGAAGTCCCTGCTGGCAGAGCGCGGGACGGACAAGCTGTCTTTCTGGAAAGTGGTTCGCTATGATCATTTGCTGCGGCATGTGTACCGGGAGAAGCTCAGACGGGTGATCGATGTGGCATATGAGATCGATGTGTATGCGACGGTTTCCCGGGTGGCGGAGGAGCGTAAGTTTTCCTATGCCTGGGCGACCCCCTTTGTAGAAGGGGAGAACCGGATCGATATGATCAACCTGTATCATCCTCAGCTGCCGGGTGCAGTCGCCAATAGTATCCGCACGGATCATATGCGGAACATGATCTTTTTGACGGGAGCCAACATGGCGGGCAAGTCCACCTGTATGAAATCATTTGGTGTTGCGGTGTACCTGGCGCATATGGGATTCCCCGTTGCGGCGGAAGGGATGATGTTTTCCGTGCAGGATGGGATGTATACGTCCATCAATGTCGCCGACAACCTGGATAGAGGGTATAGCCATTTTTATGCAGAGGTGCTGCGGGTCAGGCAGGTGGCGGAAGAGATCAGCCGGGGTAAGAATCTCGTCGTCATCTTTGATGAGCTGTTCAAGGGCACCAATGTAAAGGATGCCTATGATGCCACTGTGGCGGTGACAGAGGCGTTTGCAGAGAACAGGAATGCGAGCTTTATCGTGTCTACCCATATCACCGAGGCAGGGGAGACCCTGCGGGAACATTGTCCCCATATGAAGTTTGTCTATTTCCCCACCGTGATGGAGAAAGGCATGCCCCGTTATACCTACCGGCTACAGGAAGGTATATCCAGCGACCGGCATGGGATGATGATCATCGAGCATGAGGGGATCCTGGATATTATAAAAAGGCATGGAGCTATAGCCTAGCTCCATGCCTGTACATTATTTACCGATGAAAGTGAAACTACCCGTCGGCAGGTAGAGGTCCTGTCCATTCCGCAAAGTATCATATGCTTTCAGGCGTTCTACAGCCTCCATATACCTGCGGTGTCCATGCTGGAGGACCCATGCCATTTGGATCTCGACGGCGGCATTGCCGTTCAGCAGCTTACCGTCGGGGCCCGTCAGTTTTATCTTCAGGTTCCCTTTATAGTAAGCAGGTAACGTGATGATCTTTTCGATATGCTGGGCAGAGTTAGCGATCTCGATGAGCCCTGTATCGAATTTGGCCACGGGATCGTCGTTGCGCAACGCGATCTTCGCGCCGGTGGGGACATTCCTGCATTGTACGAGGAATGCAAACCGCTCTTCCGAACCATCCTGGTTATAGAACCTCAGCGTTTCTTCCGTGCTCTTCACGGGGTCCACGTTGTGCCAGGCGGCAGCTCCGTTGTGCGTGATCCAGGTCTGAGAGTTCCAGTTACCGGGCGCTATTTTCAACGGATCATTCGTTGCAAAATACTCATAGTTCAGTACTGCGATTACGCATACATGATCGTTAGAAGTAGGATTGAACGAGAACGCTTCCGAGGCGCCCCGGGCTCCCTGTCCCATGGGGCCGGGTTTACCGGCGATCAGCAGGATATCTCCCTCTTTTTTATCGGGGTCCTTATCCGTATAGCATTGGATCCAGGAAGACGGCGGCTGGTTGAAGCCGGCAGTGGTATAGAACATCTGTACTTTTGGTGTGATATCCCCCAGGAAAGCCATGTTCTGTGTCCTTGCATAAATAAAGTTCTTGCCGACAACAGGTGTTTTCCAGAACTCATTGTTCCAGTTCTCAATCAGCTGCTGTGGCATTAAAGGCGTGTTCTCATTGCAAACGATATCCAGGCTTTCCGTGTACGAACCCGGCGTGGGGATCAGGCCGATGTCATTGATGTTCTTACGGCACAGCGCGCCTCTCCATTGTGAAAAAGCGGTCTGGGCGTATTGGTTGCCAAGGCTCCTGTCGATGCCCAGCGCCTGTACAAGGCTTTTTGAAAGAATGCTGTAATCCATGCAGGTGCCGGTCCAATAAGTATCTCCATACACTGCGCTGACGACATTGGCAATGTCCTGGAAGGTCAGCTTGGGATTCATGCTCTTGTAGATGAGATAGATGGCATCCGTATCGTATTCCCCACCCTGGAAATACTGGATGGCGGCATCCCACATTTGCTGTATGGTCCTGATTTCTCCTACTGCCGTTGAGGCGGTCTTACCATTACCCTTCCGGGATGGAAGCGTGCTTGTTGACATGGTTATTTGATTTAAATGTTCAGCCTACTCTGTTAAAGGCTTTTCGGCATACGCCTTTGTCGACAGGGAGCATAATGGTGAGAAGAAGAGAGTGCTGCAAATCAGAGGTGGTCTGTATGAATACTGCGCAGTATAAAAATGAAAGGGGATGTAAATATATATAACTTTTTCTGATATATTGGAAATGCTTTATTAATGGAATGTTATTTCCAGTTGTCTTATTGGGTCATGACGGCCTGGTTATGTCCATTGGAAAGCCGGCTTACACCGCATGCTCCAGGATCTGCTTTACGCGTTGCGCCACGATGTCCACCTGGTCGGGACGGAGCAGGACCACCCCGATCATCAGCTTGCCGTCATGATCACCTGTAACGATACTGGGTGCGCCTTCCTTCAGGGCCTTCTGCACTTCTTTGGATGTGATCTTTACTTTCTGTTGATCCCAGTCCACCTTCAAACTGGGGAATGCGTTGGCGGGACCGGGGTCTACCACTGTCTCCGTCTTGATAGACGGCACCGTTGACAGGATGCCGGCGATGTGTTTTGCTGTTGCGAGCCAATCGTTCCATTCTTTCTGGTGATCTCTTTCCAGGTAAGATTTCAGGGCTGCGTACATGCCGAACATCTCTTCCTTGTTTACTTTCATCGGCCGGCCGATGGGAGCTTCGTGCGGGCTGTGGTTGAGCTTGGCGGCCTCGATGAGGCTTTTTTTGCCGAAGAGCAATCCTGCGCTTTGCGGGCCCCGTATCATCTTTCCGCCGGAGAAGGTTACCAGGTCGAAGCCCATTTTTTGATATTTGAAGAGGTTCTCCACCGGTGGAACATCCGCGGCTGCGTCGAGGAAGGTGGGGATATTGTGTTTTTTAGCAATGGCCAGGAATTGTTCGTGGGGGATGCTGTGTCTTTCCGCTGCGTTGAAGAAGAGGGCCATGACTGTTTGGCTGCTGAAAGCTTTTTCCATGCTGTCGGGGCCTTCCACTTCCACGATGGTGGCGCCGGTGGTCGTTACTGCCTGATCGAAGAGATACCGGTGGCTTTTTTGCATGATGACCTCCGGACGTGGTCCCGGGAGATTGGGTATCTGTTTGATCTTGTCCTTGTCTGTGCCCGTGATGCAGGCTGCTGTGCCGAGAAGGATGGCACAGGCGGCGCCGGAGGTTACCATGGCTCCTTCCACGTGTAGCATTTCGGCGATCTTAGCGCCTACTTTGTCCTGTAGCTCGAACATGTTGGCGAAGTCGGAGGCGGTGGAATTGATGGCTTCCAGCACTTCCGGCAGCATCAGCGATCCGGAGAGGAAGGTCATGGTGACGTCGGCGTTGATCACGCGGGTGACGCCCAGCTCCGCGAAGAGGTCGCGATGGGCTGTTGCCGGCGCTGGTGCAGGTGGAATGGCCGGGGCAGTCCCGGGTGTTCCCGGTGTTGCCGGCACTTGGGTTGTCGTGGATCCCTCCGCCAGGGCGGGTATAGCAGTGGCTGCCAGCGGTAATAACGTAAGTTGTTTAAGAATATCTCTGCGGCGCATGTTAGTTGGATTTGATCAAATTTATTTTTTATTATCCAACTTGCAAAAAATTTGCAGGATTGTTTCAAAAATTTTGCGATTTTCCCTGGAACTGTTACGGAGAAATCTCTTAATTGGCGGGCAGCCTGACAATATTGAACCAGAAATCCTCGATGCTTGCCACTACTTTATCGAATGATTCGAAACCGAAAGGTTTATTTACAAAACAGTTCGCATGCAATTGGTAACATCGTATGATATCCCATTCTGCCTGGGAGGTAGTAAGTATGATGACCGGTATGACTTTCAATTCGTCGTCATTTTTAATGTCGGCCAATATTTCCGAACCGCTTTTTGCGGGGAGGTTCAGATCCAGCAGGACCAGGTCGGGGGTGGAGGCTTCCGCGAACTTTCCCTTTTTATAAAGGAAATCCAACGCTTCCTCTCCATCCATGGCGATTGCTATATTGACGGGGAATTTACTTTTTTCAAATGCTACCTGGGCAAGCAGGATATCTCCGGGGTTGTCTTCTACGAGCAGCACATTGATCGGTTTCATTTGTTTGAGGGTTGTAAAGTGAAGTAAAATGTGGTTCCTTTTCCTGGTTCAGATTCGAACCAGATCCTTCCTCCATGTCTTTCCACGATCTTTTTGGCAATGGAAAGACCTATCCCTGTACCTTCGAACTTTGCTTTATTATGTAGCTTTTTGAAGATGACGAATACCTTGTCCGAATACTGCTGGTCAATGCCTATACCGTTGTCCTCCACTGAAAAAAGCCATTCAGGGTCTTTTTTAACGGCATTTATTTTTATGACAGGCTGCACGCCCTCTTTTCTGAATTTGATGGCATTGCCGATAAGGTTTTGGAACAGTTGAAGCATTTGAGCGGCATCCACCCGCAGCACGGGCATATATTCAAAATCGACTCTTGCGCCACATTCGTTTATACTGGTCCTCAGATTCTTTAAGGCTTCCTGTATGATCTCGGAAATATCTACCAGCTCGATCAGCCATTCTTTGTTCGTGCGTGAATAATTGAGCAGGTCGCTGATCAACCGTTTCATGCGGACGGCGCCATCGACGGCATAGTATATATATTCGTTAGCTTCTTTATCCAGTTTGTCCTTATACTTTTTCTGTAACAATTGCAGGAAGCTTCCCACCATACGCAACGGTTCCTGCAGATCATGGGAGGTGATGTAGGCAAATTCTTCCAGCTCCTTATTTGAACGTTCCAGTTCACGGGCATAGCTTTCCAGCCTTTTCTCCTGTTCCTTTTTCTCTCTGTGTTCCCTGCTTTCCTTCAATGCCCTATTGAGCTTGGTGACTACCGTGAACAGCTTGTCCTTTAGCACATAATCGGTCACACCGGCTTTGATCAGCTCCACTGCATTCTCTTCACCGATGGTGCCGGAAACGATGATGAACGGGGTGTCGGGAGCGATCTCTTTTTTCATATAAAAGGCAGTAGCGCCGTCGAAATCCGGAAGGACATAGTCGGAGAGTACAATATCCGCCTTGAGATCCCTGAGGGCCTGTTCATATTTTATCCGTTCCTGCACGACGGTGATTGCATAGTGCAACCCACCTTTTTTCAGTTCATAGTGCAGCAGTTCGATGTCATCCGGCTCATGTTCCAGGACGAGTATTTTCACCAGGTGGTTCATTGCAGGATCCATGGTATGTTATTATTGTAGATGTGGTATCTGATTTAGCAATAACCAGTACAAACCTATATTCGATACGGCTTTTACAAACGATTCAAAGTCGACGGGTTTTACTATATAGCTATTCGCGCCGAACTGGTAGCTTGCGGCAATATCCCGGTCTTCGTTCGAGGAAGTAAGCAGTACTACCGGTATTGCCTTGGTCCGGGCGTCCGATTTCACCTGGCGGAGGACTTCGATGCCGTCCACTTTTGGCATTTTCAGATCCAATAAGATCAATTTGGGCATTTCTCCGAAGACCTGGTCCGCGTATGTCCCTTTGCAAAAAATAAAATCAAGCGCCTCTTCTCCGTCCTGAAGGTGAACGATCGAGCTTGCAGGGCCATTCTTTTTAAGGGCCCGTATTGCAAGATCCGCATCGTCGGGGTTGTCTTCCACAAGGATAATGTCGATCGTATGTGTTGCCATAATAGGATGTTATTTATTTTAAGCCGGCGGCCGGGGTAGTGAAAAAAAGAAGGTTGCCCCTTTATCCGGCTCTCCCTCTGCCCACACCCTGCCTCCATGCTTTACTATGATCCGTTGAACGATGGCCAGGCCTACGCCTGTGCCTTCGAACTCGCTGTTGTTATGTAGCCGCTGGAATACGTTGAAGAGCCGGTGAACATAGGCCATATTGAACCCTGTTCCGTTGTCCTTCACATAATATATGAGCTCATCCTCCTTTTCTACCGGCCCGATGGTGATCTCCGGTGCTGTCTTTTTCGCGGAATATTTGATCGCATTGGAGATCAGGTTTACAAGTACCTGGTATAGCAGGGCGGGGTCGCCTTCGGCAGCCGGCAAAGGTTGGACATGGATGCTGACCTTATTTTTATCGTTTTCGGTCAGGTCTTTCAGAACTTTCTGCGTCAGTTCCATGAGATCCACCGGCACCTTTGCCAGTTTACGCCGCCCCAGCCTTGAGAATGCCAGCAGATCATCGATCAAAGCTCCCATTTTATTTGCATTGCGTTGTATGATCCCGAACAAGCGGCGCAATTCCTCATCCAACTGTGCGTAATGGTCTTCCACTATTATCCGGGCATAGGCGTTAACGCTTCTCAGCGGCGCCCGCAGGTCATGCGATACGGAATAGGAAAAGGACTCCAATTCGTTGTTCGTAGCTTCCAGCTGCGCGATGTTCTCTTTAAGATCGGCATTCAATTGCCTGATCTCCTGGTCGGCGGCTTTTTTATCCGTGATATCTCTCGCATTGGCGAACCAAAGCCCGTCTTTACTAACCACATTCCAGTTAAGCCATCTGGCGGATCCGTCTTTACAGTACAGTTTTGCCTCGAACGAGAATTTATCTTTATCAGCCTGGCCCAGGTTTTCGACGGTCAGCCTGCCGTCTGCATCGAGATAGGAAAGGACGGAAGTGTTCCTGATCTCTTCGGCAGTATAGCCAAGTATGGAGCTCACTGCATAGTTGACCTCTTCAAATTTCAAGGTCAGGACGTTGATGATGCAGATCAGGTCAGCCGAGTTATTTATCAGCAGGGCATGCTTTTCGAGGATAAGGTTCTTCCTGACCAGTTCCTTTTTCTGAAGATGAAGTTGAAGAAGGACGGATACTTTTGCTTCTGTTACGGCCGGATCCAGCGGTTTATACAGGTAATCGACCGCACCTTCTTCAAATCCCTTCATCATGAACCGGTGTTCCTTTCTTTCAGCAGAAGCAAATATGATCGGGATGTCCCTGGTCCTCTTATGGGACTTAAGGATCTGCGCTACCTCGAACCCATCCATGCCGGGCATCTGAACGTCCAGTATGATCAGGTCGATCTCTTCGTTCAACACTGTCTTTAAAGCTTCCTTCCCGTTGATAGCCCTGATAAAGTTCCGGCCCGGCCCGGATAAGACCTCTTCAAGGGCAAATATATTCTTTGCCTTGTCATCGACGATCAGGATATTCGTATTTGCCCATTTGGACATGTCAGGATAGTTTTTTTGTCATACTCAATAAAAAGTTCTTTATCTCTCCGGTCGTAAGAATAGTATGTATGCTGCCCGTATCTATGGCTGCCTGCGGCATGGCCGGAAACAAGGCGTGCTCCGGGTCCTGCGCGATGGTAAGCCCTCCCCGCTCTTTTATGGCCCGGATGCCTGCCGCCCCGTCGCTGCTGGCGCCTGTAAGAATGATGCCTATCAGTTTGTTCATATATACCTCGGATGCAGTCTCGAACAGCAGGTCGATCGACGGTCTGCTGAAATTCACCGGCTCCTCACAGTTCAGCGAAAAAGAACGGTCTTTTTCAATCAGCAGGTGGTAATCGGCCGGAGCGAAATAGACCACACCGTCTTCTATTTTTTCTTTCTCGTCAGCTTGCTTGACCCGGATGCTGCATTTGGCCTGCATCACCTCTTCCAGCAATGTCCGTTGATCTTTCGACCTGTGCTGGATGACGATCAGCGGCAGCGGGAAATCCGCCGGCAGCCCCTGGAGGATCGCGGAAAGGGCGGCCAACCCTCCTGCGGACACTCCTATTACGATGGCTTCATATTGCATATCTTTTTTTATCCTGTCTTAATGAATATCTTTTCTTTTCTGTCGACCTCCCCAAACCGCCGTTTGCCGTCCGCAAAAAGGAGCGATTCCTTGTTACCCAATGCAAGAAACCCCAATGGACATAGGCTTTCATAGAAAAGGTCGATGACCTTCGTCTGCAATTGCTGGTTGAAATAGATCAGCACATTCCTGCACAATATCAGCTGGAACTCGTTGAAAGATCTGTCGATGGCAAGGTTATGAACGGAAAAGACGATGTTTTGCCTAAGCGATCTGTCCAGCATAGCGGAATCGTATCTGGCCATATAGTAGTCGGAAAAAGCGTTTTGCCCGCCTGCCTTTATATAATTCGACGTATAGCGTTTCATGTTCTTCAGATGATATATACCTTCCCTGGCCGTCTGCAGCGATCGCTGATTGATGTCGGTGGCATAGATCACCGACCTTTCCAGCATCCCCTGCTCTTTGAGGAAGATGGCTACGGAATAAACTTCTTCTCCCGTGGAAGAGCCTGCTATCCATATTTTGATGAAGGGATAGGTTGCCAGCCGTTGGATAACGTTTTCCTGCAAACTTTTATAAAAAGGGGGGTCCCGGAACATTTCCGTTATATTGACGGTCACCTCCTGGATGAATCGCTCGAAGGCGGCCTCATCTTTAAAAAGCATCTTGCCCAGGTCCTGTATGGAGCTGATATGGTTGATATTCATAAAATGGCGCACCCGTCTTTTTACGGATGCTTCGGCATATTCCGTAAAATCATACCCGTATACGAAACGGATAGATTCAAGCAATCCCTTTAATTCATGATCTGTCATATAACCATACCCGCATGAGTGACAACAGCTGATCGACATTCACCGGCTTTGCAATATAGTCCGACATGCCTGCCTCCAGGCATTTTTCCCTATCCCCTTTCATGGCCTTTGCCGTCAGGGCGATGATAGGCAGACTGCCGAACTTATCTATCTTCCTGATCTCCTGGGTAGCCTCATATCCGTCCATCCCGGGCATCATAACATCCATTAACACGATGTCCGTGTCGGGATGTTCCTGTAGCAGGCGGACGGCGTCACTGCCGTTCTCCGCCGTAATACATCTAAGCCCTTCTTCCTCCAATGCGTTGGTCAGGGAGTAAATATTTCTCATGTCATCATCCACGATCAGGACCTTCCTGTTCTTTAGCACTTCGTCCGTTTTGTGCAGCTTCCGGATGATCTGCTGCTTCTCTGTCGGCAGGGTCGATTCCACGCGATGGAGGAAAAGGGTTGTCTCATCGAGCAGGCGTTCCTTGGAATTGGCCGTTTTCAGCACTACTGTATTTGCCAGCTTGTTCAGCCGGGCAGCTTCTTCTTTATTCAGGTCCTTCCCGGTATAGACAATAACAGGTATCCTGCTAAGTTCGCTGCTTGCCTTGATCTTTTCCAGCAGCTCGAGACCGCTCATATCCGGAAGGCCGAGGTCGATGATGATGCAATCGAATTTTTCCTTCTGCATGATATCGTAGGCTTCCGATCCGGCATAGGCTGAGAAGGATTTTACGTCCCCGTTCCCGATGAGTTCCCGGATGGCATTGTTCTGTTGCCTGTTGTCTTCCACGATCAGGAGCTTTTTCAGCTTTTTCCGGATGAACTCCTCCATCTTGTCGACGGCATCCTGCAGGGTTGCTTTTGTCACGGGTTTTTTGACAAAATCGAAAGCGCCCAGTTCCAGGCTTTCCTTCCTCCTGTCATATCCCGAGAAGATCTGTACGGGGATATGCCGCAGGGCGGGATCGTTCTTCAGCTGTCTGAGCACTTCGGAGCCATCCATCACGGGTAAATGCATGTCGAGAACGATAGCATCCGGCCGGTAATATCTGGCAAGGCTCAGGCCGGTGTTGCCCTGATGGGCTACGATCCCTTTATAATTTCGCTGTCTGAAAAATTCCAGGAGCACCTGTGCGAAAACCGTATCATCTTCGATGATGAGGATGACCCGGTCGTTTTCCCCGATGGCATATCTGTCATCTACGGTCGTCTCGTGGGCTATTTCCCGGGGTATTTCCCGGACTGTCTCCGGGGATATCTCCTGCAAAACCGTATCGGATGTCATAGGGGCTGATTGCAGGGGCAGGCGCAGCGTGAATTTACTGCCTTTCCCTTCCCCGCTTTGCAGGTAGATCTCTCCACCCAATGCATGCGCCAGTTCCCGGCTTATAGAGAGACCCAGTCCGGTGCCGCCGTATTTTCTTTTTGTCGAGCCGTCGGCCTGCTGGAAGGCCTGGAAAATGATCTCCTGTTTACTCTCCGGTATACCGATACCGGTGTCTGTGACTGAAAAATCGATCTCCCTGGCAGGAGAGAGGGCGATCTCTAAAGTCACTTTGCCGTTGTTGCCTGTGAATTTAAAAGCATTCGAAAGAAGGTTTCTTAAGATCTGCTCCAGCCGCTGGCTATCCGTGTACAAGGTGGGCATGGCTATTCCATCGGGAAGGGCGATCTCGAATTGAATGGATTTGTTATTGGCAATTTCACCGAACATGCCCCGCAGATTGCCGGCGAGATGAGCGATATCGACTTCGTCGATCTCCAGCTCCAGCTTTCCCGACTCGACTTTTGAAAGATCCAGTATCTCATTGATAAGGTTGAGAAGATCGGTGCCTGAACTATAGACATTCTTCGCGTAGGTTACTTCCTTTTCTCCCAGCGTATTATTTTTATTTTCCGCCAGCAATTGGGTCAATATAAGAATGCTGTTAAGAGGGGTCCGCAGCTCGTGGGACATATTGGCAAGGAATTCGGACTTGTATTTGCCGGTCAATTCCAGTTCCCTGGCTTTGGACTCTACCTGTATCTTTGCCGTTTCCAGCTGCTCCTTTTGGGCTTCCAGCAGATTGGCTTTTTCCTCCAGCTCTTCGTTGGCTTGCTGCAGCTCCTCCTGCTGGGCTTTCAGCTCGGCTTCCGACCGTTCAAGCAGCTCGGTCTTTTCGTGCAATTCCTCATTCGTCTGCTTCAGCTCTTCCTGCTGGGCCTCCAGCTCCTCCGTCTGGCGCTGTGTCTCTTCCAGCAGGTCTCTTGTTTTTTCGCGGGCCTGTGAAGACGAGATGGCGATGGCAATATGATCGATCACGACCAGCAGGTATTCCTGCTGAAGCCTGGAGAAACCATGGATGCTGCCCAGCTCTATAACCCCTATCACCGCATCCTCGAAGATCACGGGCGCAGCCAGGATATGGCGGGGCAGCAGCTCACCGAAGGTGCTGCGGGTATTGAAATTTCCGGCGGGGATATTGTCGACCAGGATATTTCTTTTTTCCGCTGCGCATTGGCCGGCAAGCCCTTCTCCCAGTCGTATCACCGGCAGGTCGTTGGTTTTGCCCGTCATAGCATAAGCGCTTACCAGCTTCAGATGCAAGCCATCTCCTTCGGTGACATACAATGCGCCGGCCTGGGCATTCATCCAGGCTGCCAGGTGGTTGATGATGGTCTGTGCCAATTCTGTCACCTGCTTATTCCCCTGCATGTCTTTGATCAGCTCCCCGCTGCCCGTCAGGGTCCAGTTCTTATGCGCCGTCTCCTTTTCTGCTTTTTTCAGCGCCCTGAGATTGTTGATAATGATGAAATAGACAATGATCAATACAACGGCGATCAACAGTAGCAGCAGGATAAAAACAAGATTGAAGTTGTGCGCATCCTGTTCGTTTTCCTCCTTTCTTTCGTTCAGGAGCCTCTGTTCCTCTTTCCTGGCATTGTCAACGGTGGACCTGATTTCGTCCAGTAACCGTCTGCCTTCCCCCGAGGTGACCATTTCCTTTACCTTCTCAAAGCCGTCCCTTCGCCGCACCAGGATGCAGGATCTCATGAATTTGGCCAGTGTATCGGTCAGCCCTTCAACGTGCGCGATATTTTTTTGCTGCACGGGATTGTCCTTTGTCAACTCTTTTACCTTATCGAGGGATTGCGATACATTTGAGATTGCGTAATTGAACGGGCTCAGATATGTCTCGTCGCCTGTGATGATGTATCCCCGTTTGCGCGTATCCGCGTCCAGCTCATTGACCAACGTCTGTTCCAGTTCGTTCAGGACTTCATGGGTATGATTTACCCATTGGGTCGAACGGATGAAATTTTCGCTGTTCCTGAAAGAAATAAAAGCCACCAGGAGCAGGAAAAGGGAACAAATGACAAATCCGGCCAATATTTTTCTTTCAAGAGAAAGCCTCATATCAACTTATTTTATCGCAGATGACAGGATACCGTAAACAGCAAAACAAAATGACTGAAGAGTCAATTAAGACAGGCGACAAACAGATGTGAAGGGACAGTTTTCCAGGGCGATGGAACCATTAAATTACGGTTTTTTATAATAAATTCAATAATAAAATCCGATTTTTTACTTTTGCGGCTCATACGAGACCAATCATAGAAAATGTCGTGTTATGCTGACCCGTGAACAGATGGCGATTATCGATAGCACCGGTGATATCAAAATAAATGCAGTGGCAGGCTCGGGCAAGACGACGACGCTCATCGAGTATGCCAGGGCGCGACCAAAGGAAAAGATATTGTACCTGGCGTTCAACCGGGCGGTAAAGCTGGAGGCGGAAAAGAAGTTTGCCGAGAAAGGGGTTTCGAATGTAAGGATCGAGACGGCTCACTCGCTGGCTTTTTCGCAGGTGGTCAGAGGAACGCATTATGTCATTCGCCCGGATGGGTATAAAACGCCCGAAATAGTTGGGATCCTTGGTCTTGGCGGTTTTGGAGGCCGGCATACGGAATACATTCTTGCTACGCACATCAACGCATTCGTTTCCTATTTCTGTAATAGCGATAAGGCAAAAGTACAGGAGTTGAACTATGAGGAGGTGGTTACCGATGCCGGCGCCAGGGCGTTTGCGGTGGATTTTAAAGAGGACATCGCCCGTCAGACGCGGATCTTCCTGGATAAGATGAATAAGGGGGAGATCCCTATTATCCATGATTTTTATCTTAAAAAGTTCCAGCTGAGCAGGCCGGTCCTTTCTTTTGACGTCATACTTTTTGACGAAGGACAGGATGCCTCTGCGGCCATGCTGGACATCTTTCTTTCACAAAAGGCGGTGAAGGTGATCGTTGGGGACAGCCACCAGCAGATCTATGGATGGCGGCATGCGGTGAATTCCCTGGAAAAGGTGGGTTATCCTTTATTTGAGCTGAGTACCAGTTTCCGATTTGATCAGGAGATCGCGCAGCTGGCCCGTCAGGCTGTAAGCTGGAAGCGCCATTTGGAGCTTTCGTCCGCCATCCGGATCACAGGGAGCGGGAAGCGGGGACGGATCAGGACGAGGGCGGTTATTGCAAGGACCAATACGGGATTGCTGGTGAAAGCTATCGAGCTTTTAATTCATAAAAAAGAGATCGGGTCTGTTTACTTCGAGGGGAGGATCGAAAATTATACCTATGCGGGTGATGGGGCCTCTATTTATGATGTGCTGAATCTTTACAACGATGAAAAGGACAGGATCAGGGATAAAATGATCGCCGGCATGAAGGATATGCAGGAGCTGGAAGAATATATTGAAAATACAGGCGATGCGCAGCTGCGTATGCTGGTGGAAGTCGTAAAAGAGTATGGTAAAAAGATCCCGGGTTATATAAAGCAGCTGAAGGAATCTCACCTGGATCATAATGATAAGGATAAAGCCGATATGATCTTTTCGACGGTACACCGGTGTAAGGGGATGGAATACGATGAGGTGACGCTGGCGGATGATTTTATCACGGAAGAGAAGGTGAAGGATATGGTTGAGGAAGAAGAGGAGGTCAATGTTGCGAAATTGTCGGAGGAGATCAACTTGCTGTACGTGGCGGTTACCAGGACAAAGAGCTGCCTGCACATTCCGGGGGGCATTTTTCCGGAGGTGGTTGAAAAAAGAGGCGGGACGGTGAAAGTGAATAAGCCGGCGAAGATTGTGGCGAGGATAAAGAGGTTGGGGTGGGAGGAAGGAGGGGAGGGGCTAAGATGATAGCTTATTGATAATATGAAACTGCTCTTTCTTTTGATAGGATGACGGAGTACAACCCGTGAATTTTTTGAATGCGTTGGTAAGCGTATTCCTATTGTGGAAGCCGCATTCCAGTGCAAGACCTTTTAGGTTCATTTGACAGACAAGCCCATCATGCATGAGCTGTTCGCAGTATCTCACCCTGAACTGGTTCAGATAATCGCTGAAATTCAGACCGAGCTCCCGGTTGATAAAGGCGGATAATTGATAAGCCGGAACATCGATGTCGTTGGCGAGTGTATGAATGCTGTATCTGAAACGAAGGAATGGCTTTTTTTCATGCATGAAAGGAAAGAGCTGTGCTGAAATAAACCGGATCCTTTCTTTTGTCAGCACATAAGAATGAATGGACGTGTGTGTTTTCATAGTAGCGTTCCCAAAATATACAAAACCGGTTTTTTTTGTATGGGGTTTTTACGAGTAAAATATGCATCTAATAGGTTTTGTTTAGATGCCACAGCTGGTCCCACTTAAAAGAGGTAAAGGAAAATAGCAAGGCGACTAGTATAATGTATTCCATAACCCTGTATTTTCTAAGAAAGTATACCCGTAGGGAAAAATGGGCCAGGCTTTCCCTGTCCATGAAGTACCCCAGTAACCTTTTCAGGATAGGCATGGCGATAGGTATCTTATTCCAGTTGGTATACTGAACTCCTTCATATGTGTACCGTAAATCATAATTGGCCGGCAATTGCCGGCGGTAGTATGTCCAGTTGCCGGCGACCTCATCGAAAGATGCCAGGCGGTTGTTGGGTGTAATAAAGTAAAGGTCATATAAGGGGTCAAGGACAACCCATCCATCGGATGAACGGGCTTCCAATAAAATATGACAGACCACACCGTCCTTCCCTTTCATCTGAAGCATCCTTACCTGGTAGCCCTGCTCCTGCAATATTCTGCACAATATGGTTGCATAGCTGCCGCATGCTCCGTCTGCGGTGATCAGGTCTGAGCTTAAAGGATGAAGAGAGCTGTTTATCCAACTTGTTTCACTGGAATTGCCAAAAATGGCTGTTCTTTCAGTGAGCGTGTTATGACAAAGATGTAATGACCGGAGAAAAACAGAATCGTCCGGGATAAAATTTCCTTTTTCGGATACTTTTGCCGACAATGCGCTGAAAAAGCTATTTTCATATTCATCCATGAAATGGGAGACCAGCAGCAAGGCGATCAGGAGGCCGCTGACAAAAGACAGAAAATAGGCGCTGCCGACGGCCTTTCGTATATATTTGAGACCTTTTTGAACAGGAATTTGTATTTTCTCCTTTTTAACCTCCAGGAGAATTTTATAAAAGCGCATATCCTGCTTCAATTTCTGGTAAGCCCTTAAATAGATCCATGCTGCGCCGCCCAGTATACTGATGCCAAGCCAGGCTACGCCGCCTCGTATCCATATTGAATGGACCAGGGTAAAAGCCGCCAGTAATAATAATATAGAGATGATGATCCCGCAGATCATAACGGACCTGTAATAGTTCTGCAGCCTGCGCATCTCCCGCAGGATCATTTTCTGCACCATTTTCATGTTTTCTTCACCGGAGGACATATGCTTGTGTATAGATTTAAAAAATACCTCCCAACAAGAATGAAGGGAGGGTTCGCTGTACCCTTACTGAAAAGATGATAAATCGGGTAAAGTGTTCTTAAAAGCCAAGTAACATAGGATCGTTGAATCTGAGAGGGTTTCTCATTAATATTTTCGGAGGGATAGTTGCACCGTATCGATCGAACAAAATTACAAAGCAGATCTTCCGCATGAAAGAAATCGGGCCGCTTCCATGCTAGGTTTTATAATTGTTGGCAAAATAAGTAGAGGGATTGATGCCCATCACTTTTTTAAACGCTGTGCTGAATGTATTCCTGTTGGAAAAACCGGATTCCCATGCGATGGTCTCTATTTTTTTATGTAGCCATGCTTCTTTTAGAAATGTCGATATACAGTACTTGATCCTGTATTTATTGATGAAATCATTAAAGTTGATGTCGTAATGCTGGTTGAGAAAGGCCGATAGGTGGTGTAGAGGCACGCCGATGCTCTGTGCCAGCTGACCCAGTGTATAGCCATGCTTTAGGAAGGGTTTTTCGAGGGCAAGGAAAGAGTTTAGCCGGCGATCGATCTCCTCAATCTGCTCTTTGCTTAGATATAGATGACCTATCCGTACGTCACTCCCTTGATGGCTAAGACTTTCGTTCATACAATTCATATTGCTGTGGGAGTAGCGTTATATGTCATCTGCGTCGGTACGCTCCTTCTGGAGATGCTTTATGTATTCGGAGGGACTTTGACCACTGAGTTTTTTAAATGCGATGGTAAAAGTATTTCTGTTGCCAAAGCCGGACTCTCCGGCGATAGCTTCCAGCTTTTTTGCTTTCCAATCGTCGGTGAAGAGCATTTCTTTAAAATGGTTTACCCTATATCTATTGATAAAGTCATTGAAATGCACTCCATAATACTGGTTGATGAACGCAGATAGGTGATGGAGAGGTATTCCTACATCTTCGGCGAGATCTTTTAAAGAATAACCGGGCCTTAAGAACGGCCTTTGCAGGGAAAAAAACTCGTTTAGAGTTGCATCGATATTTGAGATATGGTCCAAATCCATTATGGATGCGCCAATTCGTATCTCGGATACTGTCTGATTCATTTTTCTAGGTTTAAGGGGGCGATAGACGCAATAAGAGGGGCGGGGTTGGGTTGTCTTCTATCTTCGCAGAACAAAAGAGGCTGAACGCAGGTATAACGACTTGCTATAAAGGAGCGTGGTGCTGACCGGAGCAACTATTTTTACGAGAGCATTCAGGTCTCGAATGGTGACAGGGAGCGAAGGGGTCGTGGTTATCATAACTGTTAATTAATAGCTACACTACAAGCAAACTTTCATCATCAATCAGTATATCCTTAACCTTTAGTATAGTAATGGTAACATAAAATTATTGCGCCGGTGAGAATGTTACAAGTTTTGGACTTGCAAGTTCGCACAATATTATAAATCATTGCATCCATGCACGGGGTTTGTACGAAGGAAGGCGCTTAGATGAATGGGTATTTGCTAATTTTAAGTTATGAGATTCTTTAATAAAAGACACATGTCCATTGAATATCTTACTAACAACACATACAGTGGGAATTGCAGATGGGTAAATGACTACAAGACAGTCGAAAAATTCTTATGCAGCCATCGTGATACGTTTTGTAGTATTTATTTGTGGGAGTCGGCGGCAGATAGAGGGGAAGTGTTTATCGATGTAGTCATCGGTAATAACAGTTATCAGTATTCATCACGCGATATGGATAAGAACGGCTATGCAAAAGCCCTGACCTTATATTACATTATCAAGGGGTCGATACTCCGGTGATCTGAGGTGAACGGGGTGAATTTGCAGGTGAATTTTAGTCTGTCAGATCATGTAATTTGAATACAGTGGAGAGATCTGCTACCCCTTCTTCCCGGAGGATACGGACCATTGCCCGGAAGGGAGCGGTATTACCTGCCAGGTTGGAGAAATAGATGATACTCCATTCGTCTCCCGGCAGTTGAATGACGAAGTTGGCAAAGCCGCAGGTGCTGCCGGAGTGAAAAAGAATGAGGGGAGATGTCCCTGTCATGAACCACCCCCCGGCATAATAGCTTTCCGGCATGCGTACAATGGGCATGCGCAGGCGGCGTAAGAGGGGCGCTAATTGTATGAGCGTGTTGTTTTGTAATGCCTTCATCCATCTGGCATAATCGCTGATGGAAGTATATACTCCGCCATCGCCTTTGGTGGCGCTGGTGACGCCTTGATCCGAGGCATAGACATGACCGGTGCTGTCCTGCGCATAGCCCATGGCGCGATGATCGATGGGATGTCCATCTTCATATACAGTGGAATGATCCATGTGCAGGGGGGAAAAGATCTTTTCACGTATAAAGGCGGCAAACGACCGGTGAGATGCCCGTTCGATGATCAGCGCCAGCAGGCAGAAGCCGGAATTGCTGTAGCGGAATCTTGTGCCCGGCTGAAAATAAGTAGAGTCATGAGAGGCGAGCAACTGCAGGACATCGATATCCAGCACCTGCCGGGTCTGGCTGTCGGGAATGAGCCATTCATAGTCCAGCAGGCCGGAGGTATGGGTGAGCAGGTGGCGGATGAGAACTGTATGCCCTACCCCTGACGGCAGCTGGGGAAGCCAGCGGCTGAGAGGATCGTCGAAAGACAGGATGCCTTCCTTTTCGAGGAGGAAGATACCCATGGCTGTAAATTGTTTGGTGACGGAGGCCATGCGGAAGTTACTCGATGTATCTAATGTCATGCCGGTGGTCTTGTCGGCAAGTCCGGTCACGTTGCGATAGAGGACGAAGCCTTTCTTTTCAATCGATACGGCGAAGCCCGGTTCACCGGCAGGGTAGGTGTGGATGAGAGAGTCCAATCGGGTGGAGAGACGGCCCTTTACGGGGCGAGTGATCTGTGTATATGCGTTGGAAAAGTAAAAAACAAAACAGATAAAGAAAATGATCTTCCGGATATTCTTCATTTTGTCAGGATTAGGTCTGATAGTTGAATAAATTTATACATTATTCGAGCTTCTCCAAAATATTAAAAGCCGCCCGTTCGCCAACTGACGGAACGGACGGCCGAAGGGCGTCATACACACATATTATTCACAACGGGGATAAACTTATTGCCCTTGCTTTACTTTCTCTATATATACAGGCACCAGCCCATGGGCTTCCTTGTGAGTATTGATCACTGCGTTGGAATCAGGGGCCTGGGACAGGCATACTATGCGACCGTCCTTTTCATCCACCCAATAATTGATGAAATTGACCCCATACTTGCTTTGTACGGCCAGATCTTTTTCATGCGCTCCTGCCACGTCTTTGGCGGTGACCTTGCCTGCACCCAATTCATGTACGTCCAGGTAAAAATCCTTTCCCTCCTGTATGGGCGCATCCTTTCCTGCCTTTACCATGTAAATATCGTCCGGGAGGAGACCGTGCGCTTCGCCATGGGTCTTACGAATGGATTGGGTATCAGGTGCTGATGACAGACAATACACATTTCCGTCTTTCTCGTCCACCCAGTATTTAATGAATTCCACACCATACTTCTTCTCGGTGGCCAGGTCTTTGGCATGAGCGTCTGCAACGGCGGCGGCTGTCACTTTACCGGCTCCCAGATGATGTACGTCTATATAATAGTTCTTCGTTTGTGCGGATACATGGAAGGAGAAAAGAAGGGCAGCAATAATAACGGCAAAAACAGGTAAAACCTTCATAATTAACTGGTTTAATAATGATTAAAAAGATATTCAAAGACAAAGGAACTTGCTATTTTTCGCTTGGATATGGGGAATTTTCCCTATTTTAGAGTGACCTCCTCCTCATTTTACAAGTAACAATCATGGAACTGATCGAACGTGCCGGGTTTCTATCCCAGCTACAGTCGAAGTTTGACGCCATCGATGGCGAGGGTCACTGCATCCTGGTGAGCGGTGAGGCGGGGATCGGCAAGACCTCGCTGGTAAGGGCTTTTTGCAGAGCGCAGAAAGGTGAATATAATGTATATCAGGGTACCTGCGATGCTTTGTTCACACCAAGACCGCTGGCGCCTCTTTACGATATCGTCTGGCAGTTGGACGGCGAGATCTGGACGAACAGCGAGAACCTGGCCGACAGGGCCGGACTGTTCAGCCGGGTGCTTCATGAACTCACCCGTCAGCGAAGAAGGACGCTCATTGTCTTTGAGGACATCCACTGGGCCGATGAGGCGACCCTGGATTTTATAAAATTCCTTGCCAGACGTATTATCCATACCCATTGCCTTTTTATTCTCACTTACCGGGATGATGAAGTCCATGGTTATCATCAGCTGAGAAATGTCCTGGGCCAACTGCCGCCCGACTCGTTCACACGCATGCAGCTGACCCCCTTATCCCGGGAAGCTGTTGAAAAAATGGCGAAGGAAAAAGGCTACAGTGGAGAGGACGTGTACAGCATTTCGGGGGGGAACCCTTTCTACGTAAATGAGATATTGGCGAGTTATAGTCTTGGCGTACCCGACAATATCAAAGACGCTATCCTGTCCGTATACAACAGGATGGGTGAAAGAACCAAACAGGTATGGCAGATATTATCGGTGCTGCCTACAGGTTGTGAGGTCCGGTACCTGGAAAAGCTGGAGCCGGCCTACATTGCAGCCATCGAGCCTTGTATGAATGCGAGGATCCTGCTGTTGCAGAACGGTCTGATCCGGTTCAAACACGAGCTGTACAGGAGGACCATCGAGGTCTCTCTGTCGCCGCTGCTGCGGGTGGCCCTGAACAAACGGGTATTGAGTGTACTGCTGGCCAACCAGGAACAAAACGCTGAGACGGAACGGCTCATTCACCATGCCAAGAACGCCAACGAGTACGATGTAGTGGTGCAATATGCGCCTGTTGCGGCCAGGCAGGCGGCTGCCGTAGGCGCTCATACGGAGGCTGCCAAACTATATTACACGGCGATCGAGTATTACCAGGGCAGCGATAAGGATACGCTGCTACAGCTGTATGAACCCTATGCTTATGAATGCTATCTGACCAGCCGGATAAAAGAGGCCATCATTTACCAGGGGAAGGCGTTGCGGATCTATAAGGAAAGGAACGAGCGGGAGAAAATGGGCAATGGTATGCGTTTTATGTCCCGGCTCTGGTGGTTCGACGGTAATGGTAAACAGGCCGAAAGTTATGGATTGCAGGCCATCGAAGTATTGAGCGACCAGCCTTCCTCCACGGCAAAGGCCATGGCTTTTAGCAATATGTCGCAACTGAAAATGTTGTCCCAGCAGCCTGCTGAATGTATCTCCTGGGGAGAGAAGGCTATCGCGCTTGCTGAGGAACTGGGCGATGCACAGACGCTTTCCCATGCATTGAACAATGTGGGCAGCATCTACCTGCAGATGGAATCGTCCAGGGAAAAGGGCATCGCTCTTCTTCAGCAAAGCCTGGACATCGCATTGAAAAACTCTTTCCATGAGCATGCGGCCCGTGCCTATACGAATTTAGGGAGCTACGGCGTAGAGCTGAAAGACTATGTTTTTTCCAGGCAAATGCTGGATGCAGGTATTCAGTACTGTGAGGAACGGGACCTGGAGGCATGGACGGCGTATATGTTGTCCTGTAAAGCCCGGCTGCTGCTGGAGACAGGTCATTGGGACGAGGCATCCTGTATCGCCGGGAGCCTGATCGCCAGGGAATCACAGGCATCCATCGTCAAGATCGGTGCGCTGGCCGTTGCCGGCAGGATCAGGATGAGAAGAGGCGAATTGGGTGTTCTGCCATTGCTGACGGAGGCGAAAGAAAGGGCATTCGATACGATGGAGCTGCAAAGGATCATCCCTGTGCTGACCGCCCTCCTGGAATACGAATGGCTCATGGGGAAGGCCTTTGTCGAACAGGAGGCCATCGACAGGACGATCGGCATGATCGGGCACATGGGCAATGTATACGAGATCAATGGATTTGCTTTCTGGCTGTCGAAGGCAAGAAAACAGACCCTGCAGCTGCGGGAACTGTTCGACGGCTATCAGTTCCATGACCAGGCTACGGCTGTAAAAGCCGCTGCATTATGGGGAAAGCTCGGCTGTCCCTATGAACAGGCCCTGGCTTTGTTCGGGAGCGATGAGGATGACAAGGTAAATGCCCTCCAGATCGTCCGGAAACTGGGCGCCGGCGCTGTTTATGAGAAACTGAAGCGGGAAATGAGAGCTGCGGGGATCAGGAATATCCCCCGGGGTATCAGAAAGAGTACCCAATCCAACCCGGCGTTGCTGACCGAGCGGGAGCTGGGCGTATTACAATTATTAAAGGATGGTTTGCAGAACAAGGAGATCGCGGCCCGGCTATTTATCTCGGCTAAAACAGTCGATCACCATATATCAGCTATACTATTCAAACTGGATGTCAGTTCCCGTTTAAAGGCCGTCCAGGAGGCGAAACAACTGGGGATCTTAAAATAGGGAACGCTTAGACCTTAAATAGGGAATACCTCTGTCATGGGATAGGGAAAAGTCCCGGAAATTTGTTCGTTGAACCGAACCATCATTGACCTTAAATGTATTTTGTATGAAGAAGTTCGTTGTCGAGAGAAACCTCCCGGGTGCGGGCAACCTCACGGCCGAAGAATTACAGGCTATCTCTCACGCCTCTCTCGAAGCCATCAAACAACTTGGTAGACCTTACTATTGGATACAATCCTTTGTCACCGAGGATAAGATCTATTGCATCCACATAGCCGAAAGCGAAGAAGTGGTCCGTGAGCATGCCAGGCTGGGAAAGTTTCCCGTCAATACGATCTCCGAAGTAAAAATAGTCATCGACCCGCTGACCGGTAACCCGTTGTAATATTCGTCCGAAGGGAATTTTGCGTTGTATAAGTAAATGTGCTTAATTTTATAGCTTGTACGATGCAAAAGTTCGAAGACGATACGCTTGTAAAGTTACTTCAGAAAGGGAATGATGCGGCTTTTACCGAGATCTATCACCGATATTGGGACAAGCTTTTTTCTGTTGCTGCCAATAAGCTTAATTACGATCTGAAGGTTGCCGAAGAGCTGGTGCAGGATATTTTTCTCGATCTCTGGCACAGGAGGGAAGTCCTCGACATCAGGGGCAGCCTGTCGCTATACCTGGCGGCGGCCATGAAATATAAGGTCATCGATGCAAGATTAAAGAAAAAGCGTATGGCAGCCCATGCCGAAAACCTGGCTGCGCGGACTCCCACCAGTGACACTTCCACCGAGAAACAGGTCAGCTTTGATGAGCTGCAGCACGAGCTTACGGCCCTCGTCAGCAGCCTCCCCGAAAAATGCCAGCTGGTGTATAAGCTCAGCAGGGAAGCGGGCTATTCCCAAAAAGAGATCGCCCACCACCTCTCTATCTCCGAAAAGACCGTCGAGTCTCATCTTTCCCGGGCGGTGAAAACCCTTCGGCTGGGGTTGAAGAATTTTTTGACACATATTTTTTAATGTTTCTTTAATGTGGAAGAGGCTGGAGAAAATTTTTTCCGGCCGGTGCAGGGATTTGCCTTGTTCGTTCGACTTACATGGGAAAGATATCGCCATGCCATTAATTCCGGATGAAAAAAGGCTGAGTGAGTTGGAAGCCAAGTGGTTAAACGGTACGATCACGGAGGAGGAGAAAAAGGAGTATGCCAGTTGGTATAACGAAGGCCAGGATATGCCCGTCAGGATACCGGAAGCATTTGTTCCTTCGGAAGAAGCGCACCGGCAAAGGATCCTCCAAAATATCAACAGCAGGCGGACGAGGGAAGGATCGAAGACCCTCCGGCTGTACCGGGTAGCTGCCGTTGCCGCCACGCTCATTTTAATAATAGCCGGATCCTATCTGTATTATAAAAGAGACACTCATACTTCTCCAGCGTTTGTACAAACACCGGCGCCCCGACCGTCCCACGACGTAGCTCCCGGTAAGACCAGGGCAATGCTTACGCTCAGCAACGGCAAGACTATTGTGCTCGATCCCACTTCTCATGGGATGGTAGGACAGGACAGCGGCGTCAACATATCGAATACGGACAGCGTGCTGACCTACCAGGGTAAAAGCGAAAGCAGATCCTTAGCCTACAATACCCTCAGCACGGCAAAGGGCGAACAGTACAGCGTCACTTTGTCTGACGGCACCAAAGTATGGCTGAATGCGGCATCAGAACTGCGGTTTCCCATCCAGTTTACGGGAAAAGACCGGAAGGTGGAGGTCACGGGCGAAGCGTATTTTGAAGTAGCGAAGAATGCTTCCAAACCCTTCTATGTTTCCTCGGGTAATATGAATGTCCGGGTGTTGGGGACCAGCTTTGACATCAATGCTTATGACAACGAGCCGATGGTCAGCACCACCCTGCTGGATGGTCTGGTGAGCATCAATGATCGCATCCGGCTTTCCCCCAACCAGCAATCGCGGATGGAAAAAGACGGCAGCATCAAGGTCATCAGGGACATCGACGTGGATGAAGCGGTAGCGTGGAAGAATGGCGCTTTTAGCTTTAACAATGCGGATATCACGACGGTTATGCGTCAGCTGGAAAGATGGTACGATATAGAAGTGGTCTATGCGGGGAATAAGCCGGCCGACCTCTTCTATGGAGGTATTTCCCGCCAGTCCACCCTGATGGAAGTGTTGAAGATCCTGCAGGCAAGTAAGGTGCGTTTCAGGTTGGAAGGGAAAAAATTAATCGTGTTCTCGTAGGATGACCATTAAAAAACCGAAAGTGGTTGCAACACTTTCGGCTACATGTTGGCCGTCCAATAAAAATAAAATTGACGTAGAATTTTCATTGTAAACCAAACAACCCAAATGTATGCATTCGATTGCTAATTGCAAAGGTTTGCCTTTGCAACCGTGTAGAAAACGAACTATCAGTCTTAAAGTGCTGCTAATTATGAAGTTGACAGTGTTGTTCCTCGTAGCCTGCCTGCATGTAAGCGCCAGCGGCATCGCCCAGAACATCACGTTGTCCGTGAAGAACAAAAGCCTTCAGACAGTGATCAGGGAGATTAAGAAACAGAGCGGCTATCAATTTTTTTACAACCAAAGCATTCTTGAGAAAGTATCCCCGATCACGGTGGATGTAAAGAATGTTCCGATAGAAGAGGCTTTAAAAGCCTGTTTTAAAGGGCAGATCGTTACATATGAGATCATTGGAAAGAACATCGTCATAAAGGATAAGGATGCGCCGTCCATGGGGAAGCCGGAGACAAAGCCGGTGGAGGTGGTGCTCACACCCATCAGGGGAAGGGTATTCATCGGTAGTAATACGCCTGCGGTAGGTGCAACGGTGGCCATCCGGAAAAGCGGTTCACTCGTGAAAGGAACTTCCACGGATGACAACGGTAATTTCACCATCGACGTGAACCCGGGGGATGTCTTGTCCGTCTCTTTTGTCGGTTATGTAACGCAGGAAATAAAGTATACGGGTCAGTCTGAGCTGAATATTACACTAGCGCCCGATGACAAGGAGATCAAGGCGGTGGTGGTCACGGCCCTGGGTGTCAAACGTGCGGCGCAGTCCGTCACTTATTCCACGCAGCAGGTGGATGGTAGCGAACTCTCCCGGGTAAAGAACACCAACCTGGTGAATTCCCTCAGCGGTAAAGTAGCCGGATTGAACATCTCTTCCAATGGGTCGGGCATCGGCGGCAGTGCAAAAGTGATATTACGCGGCTCGAAGTCTTTATTAGGGAATAACCAGGCATTGTACGTCATAGATGGTGTGCCTGTGAATAATTCGGTGACTACCCAGCCAACGACGGTCTACGGTGGTACCACGGCTTATGATGGTGGGGACCCTGTATCCAACCTGAACCCGGACGATATAGACAATATATCTGTGCTGAAAGGGGCATCCGCAGCCGCTTTGTACGGCAGCCAGGGCGCCAATGGCGTGATACTTATCACCACCAGGAGCGGTAAGGCGGGCAAACCTCAGATCAATTTTTCCTCCAGCGCTACCTTTGATAATGCGGCGTATAAACCTAAGTTCCAGAATGCCTATGGGCCTGCAACGCCGGCCTCGCTGCAAAGCTGGGGCAGCGCGATCAACGGAGGCGGCGACAACCTGGGTAAATTCTTCCAGACGGGTAATAACTTTACGAATGCTGTCAGCCTCTCTGCAGGCTCTTCCGTTGCCCAGAGCTATTTCTCCTATGCCAATACGACGGCCAGAGGAATAGAGCCCGGCAACAAGCTGCAGCGGAATAACTTTAATTTCCGGGAGATCGGTCATTTCCTCAACAACAAGCTGACGGTGGATGTAAACACGAACTACATCACCCAGCAGATAGATAATACTCCCATGGCTGGGTTTTATTACAATCCGTTGACGGGTCTTTATCTATTTCCCCGTGGCGTTGATATATCCCCTTACAAGTCGGGATATGAAAAATTGAATCCCCAGACCCTGCTGCAACAACAGCAATGGATAGGGACTACCGTGAATGCGGACGGCACCCTGTCCTTCAGCGATGACATGCAGCAAAACCCCTGGTGGATAGTCAACCGCAACCTGAATACTCTCAATCGTAACAGGATATTACTGAATGCCAGCGTCAGGTATGACTTTACTTCCTGGTTCAACATCCAGGCCCGGGGAAGCATCGACAGGATCAATGATATCTATGATCAGAAGCTGTACGCTACCACCTCGCAGTATGTCTCGAAATCCAACGGCAATTATTACTATTCCAATGGGGTCAGCACACAGAAGTACGGGGATGTGATAGCAAATGTCAATGTTCCTGTTACGGATAAGCTGAAGCTCACGGCGCTGGTGGGCACCAGTATCCGGGATAACAAGACGGTAGGGCTCTATTATGCTTCCTCCGGGAACAGCCCGGGTACCGGTTTGTATTATCCGAATATTTTTACGCTGCAAAATACGATCACCGACCCCCTGACCTCTGCCGATATGCCGCAGAACCATACTCAGTTTCAATCCGTGTTCGGCAGTGTGAGCCTGGCCTATAACAACGCGCTGTACCTGGATATTACAGGCCGCAATGACTGGGCATCCCCTCTCACCAACACAAAGGGGGGCGTATCTTTCTTCTACCCGTCCATTGGCGCCAATGCGGTATTGAGCCAGCTGATGACCCTGCCGGAGATCGTAACTTTTGCAAAAGTACGGGCATCGTATGCTGAAGTGGGTAACGCGCCGCTGGCCTATCAAAGCAACCCTCCCTTTGCCACTGTCGGAGCAGGCGGAAGCATCGTGATCAACAATACTTCTCCTTTTACGGCGCTGTCGCCCGAAAAGACAAAGTCTTTTGAGGTTGGTACGGCATGGCGTTTCCTCGATGACAGGCTGGGCCTGGATCTCACTTACTACAATACCCATACCCATAACCAGACGATACAGATCCAGCAGGGACAGGCCAGCTTTTATGACAATGGTTATCTGAATGCGGGCAATATCCAGAACCAGGGTATCGAGCTGATGGTAAATTACCAGGTGATACGCACCGACAAGTTCAGGTGGAATACAGGCGTCAACTATTCCTTTAACAGGAATAAGGTGATCGAGCTGGCGCCTGGTGTAAAGCAATCCGTTATCAGCGGGGCTTCCGGGGCCAACTATGTCTCGCAGGTGAAAGTCGGCGGCTCTATCGGGGATATCTATGGGACTATATTACAGCGTGACGGATCCGGCCGTATCCTGATCAATACGACTACCGATGCAAATAACGTGGTGACTCATACGCCGCTGCCAACGACTGCGGACACTTCCTACCTGGGCAATCCCAACCCCAGGTGGCAGCTGGGATGGAGCAACAACTTTACTTACGGCAATTTTGTCCTTTCCTTCCTGGTAGACGGTAAATTCGGCGGAAAGGTGCTTTCTGTGACACAGCAGCTGCTGGACTCCTATGGTGTCTCTGCTGAGACGGGTGCTGCCCGCAAGGCCGGGGGTGTTGCTGTGAAAGGCATCGACCAGAATAATAAGGCCGTCACTTCCGTCGACGCGCAAACATGGTACACGGCCATCGGTGGCCGTAACGGGGTTTCAGGAGAATATATGTACAATGCTACTGTGGTACGGTTACGGGAAGCCGCCCTGGGGTATAATATTCCTTTTAAGAGCAATGTCATAAAGAACCTCAGGGTCAGCGTGATCGGAAGGAACCTGCTGTACTTCAGCAAGAAGGCGCCCTTCGATCCCGAGCTTACCATGTCCTCCGGTAATGGAATGTCGGGGGTGGATATTTTTATGCCGCCTGCTACCCGCAGCTTTGGGATTAGTGTAAATGCAGGTTTTTAGAATTCTTTAAACTCTTTGAAAAATGAAATCTTTTATCAATAGATATATAATAACAGCAGCAGCCTTTGCGCTGTCTGTCACCAGCTGTACCAAGAAATTTGAGGAGTACAACACCAGCAATCTTGCCGCCAATATAGATATGGCATCCGCCTATAAGCATATCGCCATGGGCATCTACAATTTCTCAGGCGGCGGCGATCCCAACTCTTATCAGCTGCAGCAGAATCTGAACTCGGATTGTTATTCTGGTTATTTTATGAGCCAGATAAACTTTGCCAGTGGTCTTAACAATCTGAACTACGCCCTTGTGGCAGGCTGGAATGGAGAGCCTTTCAAAGTGGGCTACCTGGATATCATGCGGTACATGGCCATTATAAAGAACATGGGCACGGACCGGCAGTATCCCGGTCTTTGGGCCATCGCCCGGATCATACAGGTGGAGGCCATAAGCCGGCTTACAGATATCTACGGCCCTGCGCCCTACAGCAAAGCGGGACCGCTGGCAAATGGCGCCACCGGTACTCCCTACGATAGTCAGCAGGAGATCTATACCAGCTTTTTTAGCCAGCTGGACACTGCCACGACGGCGCTGAAAGCCTTTATTGCCGCGGGGGGTGTTGGCACGTTGCCGTTTGATTTTGCATCCATGGACCTCATTTACGGCGGGGACAAGACTACCGAGCTGCAGAGCTGGCTGAACTTTGCCAATTCACTCCGGCTGCGGCTGGCCATGCGCATCGTGAAAGTCGATGCCGCTACCGCAAGGGCGCAGGGTGAAAAAGCATTGGATCCTACCAGTGGCGGGGTCATCACCGGCAATGCCGGGATACCGCGGGTAACGGTACCCAGCGGCAACTTCAGCAACCCGCTTGCAGCCATCACCATCAACTGGGCCAATATCTGTATTGGCGCTTCCATCCAATGCTATATGACGGGTTATAACGATCCACGGCTCGGCAGGTATTTTGATACATCGACCGATGCGGCGTCGGCAGGTAAATACCAGGGTATTCGCATAGGATCTAATGTGGGACTGTTCAGTTACGGTAAATACTCTACCATCAATTTCAAGGATGGAGCCGCTCCTTCGTTCAACCTGCGGACCCCTCCCGTGCTGATGACGGCTGCGGAGGTATATTTTCTGCGGGCCGAGGCGGCTTTAAGAGGATGGAACAATGCAGGCGGTACGGCGCAACAGCTGTATGAGCAGGGTATCAATACTTCGTTTGCACAATGGGGAGTGACCTCTTCCACTTATGTGAATGACGCTGCCAGCGTTCCGGATGCTTATACAGATCCGCTGAATGCCGCGAATAACGCGCCTTCTCCTTCGTCTATTACGATCAAATGGGATGATGCCGCGACTGATGAAGCGAAATTGGAGCGTATCATCACCCAGAAGTGGATCGCCAATTTTCCGGAAGGGCAGGAGGCGTGGAGTGAATTCCGCCGTACGGGTTATCCCAGGCTGTTCCCGGTGGTGCAGAATAACAGTGGAGGAACGATCAGTTCGACTGTTCAGGTCAGGAGACTGCCATTCTCGCAGAATGAATACAATACGAATAATGCAGAAGTGCAAAAGGCTATTAAGCTATTGAGTCAGCCGGTGGACAATGGGGGGACCAGGCTTTGGTGGGATGTGGATAAAGGGAATTTTTAGGGACACATGAGGATAAGGGAGGGGGCCTGGCCGGGCCCCCTTTTTGTTTATTTATTCGATGATAAAAAGTCCTTTCCCCGACGAACTCCCCGGCGTGGATGAAAAACTATTCCTAACAGCTGTCTTGTATTCATCAAACTTATACCGTCCACTGACAGGCGCGATAAATGAGGGGTCGCCGGCGATATCGATGATCTCTCCAAGCGTCGCTTTTTCTTCCGGTGCGGGCGGTGTAAAGAAGTGACGATAGATATAGGACTCGATGGTGAGACCATTCAGGTATATATCATTATTGTGCAGCTGAAAGCGCTGCTCGCTCAAGCCGCCGTACATGATCACTTTGGCGCTGAAAGATGCGCTGCGCACCAGTTCTGCCAGCAGGGGGCCGCCTACTGCGTCGATGATGGCGCTGATGCCCTTACCTGCCGTGATCTCCCGGATGCGAGCGGGCACGACGTCTCCGTCGAGTGAAAGATCGATCACTACTTCTGCGCCAAATTCCCGAAGGTTCAGGGACGGGAGTTTTCTTACGAGAGCTATCACACGGAGGTTTTTGCGCGCTGCCAGCTGCATGATCAATAATGCGTTGGCGGAATTGGCGGCGGTAACTGCGATCCATTCCCCGGCCTTTGCTTTCGACCCTTCCACCACGTCCCACGCTGTGATCAGCGGCATCATCTGCGCCGCTTTTTCCGGGGGAAAACCGGAAGGAACGGGTATCAGCCACGTTTCAGGAATGGCGGCATATTCGGCCCAGGTGTTGTAATAGAGAATGGAGACGAGAGTTCCTTCGGCCAGACTTGTGCCGGGGCCTTTTTCTACGACGATGCCCGTACCGTAATTACCTGCGATCTGGCCGGGCAAGGCAGGTTTTTTCGGTTCGGGATAAAGATTTTGGATAAAAAGGAAATCGCCCTGGTTGATAGGTGCATTCAACATTTTTACCAGCACCTGTCCTGCGGCGGGGACGGGTTTCTTTACTTCACGGAGCTCCAGCACTTCGGTAGGCAGCCCCAACTTGTCAAAAACGATTGCTTGCATAAAGTTTGTTTATTTATCAAAACTATCGTCATTGCATATACGAGACAAGTAGGCACCAGATAGTGATCTGGGCACCGGAAGTATACTATTGTTGAGGATCAGCGGGAAATTTTTTAATAAATCTTGAATAAAATTTTTCCGGGACGGCTGTTTTGACTGTTGGCTTTCAGCGCTGCCTTGAATTCATCCAGTCCATAGGTCTGGGCGACGGGCAATTGGAAACCAGGCTTACCGAGGATTGAGATCAGGTTATGGATCATATCATCACGCTGGGGTTTGCTCAGGCTGTTTAAAAAAGCCCGTACGCCGAAACCTTTTACGGTGAGATTTTTATATACGATCTGCGCGTTGAAATATTGCCCTGGTTCCTTTTTCACCGATCCATACACGATAAACCTTCCAAAGGGAGCGATGTTCTCGAATATCCTGGTGCCGATGGAACCGCCGATGGAATCGAACGCTATGTTGAAGCCTTTGCCGTCCGTCAATTGTTTGACGTGCTCGGCGAGCTGAGGGTCTTCTATATCGAGCACTTCATCCGCACCGAGGGTACGCAAACCGGGGGCCTGTGCGAGATCCCTGACGAGCGCGATGATGTGTATGCCTTTCTGTTTTGCCAGTTGGATCAGGATCTGTGATACGGAGGAGTTTGCTCCCGTCAGCAGCGCCCATTCTCCCGGGACGGGTTGCGCTGCCTCCAGCATCCCCCATGCTGTGAAGGGATTGAGGCTGAATTGCGCGGCTTTTTCGATGGGGAAGTCCCTGGGTAACAGCGTCAGTTCCGATGCGGGCACCACAGCATATTCTGCCCAGGTCTTTCTATAAAAGAAGGCGACTAATGAGCCGATGGGAATAGCGGCGTCCTTGCCGGCGCTTTCCACGATGCCGGCCCCTTCAAAACCTGCTGTCTCGTCGGGGAATATTGGTTGGAAACGATAAGTACCCTGGATAAAAAAAGTGTCGGCCGGATTGATGACGCTTGCCAATATTTTCACCAGGACTTCACCCGCGGCAGGAATGGGACGTTCTTTTTCGATGACCTGTAATACTTCTTCCGGAGTGCCGGTCTTATTAAATGCTATTGCTTTCATGATCTCTATTTAGAACCTCAAAATTATTTACTTTGTATCTTTATGACAAGTATGCACTATTTTCATACCTACACACTAAAAAGATACTAATGCTGAAAACCAGTTCAATAAAAAATGAAAAAACAGTGAATCAGGTAGAGCAGTGTTCTGTCGATTATGCTTTTCAGCGGATTGGCGGCAAGTACAAGGCCCGTATCCTCTGGCATTTGTCCCACGGCACGAAGAGGTATGGGGAGCTGAAGCGGCATCTGCGGGATATTACCCCCAAGATGCTGACGCAGGCCTTGCGTGAGCTGGAGGCAGACCAGCTGATAAAAAGACATGTCTATCTCGAAGTGCCTCCAAGGGTCGAGTATAGCCTGGACGACACAGGTAGAGAACTGGTGCCTGCCATCGAGCTATTGAGCGGCTGGGCGAAAGGCCAGATGGAAAAGCTGAACATTCCCATCATGACCCAATACGAGTGTTAGCTTATGGCTTCTTTGCCGGCGTAGAGTAGGGGGGATGTTCGACGGCCGGCGCCTGCTCCTGCTCCAGTAAGCGAAGACATTCCTGTACGGCTTTTGCCAGCTGCGGATCGATGCCCTTTGAAAGCGAGACAGCATCAAGTTTCTGTTCTATGTCGGGCGCTACGCCTTCGTTCTCCGCGATCCATTTGTGAGCCACCGGATCGAACACTGCATTGTCGGGGGCTGTCATGGCTCCTCCATCTACAAAGGAATAGTGTACGGAAGATTTTACAAGTCCGCCCCAGGTGCGGGTACCGATAAGCGGACCGACTTTCTGATGTCTGAATGCCCAGGGAAAGAAGTCGCCGCCGGAGCCCGCCAGCTCGTTGATCAATAGCACTTTTGGTCCCAGGATACCTGCGGGTAGACGAAAGGCCCTGCCTCCCGGTACTTCATTGGTGATGGCTGCGCGCAGGCGTCGTACCATTAAGTCCACCATGTAATCATCCAGGTTTCCGCCGCCGTTGAAACGTTCGTCTATGACGGCTCCTTCCTTGTCCTGCTGTGCAAAGAAGTACCGATTGAAGTTCACAAAACCGGCACCGCCTGTATTCGGCACCCACACATAACCCAGCTTGCCATGGGAGAGCTCATCTACTTTTCTTCTGTTGTCTTCGACCCAGCCCCGCTGCCGCAATGCATTCTCGTTTTGGATCGGTTCGACACGGATGGTCCATGCTCCTTCGGGCGAGGGTTGATGATTGATCGTAAGAACGGTCTGGACACCCGCCTTGCCGTCCAGCAATTGATAAGGGTCTTTGTCCGTGGTGAGGTCTTTTCCATCGATGGAGATGATGAAATCCCCTTCCGTCACTTTCAGGTCAGGCTGGGCCAGCGGCGCCGAAAGTCCGGGGTTCCAGCTTTCAGTTGTATAGATCCTTTTTATCTGCCATCGGCCTTGCTTTGCCACGAGGTCTGTGCCCAGCACACCAGTCCGTAAAGTATCAAGCGCGGGGAAATCGCCACCGAAGACAAAGCTATGTCCCACGGATAGCTCTCCACCCATTTGATCCAGCAGCCAGGTGAGATCGCTGCGATGTCTTATGAAGGGTATTTGCGGGGAATAATAATCCCATACCTCCTGCCAGTCCCGGCCGTGATGAGACGGATCGTAAAAGTAGTCACGCTCATATCTCCACGCTTCCGCAAAGATCTGTTTCCATTCCTCCAGTCTGTCCAGGTCCATACGGACATTGACGGCAACAGCGCCTTCTGTAGGACTGGGCGGTTTGGCGGTGGAGACCACCTTCCAGCCACCCCCTGCGTGTAAGAGGATCTTTTCTCCATTAGCGGACACCGAAGCAGCAGATACACTTTTTGCAAACTCATCCAGCTTTTTGCTCTCCAATGTAAATTTACTCAGGGTCTGGTCTGTCCGGATGAATATGGATCCTTTGGGACCGCTGATCAGCAGATCGTAT
>Ga0105240_10000738_pt1 | contig 59852 bp, 44 predicted proteins | sample KBSC54metaG_FD_80426 | JGI IMG/M metagenome (GOLD analysis project Ga0105240, IMG submission 80426) | Corn rhizosphere microbial communities from Kellogg Biological Station, Michigan, USA - KBS C5-4 metaG | ecosystem: Host-associated > Plants > Roots > Rhizosphere > Soil | place: Michigan, USA... | reverse complement strand
TGCCCGGGTCATGCAGTTCGGCTTAAAGTACGTGTTTTAACGGACGCGACTCAACCTCGAAGCATCTGCGCGCTGCCGTACGTTTCAGGCAGGTCAATGACCCCGAGGCATGCGGCCCCCGGGCAAGAGCCGCGACGCAAATAAATTCTCTGGGAACAATAACTTAGACCCCCCAGTTTGTCCTCGGCCTCACGCTCTAGGCACGGGCTGAACCGTGTAAAATACAGAAAGGACGAAGGCCGAGGATCACCCGATTGCTTGCGAGGGTTGATTGAGTCTCTTCGAAATTACTCCAAGATTTCCCCTCGATCCGCTGCGCGATACTAACGTGGGTGGCGGCGCCATGGGCGAGCTTATACGCTCGATCGACTGGTCACAGACCCCTATCGGCGCGATCGCGTCGTGGTCGCCAGCGCTTCGGATGATGGTGCGCATCCTGCTCGCCAACCGTTTTCCAATTCTGCTCTGGTGGGGACCGCAGTATGTCCAGATATATAATGACGCGTATCAACCGATCCCCGGCGATAAGCATCCCCGCGCGCTAGGCCAGACCGCGAGCGAATGCTGGCCCGAAATCTGGGACGTGCTCCGTCCGCTCATCGACACGCCCTTCCACGGTGGTCCTGCAACCTGGATGGAGGATATCCTTCTCGAGATCAACCGGAAGGGATTTATCGAAGAAACGCACTTCACCATCGCCTATAGTCCCGTTCCGGATGATACGGTACCCGGTGGCATCGGGGGCGTTCTCGCTACTGTACATGAAATCACCGAGAAAATTGTGGGTGAACGACGCGGGTTGGTCTTGCGCGAACTGGGCCGCTCTTTCGAAGCCAAGTCCGCAGAAGAGGCCTGCGCTACGGCCGCCGAAATTCTTTCCCACCACCCGCGGGATGTCCCCTTCGCTTTCGTATATCTCCTCGAGGATGACCGGAAGCGAGCGCGTCTCGCCGGCTCTGCGGGCGTGGGAGAAAGAAATACCACCAGTCCTCTATCGATGGCGCTTAACGATAAGAGCGAGGACCTCTGGTCCTTTTCGGAAGTTCTAAGTAGCCAGGGCATTCAGGTCGTCGAAAATCTGTTCGAGCGTATCCAAAACGTTCCGTCCGGACCCTGGGCCGAACCGCCTCGGCAGGCTGTCGTATTGCCGATTCGGTCCAATATCGCCCATCAGGTAACCGGGTTTCTGGTACTCGGTATCAGTGCGCGGCTCCAGTTTGATGCTGCTTACCGCGATTTTTATGCGCTGGTTAATAGCCAGATCGCCATCGCCATCGCGAATGCCCGCGCCTACGAAGAGGAGCGAAAGCGCGCCGAGGCACTCGCGGAGATCGACCGCGCCAAAACCGCTTTCTTTAGCAACGTCAGCCACGAGTTCAGGACGCCCCTAACACTGATGATGGGTCCGTTGGAAGACGTAATCGCTCAACCTGAGGGATTGTCCAGCTCGAACCGCGAGCGGTTGGAGCTGTCCCATCGTAATTCTTTACGCCTCCTCAAACTCGTGAATACTCTGCTGGATTTTTCGCGGATAGAGGCTGGCCGCATTCAGGCCTCGTATGAGCCTACCGACCTGGCTGTTTTGACGGCAGAACTGGCGAGCGTATTCCGCTCTGCCATTGAACGCGCGGGGATGAAGCTTATTATCGATTGCCCACCTCTCTCGGAGGCCGTTTATGTAGACCGTGAAATGTGGGAGAAGATCGTCCTCAATTTGATATCTAACGCGTTCAAGTTTACCTTCGAGGGGGAGATTGAGGTTTCCCTGCAACAGGCCGGCTTGAATGTCCAGATGACTGTGCGCGACACCGGCACTGGCATTCCGGCGGATGAAATTGGGCGTCTGTTTGAGCGTTTCCATCGTGTCAAAGGTGCGCGCGGACGCTCGTACGAAGGTAGCGGCATCGGACTAGCACTTGTGCAGGAGCTGGTAAAACTGCACGGCGGCAGCGTGCGCGTCGAAAGTGAAGTCGGTAGCGGAAGCCGTTTCATAGTCTCGGTTCCAATGGGCTGTGCGCATCTGCCGGCAGATCGTATTGAGGCCGCGCGCGCGCTCACCCCAACCGGCTCGCGCACCGAGGCCTATATCGAAGAGGCATTGCGCTGGCTACCTGACGATCGGCGAGCCGCGCCTCCTCTGAGAGATGAACTCCGTGATCGGGCAGCCGAAGACCTTCGGGCCGATAGCTCGGTCCGGCCGCGGCCAGGGGCGGATCCTATTGGTCAGCTTGGTCAGCGCATTTTGCTGGCGGACGACAACGCCGACATGCGCGAGTATGTGCGGCGGCTCCTGGCAGAGAGCGGTTACGAAGTCGAAACCGTCGCCGACGGTCTGGCCGCGCTTAGCGCCGCGCGAGTGCGGCAGCCTGACCTGGTGCTGACGGATGTCATGATGCCAAGACTGGATGGGTTCGGGCTCTTACGCGAGCTTCGCTCCGACCCCAAACTTCGGGCCGTTCCAATCATCCTGCTTTCAGCACGCGCCGGTGAAGAAGCACGTATCGAAGGCATGCATGCAGGCGCTGATGACTATCTGAGCAAGCCATTCAGCGCGCGCGAGCTGCTGGCCCGCATTAAATCGCATTTGGCGATGGCGCGATTGCGCCAGGAAGCTGCCGACGCGGTGACCCTGCGTACAGCCCAGTTCGAAACTCTTCTGAATCAGGCTCCTTTCGGTGTATACCTGGTGGACGCAGATTTTCGTATCCGCGAGGTTAATCCTATCGCATTACCGATTTTTGCAGACATTCCCGGTGAAATCGTCGGGCGCAACTTTGACGAGATCATTCACATTCTCCGGGAGAAAGAATTCGCGGACGAGATCGTCCGTGTCTTCCGCCACACACTGGAAACCGGCGAATCCGTCATCACGCCCGAACGGGTTGAATACTGGGCGGATCGAGGAGTAACGGAATATTACGAATGGCGACTAAACCGTATCCTTCTTCCTGACGGTCGCTTTGGCGTCGTCTGCTATTTCCGGGACATCAGCGATCGTAAGCGCGCCGAACAGAATGCCAACCTGCTAGCATCGATTATCGAATCCTCTGACGATGCGATCGTGAGCAAGGACCTTAACGGTACCATCATGAGCTGGAATCGCGGAGCGGAACGCCTGTTCGGCTATACGTCGGCCGAAGCTATCGGCCAATCGATCGCCATCCTGATCCCCCCCGACCGTCTCGATGAAGAGCCGGAAATTCTTGATCGACTCAGGCGCGGGGAACGAGTCGATCATTTCGAGACGATTCGCCTGCGAAAAGACGGCTTGGGGCTGAACATCTCTTTGACGATCTCTCCCGTGAAGGATGCCGATGGGCGCATTGTCGGGGCTTCCAAGGTTGCCCGGGACATCACAGATCGCGTGCGACACGAGCAAGCCTTACAAGAGGCGAACGCCGCCCTCAAACGCGCGAATGCCGACCTGCAGCATTTCGCCTACTCCGCCTCACATGACCTCCAGGAGCCGCTTCGGATGGTGGCGGCTTACAGTGAGTTGCTGAAAGAGCGATTTGGCGGGAAACTCGGTCCCCTAGGGGAACAATATATCGGTTACACCATACAGGGTGCGCTTCGAATGGAAAGCCTCTTACGGGATCTGCGGACGTACACGCAAGCGTCTACGCTGGAGCAGCAGCCAAAGGAGGATCTGGATGCCGGAGTCATTCTGGAGAAAGCGCTTGCCAACCTTGCAATCGCCATTAACGACAGTGGCGCTTCCATCAGCAGCATCGCCCTGCCGCGTATTCGGATGTATGAGTTCCAATTGGAGCAGGTCTTTCAAAATCTAATCGCGAATGCAATTCATTACCGAAGCAGCGATCCGCCCAGGATTAGCATCGCTGCCGAGCGGCAGGGGGACCACTGGCTGTTTTCCGTTCGAGACAACGGCGTCGGCATAGAGCCCCAATTTAAGGAACAAATCTTTGGAGTTTTCAAACGTTTGCACAGCGGAGCTAAATATCCCGGCACCGGCTTGGGCCTCGCAATCTGCCAGCGGATCATCGAACGATGCGGAGGGCACATCTGGGTGGAATCAGAACGCGGAAAAGGTTCAACGTTTTACTTCACAGTGCCCTGCAGCAAATAGGAGATCCACAATGCTGGATGGCTCGCGTATGCCTGCAGCAGTTAGTGCAGCACGAGTTTCTGCACCCGCAGATTCCCGATCTCGCCAACATACAGCGTATTTTCATTTCTGCAGTCGATGGCGTTGACCGTTCCGAACTCTTTTAGCAGCTTGCCGGCTCTGCCAAATTTGCCAGTCATCGTTCCGTCCAGGCGCATCCTGTAAATTTCACCATCGCGGTCAATGTCATTTGGCGGATTGGAATTCGCGACATAAAGGATCTGATTCGGTCCCTTCGTCATGCACAGTGCCTGCGCGTTTCCAACATTCTTAATGGCCATCTTGAAGTTGCCGTCATTGTCGAAAACTTGGACCCGTTGGTTTCCGCCGTCGGCGGCATACACATTCCCTTGCGCGTCAACCGCGATGCTGCGAACATTTGCGAACTCGCCCGGAGCGGTCCCCTTCTTGCCCCAGGACTTTACGAATACACCATCTTTATCGAACTTTGCGATGCGCGCATTGCCCAGCCCGTCGGCCACAAATATATTTCCGCTGGTATCCCAACTTACATCGGTCGGCCGATCGAATAAATCACTCGGTTGTCCTGAGCCGTCTCCCGCCGTCGGACGCGCCGGAACGGGAACGGCTTCAGCTTTTCGCCCGAGCAACAAGGCGACGCGACCTTCCGGGTCGAACTTAATGACCATGTTGGTCATCTGATCCACCACCCATAGGTTGTCGTTGGGATCGACACGGACCTGAGCGGCGAACATGAAGCCATAACTGTTTTTGCCGATCTCGCGGACGAATTTGCCGGTATGGTCGAACTGGAACAGTCGCGAGCCGCCATGGGCGAAGGGACGGGCGGTGCCGATCGTGACTGTGGGATGGCCGGTGCGGGTGTAGACGAAAATGTCGCCGCGCGAATTCGTCGCTACGCCGCCCACCTCGCCGAGATAGAGTCCGGCCGGAAGCTGTAAGGCGTTGGCTACGGAATCGAACCGGATATCAGGTACCGCCTTTTGCGCGTTTACTGGAATTCCAGCAATCACGATGACAGCTAACAGAGTTTCGATCAGACGTTTCATAGATATTCTCCTGTTCCTGCCGCGATGCTACCGGGCGCTCCGAACCTTAGTCTCCGCATTTGTGTTGGTGGGCTGGAGAATAAGTTTCTGTACGCGCCAAGACTCGATTTCGCCCGCGATAATCTCATTCGGGTTTCTGCAATCCATGGTGTGAACCACCTGGAATCCCGGAGCCAGTTTGCCCGGGTGACCGAACTTCCCGATCACGGTGCCGTCCAGTTCCGTCTTATAGATCTCGCCGGTGATGTTCCAAGTACCCGGCATATTCCCATTCGGGTTCGAGTTCGACAGGAACGCGTATTGGTGAGGACCCGCGGAAATGCACACCGTCCAGCCAACGCCCAGGTTGGTAATCTCCCGGATGGGTTTCAGGTTATTGTCGAGTACCTGATAGCGAAAGTTGGAACGATCGGCGACCCAGACGTTGCCCTCCCCGTCCACCTGTAAGCCGTGCGGCAGATTGAATTCGCCTAAAGCCTTGCCCGCCTTTTCGCTGCCGGCCTGCGCCAGGAAGCGGCCGTTCTTGTCGTATTTCACGACGCGGTTGTTGCAATAGCCATCGGAAACGAAGATGTTGCCCTGCGGGTCCCAGCCGACATCGGTCGGCCGGCAGAAAATATATTTTTGTGCGGGCGCGTTCGGGCCGGCGGGGAAAGCCTGCACGCCCAGCACTGCCGGCGGCCGGCGGCCAAGCACCATCAGAACCCTTCCATCGGGACTGAACTTTGTAATCATGTTGGTGCCCTCGTCGACGGTCCAAATGTTGTCGTCCTTATCGACGCGCACCGAATGCGCGAATTCGAAGCCGTAATAGCCGTTGCCAATTTCCTTGACGAAGTTGCCGGCCTGGTCGAATTCAAACAGACGCGTGTTGGCGCTGCGGTGATAAACAAAGATATGACCCTTGGAGTTGGTCGCCACCGCAACCGATTCGCCCAGATACTCGCCGGGCGGAAGCTTCAATAAGCCCGGTGCAGACTTGTAAGGAATGTCAGGCACGTTCTCGACGGTTGCCTTGCGCTGGGCCGACGCGGACCCGGCAGTAAGCACCGCCAGAACCACTGACGAGGTCAGAATCAGTCTCATTAGAAGTCTCCTTAAATCTGACAATCGGAATATCTATTCTATGGGAATCGCGCGAAGACGGCGCGCCCGAAGCGGAGCCCGTTCCTAACCGCTGACCGCTTGCAGATTTTCCGGATTCAAAGCCAGCAGCTCCGGGAGGACAAAGATTCCGTCTTTGCGGATTAAGCGGCCATCGATATAGAGTTCACCGCCGCCGTAGTCAGGACGCTGGATATGGACCATGTCCCAATGGACCGAGGATTTATTGCCATTGGGAGCTTGGTCGTAACAATTACCCATGGCCATGTGGATACCGCCGTCGATTTTTTCGTCAAACAAGATACTGCCGGTAGGATGACGTATGAAGGGATTGAAGTTGATCGAGAACTCGCCGGTGTAGCGTGCACCGGCATCGGTATCGAGCATCTGGTTAAGCTTCGCGGTACGCTCGGGATTCTCGGCCTCGGCCTGATCGATGTAGCCTTCCTTGAAGGTCAGGCGGATAAACGCAAATTTTTGGCCATCATAGGACGAAGGACCGAAGCGGATGGTGCCGTTAATCGAATCCCTGACCGGCGCGGTGAAGCACTCGCCATCGGGAATGTTCAGAGTGCCGGTGCATGGAATGGCGGGGATGCCCTCGATACTGAAGCTCAGATCGGTTTCCTGTTTGGGGCTATAGATACGGACGTTTTTTCCCTCGGTCATGAGTTTTTCGAGCGGCTTTACGGCCTCGGTCATTTTGCCGTAGTCAACCAGGCAAACATCGCGGTAAAACGCCTCGAATTCTGGAAAGCTCATGCCGCAGGCTGCCGCAAATTCCTCGGTCGGGGCGGCAGTCACCAGCCAGCGTGTGTGGTTGACACGATAATCGTTCACTGGCTGCAGCGCTTTCTTGTACAGCGCCATTTGCTCGGGCGGAAGGGTGATTTTGGCCTGATCGGCGTCATCATCAACGCGAATATACCCTTGCATAGTCTTCATCTGCGCCAGCTTCTGCTCGCCCAGGGCCGCGACGCCGGCCGCCGACAGCGGTCCGACAGTGCTGTTGATTGCCACCGCCCCCGTGTCGATCAAAGAAGGATGTGCTCCAACCTCAACCACCTTCGCCGCGCAAGCATCGGCCAGCACCCTGGCCTTAGGACCTCTATATTCCAGCCAGATATTCTCGCCCCGCTGGGCCCGGACGGCATTGACCATGAACTGTTGTGCAAGTTGTTGCAGAGTGGAAGAGTCCATGGTCTATGGTACCCGCCGATGAGTTAGCAAGAAACGCTTTCCACCTCTCGTGGATCTGCTAAGTAAGCATGCCTACCAATAAACCACCGATCCCTCCGGCAGATGTCATTCCCCACGATCCGCCTCCTGTCACGGATTCCAAGGAGCCCGCGAAGAATCCCGGCAAAGAGATTGACATCGACGATGCGCAAATCGAAGAGCCAAGGGATGATGCCTTCAAAAAGTCTGCTCCATATGGCGTCTAGGGCCTCCAAATAAGATTATTCGGGTACGCCGCAGCGTGGGCTCCTCCACCAGGCATGGGCAAATGAGCCACCACTAGAGTGTGATTGCGATAAGATAGCGTGCGATGCCTCATGTCCCAGGGAGAATCGCCGGAGCGGCTGCCGCTCTGATTACGGTCGGCGCTTTATGGGCACAGCAGACTCCACCCACGAATCTTGAGGTGCTACAAGTGCGGCCGAACTTCTATATGGTCGCAGGTGCCGGCGGCAACGTCGGGTTTCAGACCGGAGAGGATGGCGTCGTGGTTGTCGACACAGGTTCCGCGCCGAACGCGGACGCCGTTGTCGCCGTCATCAAAAAAGTCACCACAAAACCTATCCGTTACATAATTAACACCAGCGCCGACCCTGATCATGTGGGCGGGAACGCGGCGGTCGCGAAGGCCGGGCAGACATTATTCACTGGAAACGGGGGAGCCGGCATCGCCGCCGATTTTCTGGGAGGCGGAGCATCGATACTGGCCGTCGAACAAGTGCTGACGAGAATGAGCGGCTCGGGCGGCCATCCTTCCCCGTTCCCGCTTGGCGCATGGCCCACGGAGACCTTTAATCAGCCGCGGAAATATATGTACCTCAACGGCGAGGGGATTGAAATCTTTCATCAACCTGCCGCGCATACGGACGGCGATGCGATTGTCTTCTTCCGCCGCTCCGACGTGGTCATGGCTGGTGATACCTTTGACACCACGCGATTTCCGGTGATCGATATCGCGAAGGGCGGCAGCATTCAGGGCGCGATCGCAGCGTTGCAGAAGCTGGTCGACACTGCTATTCCATCCGTACCCATCGTATCCCGCGAGGCAGGCACACTGGTCATCCCAGGCCACGGCCGCATCTGCGATCAACTCGATGTGGTCGAATACCGCGACATGGTGACCATCATCCGCGATCGCATCCGCGATTTGATGAAACTGGGCCGCACCTTGGAACAAACTAAAGCCGCGTCCCCAGCCCGAGGCTATGTACGCCGCTACGGATCCGATACCGGTTCCTGGACCACTAACGATTTTGTCGAAGCGGTGTATCGCAGCCTTAGCGAGAAAGTGCAATGAAAACCGTCCTCATCGCAATACTCGCCACGCTGTCATACGTCGCACTACTGCCGCGCGCGGAAGGTCAGAACTCCGGACCGCCAGCCGCCCCTGCAAGTACGGCAAGAGCCTCTGCGCCCATGGATCTGACCGGCTATTGGGTCGCTTTCGTGACCGAAGACTGGCGCTTCCGAATGGTCACGCCCCGCAAAGGCGATTACCAAGCGGTGCCCATGACCGAGCAGGCTCGAAAGGTCGCGGACGCGTGGGATCCGGCCGCCGACGAAGCTTCAGGGAATCAATGTAAAGCGTACGGAGCTGCTGCTATCATGCGGGTGCCTGCGCGCTTCCATATTACCTGGCAGGACGATAACACGCTGCGGATCGATACCGATGCCGGCATGCAGACGAGGCTCTTCCATTTCAATGCGCCACCGTCGCCCGGTGAGCGAAGCTGGCAAGGTTATTCCACCGCACAATGGGAAAGACCGAAGTCGTTGAAGGTAGCAACCACCAGCCTGCGCTCGGGATATCTGCGAAAAAACGGGGTTCCCTACAGCGAGAACGCCGCAGTCACCGAGTACTTCGATATCGCTCCGCTCCCGAATGGCGGCCAGCTGCTGCTGGTCACCAGCATCGTCGACGATCCGCAGTACCTCCGGCAGCCGTTCACCGTGAGTTCACAATTCAAGAAGGAGGCCGACGGTTCGAAATGGGATCCGACGCCGTGCACCGCAAGATGAGCCGTTCCAGCACTGCAACACTCGCCCTATTGTTGCTCTGCCTGTTCGCGAGCCAGACCGCCTCCGCACAGGTTGAACTGACCGGCTCCTGGGCGGCACGAAATCATGAGTTCCTTACTGGTGATGGGGTCCCGGTAGACTTCACGGGAATCCCCCTAAACGACGAAGGGCGGGTGCGAGCGTTGAGTTATTCCCAGTCTCAGCTCGCAATGGTCGAACGCCAGTGCCAAGGATGGCCGCCCTTTTATTTCGTCCAGGGGCCGTTTGGTCTAACCATCTGGAGCGCAACCGATCCCCTCAAAGGAAACGTGATCTCCTATACCATCGGCGCGTGGGAGGACCGGGCGCCGCTTACGATTTGGATGGACGGCCGGCCTCACCCGTCGAAATATGCCGAGCACACCCGTTCCGGCTTCACGACGGGTACGTGGGATGGCAACACACTCGTCGCCTACACCACCCACATGAAAGCAGGATTTCTGCGAAAGACCGGGGCGCCTAGCAGCGATGAAGCTACGATGACGGCGCGCTTTTACCGCCACGGCGACATTCTGACGGTTCTCGCTATCATCGAGGACCCTATCTACCTTGCCGAACCCTGGATCTTATCCCGAAGCTTTCAACTCAGCGCAACGCCTCTGACTCCAATCGGACCGCCCTGCGTCACAACCTATGAAGCGAATACTGGAGCGACCGCTCCGCATTACTTGCCCGAAAAAAATCCTTTCGTCGATGAGATGACCACAAAGTACGGCGTCCCCCGCGACGCCGCCATCGGAAAGCCCGAGACGCTTTATCCGGAGTACCGGAAGTCAGCACACTAAGGCTTCTGCAGGTGCGCTGCGCAATAACCCACGACTCGCCGCATCTACCCTAGTTCTAAAACCGTAGAACGGAGCCTCCGATGGGTTCAATTTGCACTATGCCTCTGGAGTGAATGCGGCTAATATCCGATCCCCTCAAGTGCGGGCAGTTAGGTACCCCAGTAGCACCTGCTCACCGAGCATAGAGCTGCCGGGTGGTCACTTCCGCGTCGACAGAATGAAGGTTTAGGCGTGTCAACGCCGCGGTGAGTCCGTGGCGGGAAGGAATTCTTATGAAAGCTTTCCTCACTGTCTTTGCACTATCGGGACTTCTCGTCCCCTTACCAACTCAAGCGGCAACAACCATTACCGTAACTTCCACCGCCGACAGCGGACCGGGCTCCCTGCGGGACGCAATTGCCACGGCCAGTCCCGGCGACAACATTAATTTCAGCGTGACCGGAACCATTTTGCTGACCACCGGCACCTTGACCATCGCCCAAAGCGTCACGATCAGCGGTCCCGGCGCCTCCAGTTTAGCGATCAGCGGAAACAACGCTGTCCAGGTCTTCATGATCAACAGCGACGCGATCGTAACGATCTCCGGTTTAACTGTCGAGAATGGAGCGGCTTCCGGTGGAGGCGCGGGCATCTTCAATTCGGGTACGCTTACCGTGACCGACAGCATCGTCTCCGGCAATTCGACTGACGTCGACGGCGGCGGCATCTTCAACTCCGGCACAATGACGGTCACAAATACCACTGTCTCGGCCAACTCTGTCAGCTGCTGCTTCGGTGGCGGCATCTTCAATGAAGGCACGCTGGCCGTGACCAACAGCACAGTTTCCGGTAACTCCGGCAAAATGTTCTACGGTGGCGGCGTCTTTAACCAAGGCACCCTCACTGTTGCCAACAGCACCGTCTCCGGTAACTCAGTCAAGCTGCGCTACGGCGGCGGCATCTTCAACTTGGGCACGCTGACAGTGACCAATAGCACTGTAGCCGTCAACTCCGCACCCTCCGGCGGCGGCGGCATCGGAAACTTTTTAGGCAGGCTCACCTTGAAGAACACAATTGTGGCAAGTAGCGGTTCGGGTGGGAACTGCTACAACGATCAAGGGGCTTTCGCGTCTCAGGGACATAACCTGTCAGACGATGACTCCTGCGCCAGCTTGCTTAGCAATACCGGAGATACGAATAGTACGCCTGCGGGGCTCGATCCGGGTGGATTAAAGAACAATGGCGGCCCTACCCAGACCATTGCGCTGTTGCCGGCCAGCACCGGCGTGGATGCGGTTCTGGTAAGCCCCACCAACTACTGCACTCTGACCGACGGGATCACCGCGGTTGACACCGACCAGCGCGGGGTCACCCGGCCAAGCGGCTCCGCCTGCGATAGCGGGGCGTTTGAGCTGGTCCAGACCATTACCGTGCCCATCGATATCAAGCCCGGCGAAAATCCCGCCGCCATCAATTCCCAGAGCAGAGGCACGATTCCTATCGCGATCCTCTCGAGTGCCGCATTCGACGCAGTCACCCAGGTCGATCAAACTTTGCTCACCTTCGGACGAACAGGAAACGAGAAGAGCCTCGCGTTTTGCAGCGGTCCGCAAGATGTGAACGGAGACGGGATCTTAGATCTGATCTGTCATTTCGATACGCTCATGACTGGATTTCAAACCGGTAATACGATGGGCGTGCTACATGGCAAAACCATTGACGGCAATGCCATCACGGGAAGTGATTCAGTGCTCATCGTGCACTGAAAAGTCACAATAAGTCTTGATTTCCTAGGCAGCGTGGCGATAATAAACGGGACGACTTACTTCTATCAAAGCCATGCTGGTGGCCCGATCAAAGGACTAGGATGATTCACACTCGCAGAACATTTCTTCGAACCGGCGGAGCGGTTGCCGCCGCATTGGCCGGCGGTTTCGCTAAGTTAGGCAGCGCCCAATCACAAAACATTTCCACTGCGGTGGGAAGACGATTGCCCCCCCGTTCTCACCATCGGATATGAAGAAAGCGGGAATAGCGCGAACTTCCCCGTCATTCTCCTTCACGGTTTCCCTGACGACGTTCGTGCTTGGACGGCAACCTGCATCGGCATTGGGACCTGCCGTGCCTCCTGGCAGGGAAACTGGGCGGCCAGTTAAAGACCGGACGCCACCTGGCCTATCCTGAAAACACGCCCATGTCTAACCTCCTGATGACCATCCTCGACAAGGTTGGCGTGCATCCCGAAAAATTCGGTGACAGCACGGGTCTGCAGCAGCCGGACTATTTGTCGGTTTAGCCCCAGCCAGCGGGGCCTGCAGCATTGACAGCGGCCGCAGGGAGTATACTGCTCTCGGAGGCGGCATGAAACATATTCACGTGCTCGGGCTTGGAGTGTTGTTCTTTAGCCTGGTCCTTTGCCCAGTGACGGGCCAGTGGATCAGTTATCCCACGCCCAGGGTTCCTCGAACTCCCGACGGGAAACCGGATCTAGCTGCACCCTTCCCGCGTACGGCCGATGGCAAGCCGGACCTTTCGGGTTTGTGGATGATGCAACCAAACCGCGACGCTACACCGAATTTTCCGGGTTGTGAACCCACCGCCGAAGAGTTTACCGATATTGGTTTCACGCTTAAGGAGGGCTTGCCGTACCAGCCCTGGGCAGGCGACTTGGTGAAAGCGCGCCGGGCCGAACTGCGCTTACACGATCCTCTGTCCCACTGTTTACCTATAGGTCCGGTCCGCATGCACACTTGGTCCACACCCAGGAAGGTGATCCAGACGCCTGGACTCCTCATCATATTGAATGAGCTGAACGCGAGCTATCGCCAGATCTTCACCGATGGGCGTCCTTTACCAGCGGATCAGAATCCCTCTTGGAACGGCTATTCGAGCGGCAAATGGGAGGGTGATACCCTGGTGGTTCAAACCAGCGGCTTTCGCGATGGGCTTTGGCTCGATAGCACGGGCAATCCGATGACCGATGCGGCCAAGATGACGGAACGCTTCCGGCGCGTGAATTTCGGCCGGATGGAAATTGAGATTACTTTGAATGATCCCAAAGCTTACACCAAGCCGTGGACCATCAAGCTGAATCACACCATCAAACTGGATACGGACCTCCTGGAGTACATTTGCGCGGAGAACGAGAAGGATACGTCTCATCTGCTGGTGAAATAGAGGAACCTCTGAATCGGAAGGTCGCCGGGGGATGCGCCCCCAGTTCACAAGAAGATGAATACCGTCGCCGGATTTATAGAGTCTGGAGAGAGCGGGCCTCCCGGTTTCTGTTTGTGCTCAGGCGTCCAAGTCTGGGCCAAAGAGAAGGACTCCCGCCCTCAAGCTGAAGAATAATGACTTGACACCGGATCCGCAATCGCACTGAAGTACCGGAACGTACTACCACTCCTTGCTCAAGACTCCCTCATTACCGAATTTTCTTCCCTTCGATGATAAAATGCTGATGTTTGGCCCTACGGCAGGCCGAGATTCGGGGCAAATGGAGGTAGGACAGCATGTTGCAGACTCGAAAGACCCTGCTGACCGCTTTGGGAGCTCTTGCATTCAGCGCGGGTTGGCTGGCTAAGACAACCGCACAGCAGATTCCAGCTTCTCCGCTGATTACCTATTTCAATCATGAAAAAGTGGACGCATCTTTCGCCAAGGCAATCGCCTCGGACGGCAGCAGGGTTCTATTTTCCCGTAAGGACAGTCAGGGAAGGACCTTCACGGTGCATACCAACACCCGTGGTAAACGGGATGAAGGAGAGCTTCATTCGCATGAGGGGTGGACGGCCGTCGTGGTGGTGATGAGCGGAGCCGCGACTTTTGTCACGCCCGGCACTGCAGTGGCAGTCACAGCGGCCACAACTGCGGCGCCTGACCAACTTAGCGGTCAGCTAATCGGAGGCGGTGAGTCACATCGTATCAGCAAAGGCGACGTGATTATTGTTCCTCCGGGCGTTTCCCATTCGTATAAAAATGTACAAGAACCGTTCCGGTATTTGGTAGTACAGACACCCCTTTAATCGGGTGCGTGTTTGACTGTCAGAACACGTACTTAGCGCCGAGTTGAATAATTCTGGCCGGGCCAGAGGACACGATTCTCCCGAACGTGCTGCTGTTGAGAACGGCGTTGGGATCTCCGAAGTTAGTCCGGTTCAACAGGTTCTGCGCTTCGCCGCGCAGTTCGACCATTTGCCGCTCACGAACGCGGAATAAGCGCGACAAACCGGCGTTGAAGATCAACGCGCCGGGCCCGCGAACCGTGCCGGGAGCCATATTCCCCCGAGTCCCAAAGGCGGGTGCGGCGAACGCGGCGGGATTGAGCCAAGTGTTGACGCCGCCGGTTCCGTACACATTCGGCAGCACCTGGTTGGCATATTGCGTGGCGGCATTAATTCCGTTTAGCGCATCGTCGACGCCCGATACCACCGTAATGGGGCCGCCGCTATACATACTCACCGTGGCGGAACTCTTCCAGTCGCTAGCCAGAATCCGCAAGGCTCTATTCGAAAATCGCGGCATACTGGCTAGACCGGTGAAGTTCGCGATGTGACGCCGGTCGGTTCCTCCGTTATTTACGTCGCTGCCGGAAATGGTGCAGTCGCCACGGTCTCCGGCGCGAGTCGATGCGAAGTAATCGTTGGTCCCGCCATTCGGGAAGGTATTAACCGGATTCCCGATGCAATGCGACCAGGCATAGTTCGCGCTCAACGTAAACCCGCGGCTGAGACGTTTCTGCGTGCTGAGCAGCAGACCGTTATAACTTCTGGTCCCACCGTCGTCCCAAATATCTACGAAAGCGTATTTAGAACCGTCGGTGGGATTCAGCAGCGCGAGAAGGCGCCGTTGATTGGTGTTTGAAATCGCGTTACATCCCTTAGTCACGCCGGTCGGGCAGGTGCCAAGAGGGAACGTGCTTGCAACGATCTGCGCGGGATTCAATTCTCTTTGCCCATAGAGATGCACGATCTCATTGCCGATATAGCTTGCCGAGACTAGCCAGTCATTTCCAATCTGTCTCTGAATACCGAAATTCCACTGCTGCGAATAAGGCAGCTTGGTGTTCGCATCGAACGTATCAAATGTGCCCGCCTGTGGGAAAACTACGCTGCTGTTCAATACGAAAGGAAATGGATTGCCGCCGGGTTGTCCCGCCCATGGATTCGCGAGTCCACCAGCCGGACTGGTGAGCGCTACTTTTCCGCCCCAAGGCGGCCCTTGCCCGGTCTGGATGAAAAGCTCCACGCTGTTCTGGTCGTAGAAGATTCCATAACCGGCCCGGATCACAGTCTTCCCGCTCCCCGTCGGATCCCAGACAATGCCGATTCGTGGCGCGAACTGAAGCCAGCGTTTGTTAATGCCGGAACTGCCGTTGGGTCCAAACAGCGGATCGCCGGGATAGTAGGTGCCGACCGGCGCGTTCACAAACACCTGGCTTTTGACTCCCTGCAGAAATCCATTCATATCGAAATGGCTCATGATGTCCTGGCCGAGTTGCGCGGGAAAGTATGGCTCCCATCGCAAGCCGTAGCTCAGCGTCAGACCTCTTCTCACCTTCCAACTGTCCTGTGCATACAATCCGAGGTACCATTCCTCGGGATAGGTTTTGTTGGGCGCACCCTGGGTGAAGCTCGTGATCTGCCCGGACACAAAATCAGCCAGCGCCAAGCCGGTTGCCGAGCCGGTGATGTTAAGAATTCCGGAAGTGAAGGTGTTCGCATTCGAGTTCGATTGCCACGCGACAAGATTCGCACCGAAGGCCATCTGGTGGCTGCCCCGTGTAATGGCGACGTCATCCGCTAATTGAGTAGAGACAGTGGCGTAGCTGGAGCTGCCCCCAGTGGTGCCTCCAGTGTTAAACCCGCCCGTCATGGTGATGCTGGTGTATTTGGGAAGGTACTGGAAAATATTGATGCCGACGTCCTGCGCTGAGAAAAACTGTGACGCAATTTTCTGGTTGGCGGTCCGGTTGTAGGTCGCGCGGAGCGAATTCACGACGTTCGCGCCGAACACATAGGTGTCGCCGAGGGTCATCGATTGCAACAGATCGGAAGCGCCCGGAGTCGTCGTACTCAATACATTCTTTGAAACGGCATAGGGGCTGGCCTGGTTGTACTGAGTTCCCAGATAGCGCACAAACAGCGAGTGCGTCTGCGAAAATTGATAATCCACTTTACCCACTCCGAAGGATTCGTCGCTTTGTGTGGGAATGCCGAAATTGGTAAGTCCGCAGGTGTTGGTTGGTGGAGGAAGTAATTTCGCGATGGCCAGGGCTTGCGGCGAAATTGAGCCCGCGGGCAGCTTGTTCCCGACAAAGGGCCCCTTCAAGGAGACAGCCTTGGGCTGGCATGCAGTGGAGGCGTAGACGGTAAAATCGCCACTGAGCATTGCCTGGGTGGGAACGAACGCCAAAGTGTCGGATGGCGTTTGGCGGGTGTTGGTCCCCTGAAAACCGGCAAAGAAAAACAGCTTGTTTTTCTTGATCGGTCCGCCAATGGTTCCACCCCACTGGTTTCGTTTCAGACCGTCCCGAGTGCTCGAAAAGAAGGAACGCGCGTTGAGATCGTAATTCCGCAAGAATTCAAACAGCGAGCCGTGCCACTGATTGGTGCCGGATTTGGTTACGGCGTTGATGGCACCTCCAGAATGGTAGCCATATTGCGCAGGCAAAGAACTGGTCTCCACTTTGAATTCCTGCAAGGCATCCGGAAACGGTAACGGAAGAGCGGAAAGCGCATACACATCGCTGTGAAAAGCGCCGTCCAGCAGAAACATGTTTCCTCCGGCAAGACCGCCCGCGATGGAGAAACTGGTGACATTCGGATAAACTCCGCGATTGTTAGTCGTGGTGGTTCCCGCGTTCACAGCGCCGCCCGAAAGCACCACCAGGTCACTGACTTGACGGCCCACCAGTGGCAAATCCAAAACTCGCTGGGAATCGATCACCTGGCCAATTCCGGTGCTCTGCGTCTCCACCAGCGCCGCGTTGGCTTCCACCTGTACCTGCTCGGTGACCGCGCCAACTTTCAATGTGACAGGGATCGCCGGATTCGATGCCACCTGTAAAACGATCCCGGTTTGTACATAGGTCGTGAAGCCTTGTTTCTTGACTTCCAAGGTATACGGGCCGACTGGCAGGCTGGGCAGGACATAACTTCCGTCCGCGTTACTCGTCGCGGTACGAGCGGCACCTGTGTCCGTTTGCGTCACCTTAATCTCGGCGCCGGGGACTGCAAGGCCGGTAGAATCTTGAACTACGCCGCCGATTTGAGCGGTAGATACAGCTTGAGCCCAGGCTAGAGATGCAATGCCAAAGCTGATCAATACAATTCGCGCGAAACGATTGTTCATGTTCACTTGCCCCTCCCCGTAGGTGTCGCTACGGCGTCAACGCTGGGAAGGAGGATATCAGAGGATGTTCGCTGCGTCAAGCATTTGCAGATATTTCGAAACAACCGCAGTGCGGTTCGCTGAACCAAGCGTAATCCAGCTTATGACGGTTGACACGAACATCGATCCAATTTATTCTATTGGCCGGTCTTGACGGTTCCTGCAGCGAATTTGAGTCGGGCCGTATATTGGAGAGTGAATGTCGAAACCCAAAAACCTTGGCAGGACTTCCCCCGGCCGTCGCGGTTTCTTGAAAGGCGCCGCAGTCAGCGCTGCCGCCGGTGCCGCCGCTCTGGTAGGCGAGACTCCCCTGAAAGCGCAGGCGCCCGAAACGCGGCGGAATGTGGGGGTGCCCTCCGCCACCGCGTTAGCCAAGGAGACCGAGCCGGTCTCCACCGACGTGGAAGTTTTAACGGCCGACCGCCCGGGTTCAGACTTTATGGTGGACGTGCTGAAATCACTGGGTTTCGAATTCATCTGCGCCAACCCAGGCTCAAGTTTCCGCGCCTTGCACGAATCCATCATTAACTATGGCGGCAATAAAGCGCCCGAACTGATTACCTGCTGCCACGAAGAACAATCCGTGGCGATGGCCGACGGCTACGCCAAAATGGAAGGCAGGCCGCTGGCCGTGATGGCCCACAGCACCGTGGGATTGCAGCACGCTGCAATGGCGATTTATAACGCTTATGCGGGCCGCTCCCCCGCCTTTATCATTTTGGGCAATACCATCGACGCCACCGCGCGCCGCCCGTTGATCGAGTGGTACCACAGCGCTCAGGATGCGGTCGCGATGGTGCGTGATTATTCGAAGTGGGACGACCTTCCAATCTCGCTACAGCACTTCGCGGAATCCGGGGTGCGTGCGTATAAGATCGCCATGACCCCGCCGATGGGGCCGGTGCTTCTGGTCGCCGATAGCGACCTGCAGGAGACACCGGTCGGGGATCTCAAACTACATATCCCGAAATACACCGCGTCGGGCCCGCCGGCGGGCGACTCGGCTTCGGTAGCGGCGGTGGCGAAATTGTTAGTTGCGGCCGAAAACCCAGTGATCTTCGCGGACCGTGCCGTCCGCACGCAAGCCGGCCAAGCCCTGCTGATCGAACTGGCGGAGACGCTCCAGGCGCCAGTGGTCGGAGGCAAGTTTCCCAATCACCACCCGTTGAGCCAAGCCGGCGGCCGGGCGCTCATCGCAAATGCCGATCTCATTGTGGGATTGGAAGTGCCGGATCTGTGGGGAACCGTCAATACGGTGCGCGACCAGTTGCATCGTTCGACGCAGTCGTTCATAAAGCCAACTACTAAAGTGGTAAGCATTTCGGCGCTGGAACTTGGCATGAAGAGTAATTACCAATATTTCCAGCGCTATCCTGAAACCGAAATTTCCATCGTCGCCGACGCGGAGGCTACACTCCCGTATTTGATTGAAGCCTGCAAACGCCTGATCACCGCGGATCGCAAGCGGGCCTTTGAAGATCGCGGCAAAAAATTAGCCGCCGCGCATGAACAAGGCATGGAACGCGCGCGAACCGAAGCTACCTATGGATGGGATTCGAGTCCCATCAGCCTCGCCCGCTTACATGCCGAGTTATATGAAGTGATCAGGAATAAAGACTGGTCTTTGGTGGGCGGCGGCGCATCTCGCCTGTGGAACGTCGACAAACTCTATCGCACATCCGGGGGGGGCGGGGCGGCAGGAGTAGGATATGGCGCGCCGGGATCGGTCGGCGGCGCACTCGCAAACCGCAAGTATGGCCGACTTTCGGTGTCGATCCAAACCGATGGCGATTTGATGTACTCTCCGGGCGCGCTTTGGACTGCGGCGCATCACCGGATCCCACTGCTCAGTGTTATGCATAATAACCGTGCTTATCATCAGGAAGTGATGCATGTTCAGCGCATGGCCAATCGTCATCAGCGCGGGATTGAGAATGCCGGGATCGGCACTACCATTACGGACCCGAACATTGATTACGCCACCATCGCGCGAGGATTGGGCGTGCATGGGGAGGGTCCCATCACCGATCCAAATGACCTCGGACCGGCGATTCGGCGCGCCTTAGAAGCAGTCGAGCGCAGCGGCGGACCTGCTTTGGTGGATGTCGTGACCCAACCGCGTTAAAGGCCCTCTACCATGCGCATTCTAATTTTTCTGGTACTGGTTTCTTTCGCAGCAGCCCAAACTCCGGCCCCTAGCTCCGCGACCCCTTCGGGCGACGCCGTTAACGGAAAGAAAATCTTCGAAAAGTACGGGTGCTACCAATGCCACGATCACGACGCTAAAGGCGGAGCCGGCGCACGGCTGGCTCCGAATCCTGTTCCCTTCGCAGTGTTCTCCCGCTACGTGCGCAAGCCCGCCGGTGAAATGCCGCCGTACACCCAAAAAGTCGTCTCGGATCAAGAGCTGGCCGATATTTACGCGTTCTTGAAAACCATACCGGCTCCGCCTTCAGCGAAGAGTATTCCAATCTTAAACCACTGAGTTGGCGCGGAATCGACGCGGGTCATTCATGCCGTCCCATGGCGGAGGAATGCTTGGTATCGCGCATGGTTACATAAACCAGGAGCGAGATTGCGATCACGCCGGTCAGATAGTAATAGAACCAAGTCTCGTGGCCGATTGACTTGAACCACAGCGCAAGTGACTCAGCGGTTCCGCCAAAAATTGAGACCGTGATCGCATAAGGCAGTCCCACGCCGGTTGCGCGAACGTTGGTTGGGAAAAGTTCCGCCTTCACTACGGCATTGATTGACGTATAGCCGGCCACTATGAGCCATGCCGCCATGATCAGTAAAAAAGCGGCCAATGCGGTTTTCGCGGCCTGCAGCGAATATAGCAGCGGAATCGTGCAGATCGTACCCATAACGCCGAACCAGATCAGAAGCGGCTTTCGGCCGATTCGGTCGGAGATGGCGCCGTAGAGCGGTTGCAGGAATAGCGCGACAACGAGGGAACTCCCGGTAACGACCGTGGTCTGGATATCGTTGAGGCCGACCGAAAGCTTGAGGAACTTCTGCATGTAGGTCGTGTAAGTGTAAAACGCTGTAGTGCCGCCCATCGTGAGGCCCACGACAACCAGAACCTCGCGGGGGTATTTCATGAGCGCCTTGATCGAACTCGCCTGGCGCGTCAGCTTTCTGGCGGCAATGAAATCATCGGTCTCGTGCAGGTTGCTCCGCATCGCCAGGGCAACCAGTGCCAAAAGAGCCCCGATGCCGAAGGGGATGCGCCAGCCCCAGGACTTTAACTGAAGCGGCGTGAGAAATACCTGCTGCAACAGCAGCAAGACCAGGATAGCGCACAGCTGGCCCCCGATTAGGGTCACATATTGGAAGCTCGAATAGAAGCCGCGATGCTTCTCATCTGCTATCTCGCTGAGATAGGTTGCACTGGTACCGTATTCGCCGCCAAGACTCAGGCCCTGAATCATGCGCGCCAGGCCGAGTAACAATGGCGCCGCACGGCCGATAGCGGCATAGGTCGGCGTCACCGCGATCATCAACGAGCCGAAGCACATGAGCAATACGGAGAGCATGAGACCTTTGCGCCGGCCGTAGTGATCGGCGACATGGCCGAACAACCACCCGCCGATGGGACGCATGATGAACCCGAACGCAAACAGGACCGCAGCATTCAGTTGCTGCACGACCGGATCGGCACCTGGGAAAAACGAGCTCGCGAAATACAGTGCGAAGGCCGAATAGGTATAAAAGTCATACCACTCCACCAGATTGCCGATTGAACCGATGAAGATTGCCTTCAGACGGCGGCGCACGACAGCGAGCTGAAGCTGTTCGTCTCCGCGGATGGTGGATGGCAAAGCCATTGAAACCTCTTTTACCACAACGGCGTTACGGGGCGGCAAACTTGAGGTACGGCGCACGCTCACCCGAGCGTTCTTCGGCACAAATCACTGCGGTAAGTGAATTATCCCTCGCTGAATTGCTTCTGTTGCGGCCTGCGTGCGGTAATCCACGCCGAGTTTTCTCAGAATGCTCTTCACGTGGTTCTTGGCCGTATCCTCAGCAATGCCGAGCTCGTGGGCGATCTGTTTATTACTGAATCCGTGAACAATCAGCCGCAGAACATCCATCTCCCGTGCGCTTAAGTCAGCGTGGGGCACTTGCGCGGACAAGGCCGCCGCGGCTGCGGCGGGTAGGTAGCGCCGCCCCGCATGGACACCTCGAATGGCAGCAATGAGCTCATCGTGGAGCACGTCTTTCGTCAAGTACGCCTGGGCTCCTGCGAGCAAGGCTCTGCGAATATCCTCATCGCCGCTGAAAGTACTTAAAGCGATGATGCGGGCCTCCTGAAACTCCGCGCGAATCGCCGTGATCGCCTCGAATCCGTTCATCACCGGCATCCGCATGTCCATCAATGTGACGTCGGGACGATGTGTACGGTAGAGTGCCAGCGCCTGCTCGCCATTGGTCGCTTCCGCGATAACCATCATGTCGGTCTGAGCGTTTACGATAGCACCCACACCCGCTCGCGCAATCAAGTGATCTTCAGCGATCAGAATGCGGATAGGAAGGCCTTCAATTGAAGGCGGAGTTTCGCGATGCAAGGGGAACTTTTACCTCCACTTGAGTGCCGGCGCCAGGGTGACTGGTGAAATTGAATTGACCGCCTAGTTTCTCCGCCCGTTCGCGCATACCCAGAATTCCGAAATGTCCGCCCCGAAGGGAAAACTCGCTCGACGGCTCGAATCCCTGGCCGTCATCCTCCACGCGCAGAAGCAGAATGCCGGCTTCCTCCTGCAGGGTGACTGATATCACAGCCGCCCGCGCGTGTTTGAGTGCATTCGCCACGGCTTCCTGGGCAATGCGAAGCAGATTTTGCTCCAGGTCTTCCGGCAATTTCTGTTTTACGCTGGAAACCTCGACTTGAACATTTACTGGGCTCCCAGCTACCCAGCGGTAGGCCGAGGCCACCAGCGCGGCTGATAAATTGTGTCCCTCAAGCTCAGATGTGCGCAGGTCCATGACAGAACGGCGGGCTTCCGTCAAGCTGTGGCGTGCCATCTTCCGCGCCAGATCCAGGTGCTGACGCGCTACCCCCATGTCTCCGTTGAGCTTGATGGCTAACGCATCCAACTGGGAGGATATACCGACGAAGCCCTGGGCCAGCGTATCATGAATTTCACGGGCCAGCCGGGCGCGCTCCTCCAATACCAGCGCGAAACGGCTGCTGATCTGCCGTAGCCGAAGCCGATACACTCCGAACACAGCTCCCAGAAACGTAGCCAGACACAGCCATAAGAACCAACTGGTTTCGTAGTAATGAGGTAGCACTTCAAATGCGAATTGGTTTTCACTGGTGCCGCCGCCGACAAGCATGGAGCGCACCGCAAACCTATACCGCCCGTGAGGCAGAGGATTGTAGTTGATCACCCGACGGTTGCCCGCCGAAATCCAATCCTTATCCAGGCCAATGAGTTTGTAAAAGTAGCGGATACGCTCGGGAGCCTTCAAATAGATCCCGGCGTAGCGGAATTGAACCCTTCCGTTTCCTGGCTGGAGTCTGCTGGCTTGCGCAAAGTCCAGTGCCCGGCCGTCGACCTCAATGCCGACCAGCCGGGTGGTCGGAGCGGTGACGGCTTGCGGAGCAACTGGTGCGGGCCGGTTCGGATCAATCGTAGCGAGACCGCGGCCGGTGGGAAACCACAGTTGCCCTTCCCGGGTAAGCGCAGCTCCGCCACCGGTGGGAAAACCCGGGGCACACTGCGCGCTACGTAAACCGTCTTCGAGGCCGTAATTAACGGGCGTTAGAATATGAATCCTATTGGCGCTAAAGTCCTTCAGCGCCTGCTTAGAAATGCGTGAGATCCCGCGCGGAGTACTGAGCCAAAGATCGCCTTTGCCATCGTCGGTGACGTAAGAAATGTTATCGGTCAGCAAGCCATCGCGGGCCGCGTAGCTATGAAACACGCCGTCTCGAAGCGAGATGAGTCCGCCGCCGAGCGTGCCTATCCACAGGGTGCCGTCAGGGTCCTGATAGAGGGACCGGATCTGGTCGGTCGGTAATCCGTCCGCTTTGGTGTAGCGCCGGGCCTTACGCTCGGAGCCTGCACCGGGTGCGATTCGCCACACTCCGCTGTCGAGCATGCCGGCCCAAATGCTTCCGTCCAGCCCTTCAGTGAGCGCGATGGCATAGCCTCTTCCCCCCGAGTCTCCGTGCACGACCGAGCGCCATGATCCTCCCGTGGATTGGTAAACGCCACTGGATGTCGCGGTCCACAAATGGCCGGTGGAATCCTCAATAGCGTCGTACACATTCTGACGTCCCAACGGGTCCGGAACGGTGTAGTTCGAAAAGCGGCCGGCATGCATGCGGCTCAATCCTCTGCGCGTCCCGATCAACAGGTCTCCATCACGGCCATCGCGGATACTGAAGATCTCGTTGCTGGGCAAGCCGTCCCTGGTTGTGTAGACTCGAAACTTTCCGGAATTGAAAGCGACCAGGCCGCTGTTGTGATAGCCGATCCAGATCTCACCGCGGCGGTCCTGGTGCACTACGATTGGTTCGTCGGACGGTAAACCCTCCGTCCGCCCGTATATGGTAAACAAATCGTCGCGGAAACGGTTTAAGGAGCCATTCATACCCACCCACAGGTCGCCTTCACGATCCTCGAACAAAGACCAGACCCAGTCGTTGTCATCCTTGCTATTGGTGGGCGGACTCACAAACCTGCCATTTTCGAGGCGGCTCAGACCGCCGTTGGTGCCGGCCCAGAGATTTCCGGCACGATCTTCGCAAATCGTTCGCACCAGGTTGTCGGGAAGCCCATCGCGAGTATCAAAGCGCTTCAGAACGCCGTCGGGACGCATTAAGATAATGCCCCTGGTGCCGGCAATCCAAAGCCCACGAGCGTCCTTCACCATCCCGGTGATGATATTCCCGTCCAATTCTTTAGGTCCTAGAACGGTCGCGAATCCATTACCGTTACGTTTCACCAGCCCGCCCACGCCACCAATCCAAAGTTGCCGGTCCGGGTCTTCATAAACCACCTGGATTAGCTGAATGGGAGCCAGTTGCTCCTTTGGGTAAGTAGTGAACTTCTGGTTCTCGTAACGGCTCAGAAGCCCGCCCGAGGCGACCCAGATAACGCCCGCTTGATCTTCGACCAAGGCGTTCACGGTCCTGGGCTGTAACCCATCCTTGGCGGTAAATATTTTGAAGCGGCCATCGGCATAGTGGGCCAAGCCACCCAGAGTTCCGATCCAAAGACCGGACTGGCCTCCTAGGAGGGCGGTGATCGAATTACTCGGCAAGGACCCGTCGTCCTTGGTGAAAGAGGTAAACTCGTAGCCGTCAAAACGTGCCAGGCCTTCATTGGTGCCGGCCCAGAGGTAACCGTCCGGAGTCTGGGTAATGGCCCGGATGGTGTCCTGCGGGAGGCCCTGGGCCTGGGTCCATACAGTCCGCGTAAATTGGGAGATTGTCTTTTGAGGATTGAGCGCAAACAACTGCCAGGGGCTTACGACCAGCCCAAAGCCCACGCTCGCGAGCGCCGCTACATGAGATCGGAAATGCATGGCCTGCTTCAAGGCGTAATCTCGCTAATTTTATGAGCTTCCGGTGATTTTGTGCCAGCGGCGCTGCTTGTGGCGTTGCAAGAATCGCGCCGAAGCGAGCATGGGAGTAGTCTATCGTGAAACGATCGCGGTCTCCAGCGAAATCTGCGCTATCGAGCCCTAACTCTCTGGAATGACTCGAATTGGTCATTTACAGCCGCGAGGGATTTTGATAGCGTCAGACTGGCATTGTCTAGGTCGGGGAGGTGGGATGCGTCACGGGTTGGCTTTTTGCGTAATAAGTGCAGCCCTAGTGTCGGGCGGCTCCTACCTGAGCGCCGCGAGTCCTCAGCCACCGGCTGCCTCGGCACCGGCTACCGCACCACAACGGACTCTTGTCGATAAATACTGCGTCACTTGCCACAACCAGCGCGTAAAGACCGCGGGGCTGATGCTCGACAAGATGGATCTCGAGCGCCTGCCGGAGCGTGCCGAGGTCTGGGAAAAGGTCATCCGCAAAGTGCGCGGGGGGATGATGCCTCCGCAAGGCATGCCACGGCCGGATCAGGCTACGCTGGACAACTTCGCTACCTGGGTGGAAACAACCATTGACCGGGCGGCCGCAGCCAACGTGAACCCGGGCTCGGTGGGGCTCCATCGCCTTAATCGCACCGAATACCGCAATGCGATCCGCGATCTGGTGGATCTGGATGCCGTCGATGTAGCCGCTCTGCTGCCGGCCGACGACGATAGTGACGGCTTCGACAACATCGCCAATGTGCTCAAAGAGTCACCATCATTCCTGGAGTCTTATATAGGTGCCGCGCGCGAAGCCAGCCGGCTAGCGGTAGGCGACCCTGCATCGCCGGTGGCGGTGAGTGTTTACCGGGTCGAGGCGGATGTTCCCCAGGATGACTACGTCGAAGGGATGCCGCTCGGCACCCGCGGAGGCCTGCGCGTCCGCTATTTCTTTCCCTTGGATGGAGAGTACAAATTCGATGTGAAGCTGCGTCAAAGCGCAATTTACGTAAAAGGCCTGGAATTTCCTCACCAAGTCGAGATGACTATCGACGGCATCAGAGTATTCACGGCCAAAATTGGCGGCGCCGACGATCTAAGGAAACAGGACCAGGGCCTGGCGGCGGCTGCGGACGAGATCCAATCGCGCTTCCAGAACCTGCGTCTGAATGTGAAGGCCGGACCTCACACCATCATCGTTACTTTCGTGCAACGGGCTTTGGCGGTCAACGACGAAGTACTGCAGCCCTACACGCGGGAAATCAAACCCAGCGGCGGCATGACCGGCGTTCCGGGCATCGAGCGCCTGGATATCATGGGGCCGTTTAAGGCAACGGGCCCCGGAGACACACCCAGCCGGCGGCGGATTTTCGTGTGTCATCCCGTCAAAGAGAGCGACGAACTGCCGTGTGCCCGCAAGGTCCTGACTAACCTTACCAGTCGCGCATTCCGTCATCCGGCAACCACCGCGGACCTGGAGACGCCGCTCAGTTTTTATCAGGAAGGCCGTAATAAGGGTGGCTTTGAACGAGGTATCCAGAACGCCCTCACCTATATCCTGGCAAGCCCGAAGTTTCTGTATCGAGCCGAAAAGGACCCGGCCGGTCTGGCATCCGGCAGCACCTATAGGATCAACGATCTGGAGTTGGCATCGCGCCTGTCCTTTTTCCTATGGAGCAGCGTTCCTGATGACACGCTTCTGAAGGTTGCCGGCGAGGGAAAGCTCAAAGATCCGGTGGTATTCGAGCAACAGGTACGCCGAATGCTGGCGGATCCAAAATCCGAATCTCTCGTCTCAAGTTTCTCGGCTCAATGGCTGGGTGTGCGCGGCTTGGCGGGGCTTGACCCGGATACAGCCGAATTTCCCAACTTTGAGGAAAATCTGCGAGCAGCGCTTGCGAAAGAAATGGACCTGTTTGTCGGGACCATTATCCGAGACGACCGGAGTGCGTTGGACCTTCTGAATGCGAACTACACTTTCCTCAACGAGCGCCTGGCACTGCACTACGGAATTAAAGGAGTTCGCGGGAGCCAATTCCGGCGCGTTACGCTTGCCGATCAGAACCGCTGGGGGTTGTTGGGTAAAGGCAGCATCCTGGCGGTCACTTCGTATGGGAATCGCACGTCGCCGGTGTTGCGCGGCAAATGGATCCTCGAGAACATTCTGGGAACACCGCCCGCAGATCCTCCCCCTAACGTACCGGCCCTGAAAGAAAATCAGGCGGGAGCACCGGGGCAGCTATCCGTGCGGCAGTTAATGGAACAGCATCGCGCCAATCCAACCTGTGCGACTTGCCACAGGGCGATGGACCCGCTCGGCTTCTCGCTCGAAAACTTCGACGCGGTAGGCCAGTGGCGCACGAAAGATCATGGAAATCTAATCGATGCTTCCGGGCAGCTTGCAGACGGTAATAAAGTAGACAGCCCGGCCGCATTACGTCAAGCCCTGATGAAGCGCCCGCAGCAATTCGTGGGCACGCTTACCGAGAAACTCTTGACTTACGCACTCGGCCGCAGCCTCGCCTATTACGACATGCCCACGGTTCGCGCTATTGTGCGCCAGGCTGCTCAGAACGACTATCGTTTTTCATCGCTGGTCATGGGAGTCGCAAAGAGCGCCCCTTTCCAGATGCGCAAGATTCCGGAAGCCCCCGGCGCGAGTGTAGCCGCGGCGGTGGACCATAAAATTTACGAGAACCGCTGAAAGAGGAGACTATGTTTATCACCAAAAAGCATCTTTCCCGCCGCACGGTGCTGCGCGGGATGGGCATCACGCTAGCGCTGCCGCTGCTGGATTCGATGATTCCGGCTCAAACGCCGCTGGTAAAAACAGCGGCCAGCCCCAAGCCCCACTTGGGCTTCATCTATTTCCCGCACGGCGCGATTATGGATAAATGGACTCCAGCCGCCGAAGGCGCGTTTGAGCTTACGCCAATCCTGAAGCCGCTGGCTCCCTTTCAGAAGGAATTGACCATTATCAGCGGTTTGGCCAACCGGGCAGCCGATGGCTCCTCCGTGCATGCGACGGCTCCGGGCACGTGGCTTAGCGGTGTGACTCCTCGCAAGACTCACGAACCGCTGGGCGGCGTCACAATCGACCAGATCGCGGCTCAGCACATCGGCCAGGATACGCCGCTACCATCTCTTGAGCTAGCCACCGAAGAACGCTATGGCAGTGGAGGAGCGTGCGACCGGGAATATGGTTGCAGCTATTCGAGCACAGTCTCTTTCCGGACGCCGAGCACTCCCCTGCCCATGGAGTACGACCCCCACAATGTTTTCCGCCAGCTCTTTGGCGAGGGCACGACCAAAGAAGAGCGAGAGACCCGGAAAGAAGAGTATGGCAGTATCCTCGACGCCATCACGCGGGACGCGGAAAGTCTCAAGAACACGCTCGGCGCCCAGGATAAGAGCAAAGTCAGCGACTATCTGGAGAGCGTCCGCGAAATCGAGCGCCGGGTCAAGAATATGGGCAAGGGCATGAGCGATAACGCCGCCCTGCCGCAGATTCCTCCCGGGATCCCGACCGATTTCGAACAGCGTATCAATCTGATGTTCGACATGGCCGCGATGGCGTATCAGGGGAATATCACCCGCATTTTCAGTATGATGATGTGCCGCGAAGCCAGTAATCTCACTTACGGCCAGATTGGCGTGCCGGACGCTTTCCATCCTATCTCGCACCACCAGAATAACCCCACTCGAATCGCAAGTTTGGTCAAGATCCAGACCTACCACACCAAAATATTGGCGCGGTTCCTCGCCAAGCTGAAGGCCATGCCGGATGGCGACGGCTCTATGTTCGACCACACCATGATCCTCTACGGCAGCAATATGAGCAACAGCAACATGCATAATCACTTCCCGTTGCCGCTCGCGGTCGTGGGCGGAGCCTGTGGCCGCGTAAAGGGCAATCAGCATTTGAAATACGCCGACCGTACGCCGATCGCCAATCTTTTGCTGGCTTTTCTCGATCGTGCCGGGGTTCCAACCGACAAGATCGGGGATAGCACCAGCGATCAGATCGCACTTTAACCTGTAGCGGGAGAAACAATATATGAGACCTGGTATTTCGGCGTTGACGCTGTCGCTGCTGGGCCTTTGCGCGTCGGTATATGCCGCCACGAGCAATGACACCCGCTTGGTGGAGGCAGTTAAGACCGGCGATCGGGCTGGCGCCATTTCCCTACTCGAGCAGCATGTGAGTGCGAAACTGGGGGAGCCGGACGGCACGACGGCGCTGCACTGGGCGGTTCATCATGACGACGTGGATCTCGCCCAACGCTTGATCCGAGCGGGTGCGGATGTGAACGCCGTCAATCAGTACCAGATCACACCCATGGCGGAAGCATCGATCATTGGAAACACCGTGATGATCGAGACCCTGCTAAAAGCCGGTGCTGACGCCAACGCGAAAAACGGCGATGGCCAGACGGCGTTAATGGGCATAGCACGCACCGGCAACGTCGAAGCCGCCAGGCTTCTTTTGGAGCGTGGCGCGGACGTGAATGCAAAAGAAAACTGGCGCGGCCAGACCGCCTTGATGTGGGCGGTGGCCGCCGGATTACCCGAGATGGTAAAGGAGCTGGTGGCGCATAAAGCGGACCTGAACGCCCGTTCGAACGTGAACCACTGGGACAGAGATGTAACGGCTGAACCTCGCAGGAAGTACATGCCTCTCGGCGGCTGGACACCTCTGCTGTTTGCGGCCAGAGAGGGGTGTCTCGAGTGCGCCCGGATTCTAGTTGAGGCGGGAGCTGATCTGAATATTCAAGATCCGGATGGTGTCAGCCCTATCGTGACGGCCACTGTAAACGGCCACTACGATATTGCTGCCTACCTGGTCGAAAAAGGCGCGGACGTGAACCTAGCGGACCATTGGGGCCGGGCCGCCTTGTGGGCGGCAGTCGATATGCACACGCTGCCTCATTCGAGCCGGCCAGACGCGGTCGAATCCGAGTCGGTGAGCAGCACGGATTTACTGAAATTGGTTCTGGCGCACGGAGCTGACGTGAATGCCACGCTGGTCCTGTTTCCGCCCTATCGATCGCTGGGCGACCGCGGGCTGGACAATTTTTTGGGGATCGGAGCCACACCGCTCCTGCGGGCCGCTAAAGCAGGGGATATCGTTGCTATAAAATGGCTTCTTGAGAAGGGCGCCGACCCCAACACGCCCACCATGACCGGACACACTCCGCTCATGGCTGCCGCGGGCCTGGGGTCGCGTGACTCCGATAGCAGAGGCCAGTATAAAACGGAAAGTGATGCGCTTGAATCCGTCAAGCTGTTGTTTAACGCCGGTGCAAAGATCGATGTGACGGAAGAAGCCAGAGGGCAGACGCCGCTGCATGGCGCTGCATTCTGGGGCTGGAACTCGGTCGTTCAATTCCTCGCCGATCATGGTGCCAGGCTGGACGCGAAAGACAAAAAGGGGCAGACGCCCATGGATTCCGCGATGGGGCGCGCAGGCGGTCAGGCGCGTGGAGATCGCATCGACGTCCACGCCGATACCGCGGCTTTACTCAAGAAGTTGATGTCCGCCAACGCACCTACGGCGTTGAATCGGAACGAGCCCCAATAGTCCCGGCCTTCGCCTCCTTTTCTGCCAACCAAGGTGTGGCATTGGTGCTAGCCCTATTGGGCTACTTGACTTCACAGCACCTGGGGGCTATCCTTACTCGAATTGTTTCAGGTGGGGAGGGTTGTGGTTATGAGATTTCGGGGAATTATTTTATGTGCCTGTTTTGTGCTCGCGTGTGTGGGGCTAGAGGCGCAAACTTCACAAATTCAAGGCACAATTAAAGATGCGTCGGGCGCCGCTGTTCCGGGTGCTACCGTCCAGGCGACTCAAACCGACACCGGGGCGGTTCGTAACGCCACCAGCGGGGCGGACGGCGGCTACATTCTGTCGAATCTGCCTACCGGACCCTATCGCATCGAAGTTGGCAAGGCCGGGTTCAGCACTTACGTGCAAACCGGAGTCATATTGCAGGTCGACTCCAGCCCCACCGTCGATGTGGCACTCAAGGTTGGTGCGGTGACCGAGCAGGTGCAGGTGGAAGCCAACGCGGCGCTGGTGGAGACGCAGAATACCAGCATCGGCCAAGTCGTCGAGAACCAGCGCATTGTGGAACTGCCCTTGAACGGCCGCAACGTTGTCGACCTGGTGAACCTCACGCCGGGTGTGGTTCAGGCCGGAACTTCAAGCAGCGGCAACATTCCCACTGGCGCGCTCTTCTCGATCGCCGGGAGCCAGACTTTTGGAACCACGTTCTATCTTGACGGCACGGTGTATGGCGGAGGTGTTAACAATCCGTTTCCCTTCCCGGATGCGCTGCAGGAGTTCAAGGTGGAGACGGGCGCTCTGTCAGCGCAGAGCGGAATCCACTCCGGCGGGGCCATCAACGCGGTTACGAAGTCGGGGACCAACGCATTCCACGGTGACGCGTTCGAGTTCTTCCGCAATGGAAATCTGAACGCCAGAAACTTCTTCGCGACCACGCGCGATACCTTGAAGCGCAATCAGTACGGCGGCGTCATTGGAGGTCCGATCAAGAAGAACAAGCTTTTCTTCTTTTTCGGGTATCAGGGCACCAAACTCCGGTCGGACCCCTCCGCCACCACCGCCTTCGTGCCCAGCGCGCAGATGCTGGCAGGAAACTGGACCACGTTTGCGTCACCCAGTTGTAACGGGGGTAAGCAGCTTACCTTGGGAGCCCCGTTTGTGCGGAGCGGCAATTCGTTTACCATCGATCCTTCCAAGTTCAGCCCGGCGGCGCTTACCGTAGCCAAGGCTCTGCCCCCCGCCATCAATTCGTGCGGCAAGGTCTTATTTGGCGCGGTGACCCAAAACGATGGTCAGGAGTTCCAGACCCGGATAGACTATCAGTTCAGCGAAAAGCACAGCGCCTTCATCCGCAACATGGAACTGCCCTTCAAGCAGCCGGCGCCCTATAGCATCGGCAACAATATTCTTGCGACTTCGGTCGCCGGTTTGGACAATCTGTGGCAATCCTGGATTGTCGGGGATACTTACGTGCTCAGTCCGACCACGGTGAGCGCATTCAGGCTTTCAGTTAACCGGTCGGGATCCCACCGCTTTAATCCGGACTTTTTCTCGGGTTGCGACCTGGGCGTCCAGATGTACTGCTTCTTGGCGCATCAATCCATCTTCACCGTTACCAATGAATTTAGTATCTCGGGAGGCACGCAAAGTCAAAATAGCCCCACCGACACGACGTATGAGGCAGGCGAGGATCTTACCACCGTAAAAGGCGCTCACCAGATCGCTTATGGAGGCTTGGCTTCCTACAACATGCACAACAATCGGGCGAATATCTCCTCTCCGGGTAATTTCACTTTCAACGGGCAAGGCACCACCGGCAACGCCATGGGGGATTTCCTGACAGGTCAACTGGATGCCTTTACGCAGGGTGAGCCCAATGTCGGCTTCACACGCTACTGGTACATCGGGGCCTATGTGACGGACACGTGGAAAGCATCGCAGCGGCTCACGGTTACTGCCGGGGTACGTTGGGAGCCGAACTTACAATCGCAGGTTGCTAATGGCGCCGTCTACGATTTCGATATGAATGCATTTCTGAATAACGTGCATAGCACGGTGTGGCCGAACGGGCCGGCTGGGCTCACTTGGCCCGGCGATCCCGGCTTCCCCAACAAGTCCGGTATCAACCGGCGGTACGATCAGTTTGCGCCGCGCGTGGGATTGGCTTGGGATCCGACAGGCAGCGGAAAAACATCGCTTCGCGCTTCCTATGGGTTGAGCTTCGACACCACCGGCGGGAATATCGGGAACAGCATGACCTCACCGCCCTTTGGAAATACGATAAACGTGACCGGCCCGGTCCCGTTCCTCACTCCCTGGTCCACCGTTCCCGGTGGTAATCCATTTCCCGGATGCGGTGGCAATCCCTGCGGGAAGGACGCAGCTTTCGTCCCGGGCGCATTGTACCTTGGTTTGCAGCCGGATATGAAGAGCACTGACGTCAATCGGTGGACCCTGGCGCTGCAGCGACAGGTTGGCGATAGCTGGATCTTTTCTGGAACTTACATCGGCAGCCAGACCTCTCACCTCTACATGACGCATCAACTCAATCCTGGCCAATTCTTGGGATTGGGCCCCTGCACGCTTCCGCTCAGCGGCGCGAAGGTCTGGAATCCATGCTCACAGACGGCTAATTTGCAGCAGCGGCGCTTGTTCAGCATTCTATCGCCGGCCAACGGGCAATTGATTTCTTTTATGGATTATTTCGATGCCGGCGGAACTTCCAGCTACAACGGCCTGCTGCTGACGGCGCAAAAGCGGCTCAGTCATGGATTCGCGGTAACCGCGAATTATACCTGGTCGCATTGTATCGGCGATCTCACTCAGGCTTCCGGCGTGACTGCGGGGGGAACTGGGTATCATAATCTGACCAATCGCGCCTTCGATCGCGGCAATTGTGCCTCCCAGGAGATTGCTGGAACCTTCGGGGCCGACCGGCGGCAACTGTTTAACATGACATTGATTGCGGAGTCCCCGCGCTTTGCGAACCATGCGTTGCGCACGATAGCTTCGGGTTGGAGAGTCGCGCCGATATTCCGGGCGTTCAGCGGGGGCTTCGTGACCCTTACCACGGGAACCGATCGTGCCCTGGATGGCAGCAGCAGTGGCGCTGGCAGCGGCCAACGGCCTAACCAGTTGAATGGGAGCCCCTATTGTGCCGTCATCACGCCTCAATGCTACTTGAACCCAACAGCATTCGCGTTACCGGCGCTGGGCACGCTGGGGAATATGGGCCAGAATAACGTGCTAACACCTGGCCAATGGACCCTGGATGTCACGCTTCTGAGAGACTTCAAGATTCGCGAATCAATGAGCCTCCAGGTTCGTGGAGAAGCCTTTAATATCACCAATACCTACCATCCCGGCCAGCCGTCAGGTGTGGGAACCGGGATGTCGGGTATCTCAACATCGGTAACTGCCAGTAATTTCGGCCAGATTACCTCCGCGCTCGATCCCAGAATCATGCAACTCGCGTTGAAGTTCGTCTTCTGAGTGTAGGCATCTCGCCCTCGCCAAGGAAGCGCTGAAGAGGCTGATCTCAGTACATTCTGCTGCTGAGATCAGCGTCCTCGAAGATCCTAAAACTGGTAGGCAATAGAAATATTGCCGACGTGGGCTGTCCCGGTAGATCCCTGCGCCTCGCGCGCTGGATTGTTGTTGACGAACGTCAACGTTTTGAAATCCCAGTAGCTCCACTCGGCCGCTAGCGTTACGTCCTTGGTCAACTTGCGGAAATAGCTGGCCCACAGGAAAGAATTCTTGGCCCGAGTGGTGCCGGGCAAAAGATTGGAGTTCTTTGGATCATCGGTCCCGGCGCCGAAATACAGAGTGTCCTTGCCGCTGTTCATCGGTACAATTAGCTCCAGCCAGCCACCACCGTCTCCGATGCGCTGAATACGCGTGACTGTAGAGGAGACCGACAGCGTCGCCGCGCCCTGATAGATTCCGCCTTGAAACGGAATCAAATTGCTACCTGCATAGCCTTCGCCTCGAAGAATGGCGTGCGGGCCTAGGGGAAGTCGCATGTCAACGGCGAGCGCCCAGGATTGAAGGTTGTGATTGACGCCGACGATTTCTTCGCCGAAATGTCCGGAGACCCCAAAGGTTGCAGTGGACTTGCCCACCTTGGGAGAAAGCGCGATGCGCGCTTGATAAAACGGCTGCGACGAGCGTTCACCCAAGCCGGACGAGCCAAGATCAATCACCGAGCCCGATGCCGGAGCGGCCTCCAGTCTGGTGTCCCCAAACTGAGGGCGCAAAACCCCCGCCTGGACCAGCAATCCCGTGCTTCCGAGTTTGCTGGTCCAGTCAATGCGCACCTGCGGGAACCAGCCCCACAGATCCCCTGCTGTCGCGCCCAGGGGCACCCCCACGTGAGAGAGAGAAACCGGGTCGAGCGGAGCCAGAATCATCTTGTCCTGCCCCATCACGATCTTGACGGATTTGTGCTCGAGTTGAAAGTAAGCCAAACGCAAGCGTGGCTGGTTGAATACCCGATTTTCAGGAGAAAATGTATCGGCCGTACGTGAGCCAAAGAAATCCATTTCGACTAGCGCCGACGGAGTCCATCCGCCAACTCCCGTTTTTGCGGGGTTCAACGTGAAACCCAAAATGCTTTGCCGCATGGTGAAGACCAGATCATGATTGCCGCCCGCGCGCCCGACCGACCCGTCGGGATAGGTCACGCCGCCGGAGTTATTGGCGGCCCACAAGGGGATTTCCTGCCCGATCACGCTGCCACTTGAGATGGAGGAATTGAATAATATCGTGCCGTAGAAGCGAGCTTTCATCCCTCCAATCTCGGTTTCCAAGCCTGCGCCGGGCCGTGGAAGGCCGGGGTAACTGGGCCTGGTACCGGCTGCGGCGGTTGACTGATTGGAAGCATTATATTCATCTGAAGCCGGCGCGGGTTGCGTTTGCGCTCCCGCCAGCGATACCAACAATATGGAAGCCACTGCGATCCGAATAACGCAAACCGCGGGCTTTAGGCACGTTCTGAAGATTCGAGTCATGAATGTCCTTTGGATGAGTGAAGTTACTGACCGCTGCCCGACGGTCTGGGCGCATGATACATGTAGCCTGGATCCGGATAGCCGGGGTCCGGGATTGTAGGCGCCGTAATCAGGGGCGGTCCGGTTTGGAAATACACCGGCGCCGATGCATCCGATTGAGTTGGATTAAATCTCAATGAGAGCATCGAGATATTGCCCGTCGCACTATAGAACTCAGCCAATCCGCGATGCCCGGCGATCACCGGAAACTGCTGGGAGAGGACGAAGGTCATGTGGCCCATCGCGGGCACGGGAGGGAGAGCATCCAAAGCGACTAAGCCATCTACGGTACGGAATCCGACACTGATGGTCTGAGCCGCGGCAGTGGGATTAACGACGGCGATGGCGGTTACAAATCCATTGGCGTCGTCGTAGGGCACCAGGATGCGATTGGTCGCCGAGACCGCCAGCGAAGTGGCGTCCTGATCCTGGCGTCCAGAAACACGGTTTGTGAAGATCACGTAGGCAAGGATACCGGCGTCGGAATCCACTTGGGCCCACCCCTGCGAAAGCGCCGCGGCCGTGCCCGGTGTGTGTAAGTAAAGTGTGGAACCGCTCGTCATTACGATCCCTGCGGTGGAACTGGTTTCGAGGAACGCCGGGTTCCAGGGTTGCGTCGCACCGCCGGCTGTGTCGGTATAAAAACTCAAATTGGCGACGGCCGAATTCGTCGAGCTGTTGGTGATTACGATGGTGGATTGCCAACCTCCGCCGTCGACGACGTCGGGAATAATCAAAGTCTGTGCCGATTGCCCAAAGAGGGGCAATCCCAGAAATAGACAGCTAAGAGTCGCTGAAGCAAAGTGTTTCATGGCCTCAGTATGTAGGCACACCACGTTTTCAGTTGTAATCGAATTGTGAAATCTTGGTAACTTTCACGGGGATGATGCTATCTCGGTTATCCGCGGTCTGGAGCCATACTGCGTTGCGCCCCGGGCGGCCTCGTGATCTTAGCCGGGTTGTGAATAAATGTGGGCAGGCCGGGATAACCGCAAAAGGCTTGCCCACATCACCCCGTCTGTCTAAACAGTAGTCGGGCTGGGGCCGGCAGTCGTTATCGATTTGTAAATAATTTGTAAAAACCAGTGATTGTGCCGGACTCTACGTCCCTACAAGACAGGGGTTCGATACAATCACTGTACGTACCGTTATGCAGACCGTACTGGTGATTGACGACGACGCCGCCTTGCGCGACACAATCGGTCTCATGCTCGAAAACGAAGGCTTTCGGCCCTCACTGGCGGCCGATGGCAAGAGTGGTTTTAAAGCTGCGTTGACATTAAAACCAGCGCTCATACTGGTGGATTTGCGAATGCCGGGATTGAGCGGGATCGAGGTTTGTAAGCAAATTCGGGCGGCCGGCCGGAATACTCCCATCATCGTGCTGAGCGCGATCGGCGATGAAATGGATAAGGTCTTACTGCTCGAGATCGGCGCGGACGACTATGTAGTAAAGCCGTTCGGCACGCGGGAGCTGTTAGCGCGGATTCGCGCTCTGCTGCGACGTTCGTCCGCCGAGGAAACCAAGGTCCTGGCCTTCGGGGATGTCGAAGTTGATCTTACGCGGCGTGTGGTTACGCGAAAGGGCGAAGTTCTGAAGCTCACACGCGCCGAATATAACCTGCTCACTTATTTTCTGCAAAACCCGGACCGCGCTCTTACGCGCGATTTGATTTTGAACTCCGTGTGGGGATATGAGTCGTTTCCCAATACACGCACTGTCGATGCTCACGTAGTGCACTTGCGGCAGAAACTGGAGCGCGATGCCGCATGTCCCCAGCATTTCCTGACAGTACATGGAGTGGGTTATCGCTTCCTAGCCTGAGATCGTCTCTATGACACGCACCATCCTCGTCGTGGAAGACAGCGACGTCTGCCGGGACGCGCTCGAAGTAGCCTTGATGAAGATTCCGGGATTTACGGTGCGCGCGGTGGCGACGGCGGAACAAGCCCTGGAGTGTTTGGCGACCGAGGATATTTGCGCGCTGGTAACCGATTTGCGGTTGGCGCGGATGGACGGCTTCGAACTCATTGGTTTAGTCCGTTCGCAACCGCGGCGCGTCGCGCTGCCCATCCTGGTCGTCAGCGGGGACACTGATCCGGGCACGCCGGCGCGTTTGGTTAGAATTGGAGCCAATGCATATTTCAGCAAGCCGTATTCGCCCGCGGAAGTATGCACTAGACTGGAGCAACTTGTCGATGCGTACTAAAACTCATTACTTGATTCTGCTCTTGGTTCCAGTCTTTCTCCCCGCCCAAAGCAAAACAGATCTGGAGCAGATTCTGGAACGCATGGACCGCCTAGAGGAGGAGAACCGCAATCTTGCCGCGGAGGTCCGTGCGCTGCGTGAAGAACTGGCGGCTCCGCGACCAGCCCCGGCAGCAGCTTCCGTCCCTGCGGAAAAACCCGCTGCGGAAAATGCATCCGGCGCACCACCGGCCCCAGCTCCCCTAGAAGAGCGAGTCGACGTTCAGGAGCGGCGGGTAGACGAACTTGCACAAACCAAAGTCCAGACCTCTCAGCGATTCCCAGTTACGCTAACCGGCACGGTACTGTTCAATGCGTTTGTGAACGGCCGCGCCAGTGGGGGTTTACAAGATCCGATCCAAGCATCTACCTCGAGTAGTACTTCAGCGAGTGGGGCGAGCCTCAGCCAAAGCATCATCGGGCTCATTTTTCAGGGGCCGCGTATACTCGGTGGAGGGCAAGTGAACGGCGACCTGCATCTGGATCTCTGGGGCGGCAGCACTAGTTCTCTTAACCATCTTGTGCGGCTGCGGGTCGCGACTATTCGAGTCGACTGGAAGAACCAGAGTCTAATGGTCGGCCAGGATAAGCCGATCATTTCTCCCCGCGATCCGAGTTCGCTCGCGCAAGTGGCATTTTCTCCGCTTACCGGAGCCGGGAATCCGTGGCTGTGGCAGCCCCAAGTCCGCTTCGAACAGCGTTTCTCCTGGGGCGATGACATGGGTCTTCGCGCTCAAGGCGGCGTGTATGAAACCAGTGAGCCAACTTCAAGTGTCGGTCCGCAATTCCTGGCTTCGCTCACCACTGGCCGGCCCGCGGCCGAAGGGCGCTTCTTATTCTGGAGGAAACTGGGGAACGGCGCCCGGATCGAGATCGCTCCTGGATTCCATGTCAGCCAGACACACGTGGCGGGCCTCTCAGTTCCGTCGCGCCTCTTCTCGGTCGATTGGATGATCCAGCCAGCTACAAAACTCCAGTGGACCGGGATGTTTTTCACTGGGCAGAACGCTGCAGGTATCGGCGCGCTCCGCCAGGGATTCACAATTTTCAACAACGGCATGGTGCAAGCGGTGGGAACGGCGGGTGGATGGACTCAGTTATCCTACTTCCCCACCCCACGTCTTACCTTCAACGTCTATGGCGGGCAGGAAAGTAACCGGGCGGCGGACCTTCTCTCAGGCGAGATCACGCGCAATTTTGCATATGCCGGGAACGTGGTGTACCGGCTGGGACCGAATGTGTTGTTGGGACTCGAAGCATCGCAGGTGAGAACTGATTATCTAAGGTTGATGACTCGTCTGGCGAACCACTATGACCTCGCACTGGCTTATCTTTTTTAGAGCCTTCCCGCTAGCTGCACTGCTCGCAACCACCTTAGTGGCCGGAACTGTAACCGGCAAAGTGGAACTTCGCGATTCGCGCGACCCAGCGGTGCGGAATCACCGGGACTATTCGGGTGCAGTCATCTCGTTAACACCCATGCAAGGCGAAACGGCGCTAACGCCGAGTACAAAGCATGCCGTGATCCTTCAAAAGAACAAGACGTTTTCTCCGCATGTATTAGCCATTCCCGTGGGTTCCTACGTCGACTTTCCGAATCTCGATCCCATCTTTCATAATGCTTTTTCGAGCTATAGCGGGCAACTTTTCGATGTGGGACTGTACCCGCCGGGCACTTCGCGATCGGTACGATTCATCCGCGAGGGAGTGGTTCGCGTATTCTGCAATATTCATTCTTCGATGAGCGCCATGATTGTCGTACTGGCAACTCCCTACTTTGCCGTCACCAAGCACGACGGCTCGTTTACGCTGCCGGATGTGCCGCCCGGCGATTACAAATTGGGGGTAATACACGAACGGTCGTCGGAGGTGACGCTGCGGTCCCTTACCCGCTGGATAACAGTCGGACCAGATGCGCTCACGCTTCCAGTACTCGGTATTTCCGAGGTTGGCTACCTGTCGATTCCTCACAAGAACAAGTATGGGCAGAGTTATCCGCCGGACTCGGACGATCATCTGATGTATCCTGCGACGAGGAACTGATGCTCGCGAAGATTTCACATTTGTCGCTCTTGTGGAAAGTTCTGCTTTCGACCTCTATCGCGCTGACCGTATTGTTTGCGGTTACAGGTTGGATTGTGGTGGACAATGCGACGCGTGCGATGGCTCAAAGCGTCGAAGAAGAGGTGCAGTCAAGCTTTCACGCCTACGATTCGTTGTGGCGCTCGCGGGCCGAGGTGCTGGCGTCTGTGAGTCTGGTTCTCAGCCGTATGTCGGACGTGCGCGCCGCCTTCGGCACCGGCGACGAAGCCACCATCCGCGACACGGCGGCGGAATTATGGAGCAGAGTTTCCAACCAGGATGCCATCTTTGTAGTTACTGACCCGAGCGGGAAAGTACTGGCCTCACTGGGTGGCGCGTTGGTGGATGCGTTCCAGCACAATCTTCCGGTGGTTGGTGAAGCGGCGGCGAGTTTCCCAAAACAAGCCTCCGGGTTCATGGTCGCAGGCGGACGGCTGTATCAAATCGTAGTGACGCCGGTATACGTACAAACCGGTGCTGGCGTGGGGTTGCTGAACACCTTGGTAGCGGGATATCCGGTAAACGATAATCTTGCGCGCAGCCTTAAAGAATCTACTGGCGGAAGCGAATTCTGTTTTCTTTCCGCGGGCAGTGTGGTCGCTTCCACTCTAAATCCCGCTGCTAACGCACAAATCCAGGCAGTGCATGATCTCGAAGGCGGCCCCAAACGGACGGACGCCGACGGGGCACAATATACCATGTTGGGTACGCCATTATCCGACGTACAAGGAAAACCGATCGGGGAGCTGCGAATCCTGCGTTCCTTCGACAACGCCAATCAGCGCATTGCCGCATTGGGAAGGAACATTATCCTGATATGGCTCTTCGCCATGCTGCTCGGTCTCTGGCTGACCTACAGTTTGGCCCGCCGAATTCTGAAACCGCTGCAAGAACTAGATCGCGGTGCCGCCGAAGTGTCCCGTGGTAATTACGATTACCGCGTGCCAGTCACCAATCCCGGAACTATTGACGATCACGATGAACTCGGCCGGATGGCCCGGGCATTCAACGCCATGTGCGCTTCGATCCAACAAGGGAGGCAAGAGTTGATCCGTCAGGAGCGTATCTCCACCATCGGCCGGCTCTCGACGTCGATTGTCCACGATTTACGGAATCCGCTGGCGGCCATTTATGGGGGCGCGGAAATGCTGATTGACGGCGCGCTAACTTCCGGACAAGTGCAGCGGCTCGCCGGCAACATTTATCGTTCCTCGCGACGCATGCAACAGTTGCTGCAGGAACTGGTGGATGCCGGTCGCGGGAAAAGCAATGGCGCGGAAATGTGCCGGCTCAAGGACATTATCGGAGCGGCTTACGAAGTCTACTCGGGCACAGCTGAGGCCCAATCGGTCGCCGTTCAGATCGACGTGCCGGAGGAGATTGAACTGCCTCTTGAACGTGCGCGTATGGAGCGCGTATTTTCAAACCTGATCGACAATGCCCTCGGCATGATGCCGGGGGGCGGCCGCCTGCACATTTCCGCCGCCGTGTCCCATCAGCAGGCCGTCGTGCGGGTACAGGATACAGGGCCTGGAATTTCGCCCGAGATCCGACGCCAGTTGTTCCAGCCCTTTGTCACAGCGGGCAAGAAAAATGGCGTGGGATTGGGCCTGGCATTCTCGCATCAGACCGTGCTCGACCACGGAGGCGACTTATGGGCAGGTTCAGAGCCCGGCGATGGAGCTTGTTTTTTTATGAAGCTGCCGCTTAAGGGATAAATCTGGCGCCGGTCTCCGGATGCACTCTTCAGATTCTTAGGGAAGAGCGAATACCATTAATTGCTCGGTCCCGGGCGGCACCGGCTCATCGAGCTGACTGCCTCCCGCGGCTACCACGGCCACGTACTGTTTGCCGTTCTTGCCGCGATAGGTGATTGGTACGGCGTGCGCACTAACGGGTAGTTTGGTTACCCACAACTCTTTGCCGTTCTTCGAATCGAATGCACGAAAGCGGCGGTCGTTGGTGGCGGCGATAAAGACCAAGCCTCCCGCGGTAGTAATCGGGCCGCCAAAACTCAGCCGCCCGGTGTTGCGCTTCCCCTCGGGCAACGAATCGGTCACGCCCAGCGGCACCTGCCACGCGATGTCTCCGGTGTTCGCGTTTACTGCCACCAGCCGGCCCCATGGCGGTTTCTGACAGGGCATGGCCGCTTCCCCTCCGGTTTTCAGGAAAATGTTGCCAGTGCGCGGATTCCCTTCCGAAGACCAGAATCGCGAAGTTGGGCCCAAAATGCTATTGCGATCATAGGGGACCGCTCCCGTGGTTTTCTTTTCCACCCAACCGATACTGGCCTCGTCGAGCGTGTTTACGAAAACATAGCCCAACTTGGGGTCGGCCGCAACTCCACCCCAATTGGTTCCTCCGACGGAGCCGGGAAAAAGAATGGTGCTGTGCGGCTTTGCGCCAGCTTCTTTGTACAAGTAGGGTGTAAACGGCCCTTCGTTGTAGAAACCACCGCTGCGTTCCACCAGGTCACGGCAAAATTTGGCGTGCTCCTCAGTAGTGTCGGCAGCGGTTACAATATCTTCCGGTTTATAGCTCACGCGCGCGATGGGAGGAGGCTTTACCGGGATCGGCTGCGTCGGCGAGCTCTGCTCTCCGGGCACGGTGCTCGCAGGCACCGGCTTCTCTTCGATTCCGAAAACCGGCTCGCCTGTAACGCGATTCAGGATGTACATGTAGCCGGACTTGCCGGTTTGAGCCAAAATAGGAACTTTCTTTCCCTTGATCGTTACGTCCAAAAGTGCTGGGACCGGAGGCAGATCGTAGTCCCAGAGATCGTGATGAATAGTCTGGAAATACCATTTCATCTTGCCGGTCTCGGCGTCGAGAGCGACGATGGAGTTGCCGAATAGATTGTTTCCGTGACGGTCACCGCCCCAATAGTTGGTGTTGGGGGCGCCGAATGCCGAATAGACAAGGCCGCGCTCGGTATCGATGGTTAAAGAGAAGCCCCAGTTGTTGACGCCTGAACGGTCCTTCCAACTGTCTCCTTCCCAGGTTTCAAGACCGGTCTCGTCCGCCTGAGGAACCGAATGGAATTCCCATTTCTTCGCACCCGTGCGAGCGTCGTAAGCGCGCGTGTTTCCGGGCTGACCGGTGGCCGGGGATTCGCCGGTATTGGCACCTACGATGAGCAGGTTCTTATAGACCACGGGAGCGGAATCATACGGCACGGTCATGTCCACGGTACCCTCATCGCCGAAGCCCGGGTCCACCTTGCCGGTAGTGGCGTTGAGTGCCATCAGCTTGCGCCCGGTGGTAAACACCACGCGAGGTGGGTTGTCCTTATCGCCGGGCCAGTATGCAATCGACCGCCGTCCGGGACGGCTGCCCTTCGGCAGCACATATCGCCACAGTTCCTTGCCGGTCTCGGGCTCCAGCGCAACCACACGGTTGGCGGCCACCAAATACAACACTCCCTTGACGACCAGGGGAGTGAATTCCGAGCCCGACGGAGATGTGTCGTCAGCGGCGTCTTTGAGCGTGTAGGTCCACGCCTGCGTGAGCTTGCTCACGTTCTTGGGATTGATTTGCGTCAACGGCGAATACCGGGTCGCTGCCAAATCATGGTTATAGGTGGGCCAATCGGCGCCCTCTTTTGTTGTTTTTCCTGTCTGGGCTTCAAGGAGAGGAAGTAGTGCCGCGACAGCTAAGGAGATCTTCCAACTGGAACCAGTCATAATGTGTGCGAATTAATTATATACAAGCCGTTCAGAAAACAGACAGTTCATTATTTGGCGGACTGAATCTTTACCAGCGTTTGCGTCGCCTGATCCGGCAGGCCGCTTTTGAGCGTTTGCGGCGCGCGAAAGAAATCGAAATACGATACATAGTGGACGCAGCTTACGGTGCAGTAAGGCGCGCAGGGTTTCTCGCTCAGATATTCGCGGCGGATGTCAGCGGCGGTGTAATTTTCGAGAGGCGTGCCCGGATAGCCCCGCTGCTGCGAGCAGTAGTGCACCAGGCCGTCCTCGCAGATATACATGTAACGGGCGCCAGCGCGGCAGCGCCAATCGTTCGGCTTACCTTGCGCGATGGCGTCCTGAAAATAATTAAGCTGGGCGAAGTTTCGATTCTCCAGCGCCTTCATCTCGTGATACACAGCGCGTTCGCGATCGCTCAGCGGCCGCAGTTGCCCGTCACCATCGTGAATGATGCCGACGGTCGCGGAGAATCCCAGCTCAATCGCCCGGCGGCCCACTACCAGCGCGTCGTCGGGATCATGAATTCCACCGCCCACCACCGAGTTGATGTTCACGTGAAAATCGGCGTGCTCGGCCAAGATCTCCAGCTTCTTATCGAGCACTTTCAGGCTCTTCTTCGAAACTTCGTCGGGCATCACGTTATCGATCGAAATCTGCAGGTGATCCAAACCGGCGCGATTAAGGCGCTGCACCCGCTCCGCCACCAGCAGGTAGCCGTTGGTAATCATGCCGACCATCACGCGCCGGCGGCGCATGGCAGCGATAATATCGTCCAGATCCGGATGCAGCAGCGGCTCGCCGCCCGAGAGCGTGATGATGCTGGTCCCCAAATCCGCCAACTTATTGATACGGCTAATGACAACGTCGGTAGGGACGGGCTTCGAAACATCGTCATATTCGTTGCAGTAGGAGCAGGAAAGGTTGCAGCGGCGGATGGGAATAATATGCGCCATGATGGGGTGGCGCGTCGATAGAGCCCCGTGGGCTATCAGCCGCAACTCACGCATTCTGCGGGTAACAGCTTTCCAACTGCGGTGCGGGCGGAACGGCCTGGCTGCCATACTGGATTGGGAACTCCTACTATTAGAACACAATAGAGTTAAAGATCGATAGATTTCTGCGCTGCCCGACGGAACATACCGGAGAGCATTTGGCTCGGCAACACACTTAATTCGTGTGAAGCTCCAACCTGTAGCCCAAACCTTGGCGGCCGTTCTAACGGTGGTCCTAGCTTACGGGGCAGATAACCCTGCGATTCTGGCAATTCGCATTATCGAAGGCGATGGCGCGGTTTACGCCAAAGGTTCCCGCGCAACCCGCGGCCTCTCCGTGCTGATTACTGACGAAACCGGTCATCCGGTTGAAGGCGCAACTGTCAGCTTCTCCTTGCCGGCGGATGGTCCCGGCGGGGTGTTCAGTTCCGGAGCGAAAACTGAAATCGCGACTACGCACGCCGATGGCAGCGCAGCCGCCTGGGGCATGCAATGGAACCATACCGCTGGCCCTTTTGAAATCCGCATCACAGCGGTGAAGGGTCAGGCGCGCGCGGGCCTGGTGAGTTCGCAATCCTTGAGCGACGCGGCACAAATCAAGGACGCCGCACCGCGGGCGACACGCGCGAGCCGAGGCGGGCACAAGCTCCTATGGATTTCGGTAATCGTTGCAGGGGCCGCCGCAGCCGGTGTGGCGGGAGTCGTCTCGGGTAAAGGATCTGCCGCGGCACCCTCTGGGAACTCCGTGACGCCTTTGCAGATCGGTACTCCAACCATCAGTTTGGGGCACTCATGAAGCACTGCCTATTCCTCCTTATGAGCGTGTGTGCGTGCGCACAGATTGAGCGATCGTCGATCGGTGTCATGCTGGACGAAAACGGCCAGGCTCGGCCGGTAACCGGGACACCGGCGGCGGCGGCCCTGGGCGAACCGGTGTTTGGCGGAGCGGTTATTTCGCTGGCTTGCTCCGCACAGATATGCCTGGCAAAAACCGAATCGGCGCTGGTATCCTCTGACGGTGAAACAGTAGAGGCGCCGCCCGGCGCGGCTCTCATCGCCTTTGCTGGCGACGCCGCCTATGTGTATTTCGTCCAAACCCGTCAATTGGCCTTTTGGAGCACCGGCCAACTTTATCCGCTCGACTTTGCACCCGTCGGGGATGTGCTAGCGCTTAGGGCCACTACGACTGGCTTCGAATACGCCGTCGAGCGCGATGACGCGATCTGGATCGGGAACCAGAACCTGGGCGCGGCCAATACGATTCTGTTGCTCGATGGCGGCGGGGCGCTTCTGGCGGCCGATGGCCAGCTACGCCTGCTGCGGTCCGATGGCACGGAGTTGGATTTCACAGTGACCGGCGCCGGGGGGTTCATTGGTGGCTTCGAACGCATGAGCGATCGCTACGTACAGGTAATTACTGACGCTGGCATGTGGGCGCTCGACATCGAACCGGGCCGCGAACAGATATTTCTGCTTCCTGGGGGCAGCCATTGAAGGCCCGAATTTTGTGCTTGCTGGCGCTTGCGCCCGTGCTGCTCGAAGCACAGATTGTGCTCTACTCTTTGGACGGCATCACTCCGTCACCGCTTGCGTCGGTTTACGGCTACGGACAAGTAGCGGCCGGTGACTCGAAAATCGTCCGCTTTCGCGCCCTCAACACGGGGACTGCGTCCATCACCATTACTCTTCTAAAAGTAATCAACACGACGGGCGCCGGCTTCGCCATTGTCAACAGCTCCTCTACGCCGTTTGTGATTGCACCAGGCAATGCGATGGACTTCTTCGCTGGGTTTTCCGCCACCGACGTCACCAGCTACAGTGCGACGCTGGAGGTGGGTACCGTCAGCCAAACCGTAACGGCTATCCTCCTGGCTACGGTTGTACCGGCGCCGGTCTTGAGCGTAGCCGCGCCGTGCACTGGCCCGGACTCCAACGCTAGGATCAGCTTCGGACGCGTTCTACAGGCGACCCCGGCATCTTGCACGCTCTCGATCCTGAACCCTTTCCCGCAGGCCCTTACGGTTTCGCCGCTGGACGTGACTGGTGCCGCGTTCACAACCACGTCTGGAAGTGCGGTTACAATTGCGGCCGGTCAGTCCGCTTCCTTCAGCATTCAATTCATTGCCGCCACCGCCTCCAGCTATTCGGGGACTCTTACGGTGGGTACGCGAACCTATACATTATCCGGAACCGGATTCTCGTCCCCTCTGCCTTCGCTCGTCTGGAGCTTCGACACCATCGCCATATCGAGTGGGGAACAACACACGCTGAGTCTCCAGCTCTCCGCGCCCGCGCCGGTGGCAGCCGCGGGCACCGTCACTCTCACTTTCGCTCCCTCCACAGCGGTAGTGACAGATGACAGCGCGGTTCAATTCGTCGCAACCTCCAAACGCACCGCTTCTTTCACTGTGACTGCCGGCGCTACCAACCTCATTATCAACGGGCAACCGAATATCGTATTCTCCACTGGGACCACTGCGGGTATCGTCACATTCACGGTGGATGCGGGAATCTTCGGGTTGTCCGGCAGTCCATCAAGATCCCTCACGACGGCACCGGCTCCCATCGCAATTTCTTCTTCCGGTGCGACTAGCCGCACCAATGCGCTCGACGTGGTGATTTCCGGCTTTGACAATACATATTCCATCGGCCCCATGTCCTTCTCCTTTTTCGATCGCAGCGGTGGGCCGATTGCATCCCTTTCCGCTGACTTTACCGCGAACTTTCGCACGTTCTTTCAGGGCCAGGCCGCAGGCAGCTCTTTCCTGATGCGCATCTCGTTTCCGGTTACCGGCGATGTCAGCCAAGTCGGTGGAGTCAACATTGTCCTCACTAACAGCGCAGGCGCTGTTAGTACGCCGCGTTTGAACTTTCCCTAGACTGAAATGGATGATCCCGGTTGCACTTACCATCGCCGGCTCGGACCCGAGCGGCGGCGCGGGCCTCCAGGCCGACCTCAAAACCTTTCATCGCTTCGGCGTTTACGGCGAGGCGGTGATTACGCTGATCACCGTACAGAATACCCGTGGCGTAACGCGCGTCTCGACGCTCGACCCGGACTTGGTGCTTGCGCAAATTCGGGCGGTGCTCGAAGACATCCCTCCGCAAGCGGCGAAAATCGGAGCTTTGGGCTCGTGCGAAATTGTAGAAGCGGTTGCGCGGGTCGCCCAGAGCTTTTCCTTTCCGTTAGTGCTCGATCCCGTCATGATCAGCACGCACGGCGCCCCGTTGATAGGCCGGGACGCTATCACGGCCTTGATCGAAGACTTGATCCCACGAGTTTTCCTGCTGACTCCTAATCTCAGCGAAGCCGCAACCCTAGCGGGCTTCGCGGTCGAAGATCGGGATGGAATGGCTCGCGCTGCCGAAAAGCTCGCTGCATTAGGAGCGGCCCACGTATTGGTGAAAGGCGGGCACTTGCGCGGCGATGCGCTCGATCTCCTGTATATGAGAGGCGGCGAAGTCCACGAATTTATCGCGCCACGCGTTGAAACCCGGCATACCCATGGCAGCGGATGTACCTTCTCAGCCGCCATTACGGCGGAATTGGCAAAGGGAACGCCTCTGGTCGAGGCCGTGACGCGCGCCAAGGCATTTATCACGGAAGCGATTCGCGCCGCGCCGCATCTGGGTGGGGGAAACGGCCCGCTGAATCATCACGCGTGAGATTCTCGGCAGCGGTGGGCCACTCATTCATGAGTGTTTCCGCAGTCGGTCGACAGTTTCGTGCTGTGGTTAGTCACACCGCTGGCCGTGATCTTCCTTCTCAGTGGGCTCGACGACCTCGCCATCGATTTCGCGTGGCTCTATGCGTGGGTGGCCGACCGGATGACCGTTTCCCGCCACGATGCCTCCCGCCTTCCCGACGCACCGCCGCGCCCGGTGGCCATCCTAGTGCCTCTGTGGCAGGAGCACGCTGTGATCGCCCGCATGCTGGAGCACAATCTCGCCGCCATCCGTTACCCCGACTACCATATTTTTGCCGGCATCTATGCGAACGATGCCTTGACCGAAGAAGCCGTCGCGTCGGTTTCCGAACGCTTCGCCAATGTTCATCTGGCCGTGTGTCCGCATGACGGGCCTACCTCGAAGGCCGATTGCCTGAACTGGATTTACCAACATGTGGGTCTCTACGAAGAACACCATGGCGTGGCTTTCGATGTCATCATTACGCATGACGCCGAGGATCTGATCCATCCGGAAGAGTTGCGCTGGATCAATGCCTACGCCACCCACTTCGATTTCATCCAGATTCCGGTGCTGGCGCTGGCCACTCCTTTTTGGTCTTTCACTCATGGCGTTTACTGCGACGAATTCGCCGAATACCATACGCGTGACATGGTAGTGCGTTCATCGTTCGGCTGCTTCGTTCCGGGATCGGGCGTCGGTACGGGCTACCGCCGCGATGCCCTGGAGGCTCTGGCTCGCGTCTCCTCCAATCGCGTATTTGAACCGGTAGCGCTTACCGAAGATTACGAAAGTGGCCTGCGTCTGTATCGCCTCGGTTGCCGTCAGGTGTTCGTTCCGCTCAGGCGTATGGAGCCGGCGGGACGGAACTTCGTGGCCACCCGTGAATATTTTCCGTTGAAGTGGGGCACGGCGCTGCGGCAGCGCACGCGTTGGGTCATGGGAATTGCGCTCCAAGGCTGGGAGCGGTTCGGTTGGGCGGGGTCGCGGAGCGAAATCTACTGGTTGTGGCGCGATCGCAAGGGATTGCTTGGCAACCCACTGGGCGTCCTAGCGAACGCCGTGTTTCTCTATGGTCTGGTAACCGCAATGTGGGCTCGTATGACGCCGCTCGCGACCGAGCTGACTTCCGTGACTCTGGCTTTTCAGCTTCTGCGCATAGCAATCCGCATGGGCTGCGTCGCGCGTGTTTACGGACTGGTATTTGCCCTGGGAGTGCCACTGCGATTGCCGTACGCCAATTTGCTGAATGCCGCTGCCACGCTGCAGGCCGTAGTTCGTTACGGGAGTGCGAAGATTCGAGGGCTCCCGCTACGCTGGATTAAGACCGAGCACTCCTATCCGTCGCGGTCGGCTTTGCTCGTTCATAAGCGCCCACTGGGAGAAATTCTAACCGCGTCGGGGTATTTGAACACATCCACGCTTCATAGTGCTTTGGCTGCGTGTCCATCCGGAATGCGTTTAGGCGACTTCCTGGTCGCGAGCGGCGAGCTTACCGAGACGGAACTTTATAAAGCTCTCAGCCTGCAACAAGGGTTGCCTTTCACGCATGTAGAGGCCCTCGAGGTTCCCGTGCGCGTCGCGCGGGCTCTCCCCGAGCGAGTTGCCCGCGAATGGCGTGTCCTGCCGTTTAAGATCGAAGACGGCACGCTCTTGCTCGCCAGTCCCGACTTGCCGACACCCGCGATGACCGCCGCCGTCCGCCCTTTCACATCGCTTGAGATTCGCTTTCACCTGGTCACCCCATCGGAGTACGAGCAACTCTTCGACGCGTTACTCTAACTCAAGAGACCCTGCCCGAAAGAGACATCATGACGGATCCCCTGGCTGCCGCCGCGCTCGCGGCTCGCGAAAACGCGCACGCTCCGTATTCGCACTTTCGCGTAGGCGCGGCACTCGAAGATTCGAGCGGCCGCGTGCTGACAGGATGCAACATCGAAAACGCCACCTATAGCCTCACTCTCTGCGCCGAGCGCGTCGCTGTATTCAAAGCTCTCTCTGAAGGCGCACGCAGTTTTCGCCGCTTAGCTATAGCTGCTGATACCGACACGTTGACTCCGCCCTGCGGAGCCTGCCGCCAGATCCTGTGGGAGTTTTGCGGCGATATCGAGATCCTGCTGGTAAATCCGCGCGGCAAAACTGAAACCTGGCAGCTCAAAGATCTGCTCCCGAGAGCGTTTGATGCGTCCTATCTTTAAGTTCTTCTTATTGCTATACGGCGCCTGCGCCTGGGCTCAATCCCCCGCCCGCGTCGATGCCATCTGGAGCGCCCGTTGGGTGGTCACCATGGACGCGCAACGCCGCGTGATCGAGGACGGAGCTGTCGCGGTTTCCGGCGACCACATTGTCGATGTGGGACCGCGCGCCGACATCGATCGCCGTTACAGCGCCCCGCGGCGTCTCGACCGTCCCAACGCCATCCTAACCCCCGGCCTGATCAACACCCACACCCATGCGGCAATGTCGTTGTTTCGCGGCATCGCTGACGATATGAACCTGCAGGACTGGCTGCAAAAGTTCATATTTCCCGCCGAAGCCAAAAATGTCGATCGGGAATTCGTGCGCTGGGGTACGCGCCTCGCCGTGATGGAAATGGCGCTCTCCGGAACCACGACTTTCACTGATATGTATTATTTCGAGGACACGGTTGCCGAAGTCACCAAACAGGCTGGCCTTCGCGGCGTGCTAGGCGAAACCATCATCGGCTTCCCCGCTCCGGATTTTAAGACTCCCCAGGCGTCGTTGGCTGCGACCGAGCAGTTCTTCAAACAATATCCGAACGACCCTTTGATCGTGCCTGCCGTGGCCCCGCACGCCATCTATACGGTGCCCAACGACGTCCTCAAATCCGCCCGCGCGCTAGCGAACCGCTACCAGAAGCCGCTGGTAATTCATTTATCGGAAACCAAAACGGAGAACGATGAGGCTCTCGCCAAACGCAAAATGACACCGACAGCGGCGCTCGAATCGCTGGGAGTGCTTACCGGGTGGACCATTGCGGCGCACGGCGTATGGCTGAACGATGCCGATCTGTCGATTCTCAAGCGTCGCGACACCGGGCTCGCGCATAATCCTTCGAGCAACATGAAGCTCGCAAGCGGCGTGGCACCGGTGGTCAAGATCCTGCGTATGGGGATTCCCATGGGCCTGGGAACCGATGGCGTCGCTGGATCCAACAACGATCACAACATGATGGAGGAGATGGACCTTGCCGCGAAACTCCAGAAAGTGACTACACGCGATCCCCGAGCGCTTCCTGCCATTGAAGCCTTCGAAATGGCTACCATTACCGGCGCCCGCGCGTTACACATGGATAAACTGATAGGCTCGCTCGAAAACAATAAACGTGCCGACATGATTAGCATCAGCCTCGCCGGAGCCCACGCCGTGCCGCTCTATAATGTTTACTCGCAGTTGGTTTACGCCCTAAAGGGCTCCGATGTTACCGACGTCATGGTGAATGGCCGCGTTATCGTACGCGATCGCAGGATGCTGACCCTCGACGCCCGCCCTATTATGCTAAAAGCCGCCGAATATCAGGAGCGCGTCAAGAAGTCGCTGGGGATGCATTAGCGTTGTCCCCAGCCTCCGCCACCCGGCGTCTCGATTCTCAACACGTCGCCGACTGCGATGTCGAAGCGCGTTTTCGCTGGAAGTGTCTCTAATTTTCTGCCTCCGCGCAGCAGAGTATTGCGGCCGGGTTTCCCTGCTTCTCCTCCCGCCAGTCCATAAGGCCCGCGCACACGCCGGTCGGAAAGTATCGTAACCTCCGCCGGTACCTGAAAGCGGAATTCGCGCGCGATACCGTCACCGCCGCGATGCATGCCTCTACCTCCGGAGCCTTTACGAACCCGGTAGCTCTCAATGCGCACCGGATACTGATGCTCGAACGCTTCCACCGGAGTGTTCCAGCTATTGGTCATATGCGTATGGGTTGCGCTTTGGCCGTCACCCTTTGCCGACCCTCCCATGCCGCCGGCAATGGTTTCGTAGTAGGCGAAAGCGTCTCCACTGGAACGTCTCCCGCCGAAGCTCAAATTGTTCATGGTCCCGCAACTTGCCGCAGGAATGCGCCCGGGTGCGGCCTGCGCCAGAGCGCCCAGAATCACGTCGGTAATTCGCTGCGACGTCTCGACGTTGCCCGCCGCCATCGCGGCTGGCGGCCGGGCATTGACGATGCTGCCCCCGGGCGCCACGATTCGGATGGGCCGCAAAATCCCCGAGGTAAATGGAATCTCTTCCGGGACCAGGCAGCGGAAAACATACATCGTAGCCGCGGTGGTCACCGCCAGGTTCGCGTTTACAGGTCCATCCACTTGCGCCGAAGAGCCGGTGAAATCCACCACAGCGGCATCGCCTGTGATCGTCACCGCCACGCGCACGGGATAGAATTGGCCGGCGCGCTCACCCTCCAGAACATCTTCAAAGCGATACGTACCCGCAGGCAGCTCGCGCAGCGTGGCTCGCATCATGCGCTCGCTATAATTCTGCAAACCATGCATATTGCGTGTGACAACCGCCTCACCATACTTTGCCACCAGTTCGCGCAGGCGCGTCTCTCCGCGGCGAAGCGACATCAGTTGCGCCATTAAATCACCCTCGCGCTCTACCGGGGTGCGCACGTTTGCCAGTACCAGAGCCAGCAAATCGCGATCGAGTTTTCCGCCACGCTGAATCAGTACCGGAGGAATGCGCAATCCCTCCTGATAGATTTCACGCGCTAGCGGCATCGACCCGGGACTCATCCCGCCTACGTCCGCGTGATGCGCCCGGTTCGCTAAATAGAAGCTGGGTTTCCTGCCGCGCATAAACACCGGCGTAACCGCGGTGATATCCGGCAAATGCGTTCCGCCGCGAAATGGATCGTTTACCAGCGCTACGTCTCCAGGCGCCAGTTCGAACGCATCCCGCACCGCGCGTACTGACAGCGGCATCGCGCCCAGATGCACCGGCATATGGTCGCCCATCGCCACTGTCTCGCCGCGGGCATCGTAGACCGCGCACGAATAATCGCGCCGCTCTTTTATGTTGGCCGAATAAGAAGTCTTCCGTAAGACAATGCCCATCTCTTCGGCAATCGAAGTCAGAAGGTGGCGGAACAGTTCGAGCTCGATAGCCTTCACGGGAGAAGCCTTCATTAATGACAATCCGCGACGTGTATGGGGAAACTCGCTACCATTTCCCAATTCCGACCCGCTCCGCGCTCGACAAAATAAGAGCCGCGGCCGGCATCCGCGCGCACACGCCAGCCGGCTTGATTCTGCGGACGCACGCCTTTCAATCGCAGCGGCCGATTACTCACTTGCTTCAGTTCCCAGCTCTCGCCGCCCGTCATGCTGGAGTACAGTTCCTGGCGCACGATCTTTCCTTGGCCGGCATCCAGCACCAGCTCGCCGCTGGTTTTCGAATCGAAATGAAACTGCGCAATAGTTCCGAATTTTTCATCTTCGAGCAGCAGTTTCTGACGCCAGGTCCGGCCGCCGTCCACCGTCAGCATCAGGAACGGATTCCGCGTCAGGGGATCAATCGATTCACCGCTGATCCAGCCGGTCTGCGGGTCCCAGAATTCGATTTGCTCGAGCGCGGCGTTGCGCAGGCGCGGAGCCGGCTCCGTCCATGATAACCCCCCGTCGTCGCTCGCCAGCAGCAGGCTGAAGAGTGTCGCGTTCCCGGTATGCAGGTTGCCGGTAACCAGAATCCGGTTGCCCGCCATGTCGGCCGCGGTTAATTCCAGCAACACCGCACAAGGTTCTTCTTCGCTACAATTCAAACCGAATGTTTCGATATCTTTCGGTGAGCAGTCATAAGCCACGGAGACAGGGGATTGGGCGCTAAGCCCCACGGCGCAACTTAGCAACAGCGCGGCAACTTTCACTTGTAAACATTGTAGCTGAGACCTGCCGCGCATTCGGCGTAGAATGGAAGGTAAGTGCCCGCGCCGCATATCCCGACGCCGCTCGAACAATTGGGGCATCGCCCCTTCTCGTTCTATCCTGCCATCCGGAATATCCAGCACAACGAGTGGCAATTCTGTCGAGCGCAAGCGGATGAAATTCAAGTGGTAAATACCAAATCCCAACAGGAATTTTGGATTCCACGCGGCTTCTTGAGCGGCGTATCGAGCATCGAAGAACCGGTGGTGATTGTGGGCCTACTGAAGGAATTGGAGTGCCGCGAAGGAATCGTGGTTCCACACGTCCGCCGTGTGATCGAAATGCCCCTCGCGGTTAACGATGTGCCCCGCCCGTGGTTGCGAGCCCCGCAGACCGGGCAGCCGGCATCAGTGGTGGGTATTCGCGTCGAAAGCAGCCCCGCATCGCAGAAGGGCCGGAAACTGATGGGTGCGGTGGCCGCCGGGATTCTCACCTGTGTCGTCGCGATGGTGATCTTCCGCGATGCCACTGCCGGCTCGCGGGCCCGCTACTTGGGAAGTTCCAGCCGTTTGTCTTTGCCGTTTACCGCCGACGACGATTACGAATCTGTTGTCGGCCGGATGGGTTACCCGGAATCCAGCCGGTCGCGGACCTCACCTGATGGCCGCATATTTTATCTGCTGCGCTACCCGGATCGCGGTTTCATGGTGGTTCTGCTGGGAGGCGACCGCACCCATGCATCCTATGTCGGCGCCTTCGGGCGAGGCGGACGCATCGTTCATTCCGTCACGCTGCTTAATGGCCAGGATTCAGCGGCGCTTCTCACCCGGGTTCGCTAAGTCGCCACCAGGGCAGCATCCAGCGCGCCGCGCTTGACGTTTACCCGGGCCAGCACTAGCAGCCCGGCAATAAAGAACACGATCAACGATAGAATTGCCTGCCGGTAACTGTGGGTAATCTGCAACGCCAGGCCGAACACCAGCGGACTGACCCAACTGGTCCCCTTGTCACTCACTTCGTAAATGCTGAAGTACTCGGCTTCCTTGCCCGGGGGAATCAGTTGCGCGAATAACGAGCGGCTTAGCGCCTGGCTGCCGCCCATCACAATCGCGACGATCGCGCGGCGACGAAAAAGTCCCTGGTGTTGTGGACCCACTGAAACAGGTAGATCAGCGTAGCGGTCCACAATAGCAAGCTCACCATGATCGCCTGCTTGGCGCCGGTGACCGCGGCCAGCCACTGAAACCCGATCGCGCCGAAGAATCCCACAAACTGCACCATCAAGATAGCGAGCGTTAACGACGATACCGGAATCTTCAACTCGTCGTTGCCGAATTGTGAAGCCAGTGCCAGCACCGCCTGAATCGCATCGTTATAAAGCAGGTATGCAATTAGAAAAGTCATGGTCTGCGGATAGTGTCGAAGATCCGCGAGTGTGCGGCGAAGTTGCCCCAACACCGCTCTCAAAGCGCGTTGTCCCCGTGGAATCGCATGGGCCGGTCCCCGATTGCGCAGCGTCAGCAGCGTTGGAATCGTGAACACTGCCCACCACACTCCCGCCGAGCCCAAGCTGATTCGGACCGCCATTGTCTCCGTTATGCCGGCGCGCGCCGCGTTCAGATACAGCAGCAGGTTCAATGCCAGCAAAACGCCTCCGCCAATATAGCCGATGCCCCAGCCTTTAGAAGACACCGCGTCGCGCTGATCCGGCGGAGCAATTTCCGGCAAAAACGAATTGTAAATTACTACCGACGCCCCAAAGCTCACATTGGCGGCTATAAACAGCGCCCCGCCCCAAAGGTATTTGCTGCCTTGCAGCCAGAACATGGCGGTGGCCGCTGCCGCACCGGCATACGCCGTGGCCGCCAGATATTGTTTTTTGCGATGTCCATAATCGGCCGCCGCGCCCACAATGGGCAACACCAGCACTTGCAGGATCACTGACAAGCTGACCAGGTAGCTCCAGTAACTACGCGCGTCGACGCGGATGCCGAGCGGGTGCACCATCCCGTCGGCGTCGGCCGCCGCCTTGGCCAGCGCGGTTAGATACGGGCCCAGAAATAATGCGACACCAGTGGTCACGAACGCCGAGTTGGCCCAATCGTAGAGATACCAACCACGCTGTTCGCGGACGCTGTATTCGGTCACGGAACCATTAAAGTTGTCGGATTTGTTCCAGCACGCGCATCATACGCGGCGCCGCGAGGGGTCTACCCCCGTAACGCAACTCATGATACGCCACGGTAGCCTCTTCGACCAGCGGCGCCACTTGCGGAGTGGTTACTACGCGCGCGAACTCCATCGGCGTGAGCCAGGCAGGCTTTTGAATGCCCCGTTTGGCCAGCAACTCGAGCATTTGTTGGTACAAGATGGTTCCATCCGACGGAACGCTGACTCCGCGCTCGATCTTGCGCGCGTGCCGCTGGCGCTTCCACCATTTGACCGTTGCCGGACCATAGAGCAGCCACAGAAGAACTAGCGCGACACAACCGCCCACCAACGGCAAATAGCGCAGGCTTGCTGCCGACCAACGGGTCAAACCCGCAGTCAGCTCATCCACATCCGGCAACCGGAAACTCCGCCCCGCCTCTTGCATGCGCGATGCCAGCGCCACCTGATGACCCAGATCGTAATTCATTACCCAGTCATTCCAAAATTGCGAGGCTGTATCCGCCAGTAGCGACAGCCGGCTCAGCATACCCGTCGCGCCGCCGGAGGGGTCAATCGGCGTGGGATCGAATGTGGTCCAGCCCCGCCCTTCGATCCATGCCTCCACCCAACTATGCGCGTCGGAGGCGCGAACCACCTGCCAACCGGTCATGGGATTGTACACGCCGCTCTGAAATCCGGTTACCACGCGCGATGGAATTCCCAGAGTTCGCAGCATAACGGCCATGGAAGAAGCAAAATATTCGCAATGGCCCTTCTTACGCTCGAACAGGAAATAGGCCAGCGGATCATCCACCGGCTTGGAGAGTAACTCCAGCGTGTAACCATAGTCCCGGCGCAAGTGTCCTTCAATCGCGCGCGCCTTCTGCGCCGGTGTTTCCGCTCCTACAGTCATCTGCCGCGCCAGTTCGGGGATTCGCGGATCAGTCGGCGGCAGGCTCAGCAATTCGCGTAGCGTGCCGAGTGGAAGTTGCGCGCTGTAGCGCCCCGGGGCCCACTCATTAGGAAGGAATCCATACGCACTGTAGTTGAGCCCGCGGTTTCCAAACCGTGGGGCCACATGAAAACCGCCGCCTCGCGAATACCGCAAATACCGGACGTCAATCTTGATCGTCTCCACCGTTCCCGCAAAGAACAGCGTGTCGGCGATCAGCGGTTCCAAGTGGACCTGATAAATGAGATCCGGGCCACGGCCTGCGCCCTCCGTTGCCGAGCGAACCACCACCTGCCCATCATTTACCTGCACTACCCGTTCTTGACCGGGCGGATTGAACCAACGTTTGCCGTCGAATTCCGCCAGCGCCGCGCCGCGCCATCTTACCGGCAGAAAGCCCTCGCCCTGATACGAACGTATATGCATCACGGCCGCGCTGCTCTGTTTGATCCTCCCAATCTCACCGAGAGTTACCGTATTTGAAAATCCAGTCAAACGGTATCGTACTGGCGCAAAACGTTCGAACGCTGCCCGCGCGGTCCGCGGCAGCACAAAGAACAGGCAAGCCGTCATGAACAGGATGCCGCCGAATAAACACGCCGATACCACGCCGAGGCGCCGCGGAAAAGCCTTGAGTCCCCCGCGCGACACCATCACATGCGCTCCGGCCGCCCGCCGGACTTCATCGCTCGCAAATGTGGCGATCGCGAACAGCACGAAGACCGCCAGATAAGCGAGAAAGCTGGGGTCCTCTGACAGAATGGCGGCCGCGATCAGTTCCAGGCCGGCGATAGCCTTCAGATATCCGAAATCCCGCGGCGTCTTGGCGGTGAGAAGCTTAAGCACCGCCAGGAAGAACACCATGTGGACGGTGGCCGAGAGAAATGTTCCGGACACATAGTAATAGTCGAGCGGAAAGAACCCTATGTAGAAAATGGCTAACGCCGCCACTACTCGCGGAGGCGGTTCGATCACCACCCATCCTGCTACCGCCAGCGCGCGTGCGATTAGACCCAGCAGCGTGAGCACTGCCGTCGGCCAATCGAGGAAGCCCGACCCCAGCACCGCGCAGTAACCCGCCGCCAGCATTCCCAGCAGGGAGAACTCGAAGAACCGGTTCACAATTCGCGGAGCCGCGGCCACGCTGCTCGGGTTCATAGTTTCATTGTGCTACATCTAGGAGTTAACCTTTCTTATGGCAAAATTCAAAGCGGCCGGTTCGCGCAAGAGCCCTCCCGCGCGTTCCAATGCAGCCGCAATCCCCTGCCTGCTGCTCATTCTGGTAGGAGCCGCTCTCATTTCATTGCTGTTTTACGAAATCCTCAAATCCAGCAGCTAAAGGCGGAATTTTCATGCGAATCGACCAACGGCAGCCCAATCAACTGCGCCCCCTCAAAATTACTACCGACTACCTGCTCACCGCCGAAGGCTCGGTTTTGATCGAAGTCGGCAACACGCAGGTGCTGTGCGCGGCCTCAATCGAAGACAGCGTCCCTCACTTCCTGCGCAACTCCGGCAAAGGCTGGGTAACCGCTGAATATTCCATGCTGCCCCGCGCCACCGCCACGCGTACTCCGCGCGAAGTATCGAAGGGCCGTGCGTCCGGCCGCACCATGGAAATCCAGCGTCTCATCGGCCGCTCTCTGCGCTCGATCATCGATCTCGACGCGCTCGGCGAGCGCAGCATCATCCTCGATTGCGATGTGCTGCAAGCCGACGGCGGGACGCGCACCGCCGCCATCACCGGCGCCTACATCGCTCTCTCAGTGGCGGTGCGTAAACTGGTGAATTTCGGCGTGCTGAAGCGCAGCCCGATTCGCGATTTCGTCGCCGCTACCAGCGTCGGCGTGGTCGGCGGCGTGCCAATGCTGGACCTGTGCTACCAAGAGGACTCCCAAGCGGCAGTAGACATGAACGTGGTGATGACCGGCTCCGGTGAATTTGTCGAACTCCAGGCCACCGCCGAAAAGACCGCCTTTGACGACGCGCAATTGGCGTCGCTGATTGCGCTCGCCCGCGCAGGAATTGCCGAGTTGATCGTAGTCCAGAAGTCTCTCGAAGCCGCATGATCGTTTATTGCGCGACCAGTAATCCCGGAAAGCTGCGGGAGTTTCAGCTAGCCGCTCCCGATTTCGACGTCCGTACGCTTGCAACATTAGCCCCAATTCCAGAGGAAACCGGCGATACTTTTGAAGCCAACGCCGTCGAGAAGGCCGTGGCCTATGGCCAGCGTGCCCGCGGTTATCTATTTGCGGATGATTCGGGCCTCGAAGTTGACGCGCTCGGC
>Ga0105240_10000734_pt1 | contig 59913 bp, 63 predicted proteins | sample KBSC54metaG_FD_80426 | JGI IMG/M metagenome (GOLD analysis project Ga0105240, IMG submission 80426) | Corn rhizosphere microbial communities from Kellogg Biological Station, Michigan, USA - KBS C5-4 metaG | ecosystem: Host-associated > Plants > Roots > Rhizosphere > Soil | place: Michigan, USA... | reverse complement strand
TTTCACGTACAGCACCTGGTGGCCGGGCGTGTGCCCATAGGCAGCCTTGATCACCACCGTGCCGTCGCCGAAAACATCGTAGTCTTCGCCCTTCAAAATTTTAGTCTTGCTGTTCTTCAGCGCGGCGTAGTTTGCAAGCTGGGCGATTGCGGGGGATTTCTCCGCGAACATGGCATCGCGCTCGGGCTGTTGCACCAGCCAGGTGGCGCCGGCAAAGTCATTGGCATTGGCGGTGTGATCGCCATGGTAGTGCGAAAGAGCCAGATAAGTGATGTCCCCCGGGGCGAAGCCGGCCGCCGCCAACTGTGACTTTAACGTCTTACTGGCCGTGAAAAATCTCTGTGTCACGGGAATGCCATCGGCATTGAGGGCACCGTCGGGAATCGCGCCGGTGTCCCACATCAGCGTGCCGCGGGGGTGCACGATCAGATACGATACCACCGCCATATCGGGCGTAGCGATCTCTTCCTTCTTGAACTGAAACGCAGCCGGATCGAGACCCTGAATGATGCCGTTGTCGAAAACGTACAAGCGGACAGACTGCGGCCGCGCCGTTTTTTTCACCGCGGTCTGCGGTACCGCAACGGAGGTGGTCAGGAGCAACGCGAGCAGGAGGTTCGAGGCATGCCTAGGCATGGCCACAAGGATATCACCGGGTATCTTTCTCCGCTGCGGGGCCGGTTCCGAGACTGCGGCGCGCGGTCGTTTCGCGGCCATGCTGTATGATCGTAGATAACCCTGCATGATCCCTGAAACGATCCCTGAAGGCCTCACTTTTGATGACGTTTTGCTAGTGCCCTCACGCAGCAGCATCGTCCCCGCCGAGACCGACACCCGCACCTGGTTTACGCGCAACATCGGATTGAATATTCCGGTGGTGAGCTCCGCCATGGACACGGTGACTGAATCTCACCTGGCGATTGCCCTGGCGCAACAGGGCGGCATCGGCATCGTCCACCGTAACATGTCGATCGATAAGCAAGCCGAAGAAGTGGACCGCGTGAAACGCTCTGAAAGCGGCATGATCGTGGACCCGGTGACCATCGATCCGGAGCACAAGATTTCCGACGCTCTGGACGTCATGAAGCGCTACCGCATTTCCGGCGTGCCGGTAACCAAGAACGGCAAACTGGTGGGCATTCTCACCAATCGCGACCTGCGTTTTGAAACGCGCTACGATCTGCCGGTGGCAAGCGTGATGACCAAGGAGAACCTGATCACCGTCGGCGTAGGCACCACGCTCGAGGAAGCCGAAGCCATCCTGCACACGCATCGCGTGGAAAAACTGCTGGTCGTCGACGAGCACTACAACCTGAAGGGTTTGATTACCGTCAAAGACATTCAGAAAAAATTGAAGTATCCTAACGCCGCCAAAGACGCGCAGGGACGCTTGCGCGTAGGCGCCGCGCTTGGTTCCTCGGGCGATTACCTGGAGCGCGCGCAAGAATTGGTCCGCAAGAAAGTGGATGTGCTGGCGATCGATTCCGCGCACGGCCATAGCCAGCGCGTGATGGACGCCATCGCCAACGTGAAGCGTGCGCTGCCGGAAGTACAGCTGATCGCCGGCAACGTGGCCACCTATGAAGGCGCCAAGGAGCTTATCTCGCTGGGCGTCGACGGCATCAAGGTCGGCATCGGGCCGGGTTCGATCTGCACCACCCGCGTGGTCAGCGGCGCCGGCGTTCCGCAGATCACCGCGATTGCCGAATGCGCCAAGGCCACCGCCGGCAGCGGCGTGCCGTTGATCGCCGACGGCGGCATCAAGTTTTCAGGCGATGTCACCAAGGCCATCGCCGCGGGCGCCGACTGCGTGATGATCGGTAGCCTGCTGGCCGGCACCGAAGAGAGTCCGGGCGAGACCATTCTCTATCAGGGCCGCACCTTCAAGAGCTATCGCGGCATGGGTTCCATGGGTGCCATGGCACAGGGTTCGGCCGACCGCTACTCCCAGGAAACCAGCGGTACCGGGAAGCTGGTGCCTGAGGGCATCGAGGGCCGCGTGCCTTACAAAGGGATGCTGTCCGACCTGGTCTACCAGCTAGTGGGCGGTCTGCGCGCCGGCATGGGCTACTGCGGCTGCGCGACGATTCCTGAGCTCCACCAACGCGCCAAATTCCTCCGCGTCAGCGCCGCCGGGCTGCGCGAGAGTCACGTGCACGACGTGATCATTACCAAGGAAGCTCCAAACTACCGGTTGGAATAGCGCCTTTAGTTCACTGTTGCCTTGAGCTTTCCCGCTGCTAAGCGAACATCGATTTCAGACCCCACGGGCGCGTCTCCGGGCGCCTTCACGATCTTGCCTTCACGTTCGACGATGGCATAGCCGCGGTCTAGAATCCGCAGTGGGCTCAACTGCTTCAAATGCGCTTCGAGTGGACCAAGCTCGCGGCGGGCTCCGCTCATCCGCAAACGCATGAATTGTACCAGCACGGCGTCACTCGCTTCCAGACGCCGCCGCGCCGCCGCGAATTTCAGCCGGATGTCGAGCTGGCCGAGCCGGGCCGAGGTCCCATCGAGAGCGTGTTTGCGTCCGGCGAGGGAAGCTCGCCACAACTCTCGCAGGCGGTAATCCAATTCGTCTACTCTCTGCATCTGCCGTCCTATGGCTCGATGCAGGCGGGCGCGATCGATCGCGACGTTGTGCAGGGCGCGTGCCAGCAGTGCAATCTTCAGGCGCACCGATTGCAGCAGCTTGTGATCGGCGGCGTTCAATCGCTCGTAGAGGCCTTCGCGGGTGCAAACCACAATCTCCGCCGCGGCTGAGGGCGTGGGCGCGCGCATGTCCGCCACGAAATCGGCAATGGTGAAGTCGGTTTCGTGCCCCACCGCCGAGATCACCGGCACTGAACACGCTGCGATAGCCCGCGCCACGCGCTCTTCATTAAACGTCCACAAATCTTCGAGCGAGCCTCCGCCGCGCGCCACAATCACTACATCGGCCCATCCCGACGCGCTGAAATAATCGATGCCTTCAGCCACCTGTGCGGCCGCGCCTTCGCCCTGCACCTGCGCCGGATATAAGCGAATGTGCCGCCCGGGACAGCGCCGCTCGAGCACATGCAGCATGTCCTGAATCACCGCCCCGGTGGGCGACGTCACAATCCCGATCCGCTCCGGTAACGCCGGCAGTGGACGCTTGCGGCCCGCAGCGAACAGGCCCTCGGCTTCGAGCTTTTTCTTGAGCTGCTCGAAGGCCAGCTGCAGCGCGCCGTGCCCTTGCGGCTCAATCGCTTCGACCACTAATTGCAGGTCGCCGCGCACGTCGTAGAGATCTACACGCGCCCGCGCCAGCACCGCCACGCCATCCTGCGGCTTGAACTTCAGATAGCGCGCCGAGGTTTTGAAGCAGACGCAACGCATCTGCGCGCCTTCATCCTTCAGCGTGAAATAGTAGTGGCCGCTGGGATACAGCTTTACCCCGGAAATCTCGCCCGCCACCCAAATATCGGTGAAATATTCGGTGAACACACCGTGGAGAGCGTTGGCCAGCTCGCTTACCGAAAAGTAGTGCGGCTGGGGCGTCCAATCGAGCGCGATTTGCTCCACAGCCCAGTGTACGAAAATCCGTGAGAAATATCGCGGTCGAGGGCCACAAGTTGAAGTGGGATCGCGGGCCCGAATTCCGACGCTCGACGGCTGGCGAGCCGTGGCCATCACGGCCGTCATGGTGTCGCACGGTTTCCTGCTAAGCGACGCTACCACTCGCCCGCTGCGGGCCATCGGATACGTCGCGGTGCATCTGGGAGGAGTTGGCGTAGCCCTGTTTTTTGCGATTAGCGGCTACCTGATCACGACCCTGCTGTTAGAGGAACGGGAACGGTCGCTCCGGATCTCGCTCGGGGGATTCTACCTGCGGCGCGCGTTTCGTATTCTGCCGGCCGCCTTTCTCTACCTGGGAGTACTCGCGCTTGCCAGCACCTCGGGTTGGCTGGCGGAATCGGTGCATCGCGGCGAATTGGCGAGCGCCGCGTTTTTTTATAACAATTACTGGGCTGACCGGTCCTGGTACACCATGCATTTCTGGTCGCTCTCGACGGAGGAACACTTCTACCTGATCTGGCCGGCTTTGCTGGCAAGCCTGGGAGTGCGGCGGGCTCTCCTGATTGCCGGAGTTCTAGCGGTGGCGATCGCGTTATGGCGGCCGTGGAGTCTCGCTCACATGCAACTGCCGTTCCCGGCGTTGCAGCGAACCGACCTGCGGCTGGACGCGTTTCTCTATGCCGGCGCGATGGCGATTCTGCTGCATGGCCGGCACCGCGCCAAAGTGTTGCGCGTCCTCACCGCGACCTGGTTCCGGGTTCTCGGTATCGTGGTTCCAGGCGCCCTATGGATTTGGATTGTGGCAGGTTCGGCGCCCGCGACTGGAACGCTGATCGAATCGGCTCTCCTGCCCTGCCTGCTGATATCGGTGATCGATTGGCCGGGTTCGCGGTTATTCCGAGTTCTCGAGTGGGCGCCGCTGCGCTGGATAGGCCGGATCTCCTATGGTCTGTACCTGTGGCAGCAGCTATTTCTGGTTCCGCATTCTGCCGCCACGCTGGCGCAGGCCGCCGCAGAGTTTCTCCCGCGCATCGCCATCGTCTTCGGAGCCGCGACGGCAAGCTATTACCTGATGGAACGGCCGCTCTTGCGCTATAGCCACGGGCTCTCGCACAGCGTACCAGCCGCTGCCGCGCGGGCCCGGCCGGGCTTAGAACCGTCGAGTATTATGGAACCATGAGTGCCTCGTCGAAAACGCCGAAAGATATTCTCGAATATGCCAAGAAATTCGAAGCCAAGCAACTCGACCTGCGCTTCACCGATCTCCCTGGATTACAGCAGCATATTTCGTATCCGCTGAGCCAATTGGATACCAGTTCCTTTGAGGAAGGCTTCGGCATCGACGGCTCCAGCATTCGCGGCTGGGCGGCCATTAATGAGAGCGACATGCTGCTGGTCCCCGACCCGGACACCGCCTTCATGGATCCGTTTTACGAGACCAAGACTTTGGTGATGACCGCCGATGTCATCGACCCCATTACCCGCCAGCATTACGATCGCGACCCCCGCTGGATCGCCAAAAAAGCCGAGATGTATTTGAACAACTCGGGTCTCGCCGACACCGCCTACTTCGGCGCCGAAGCCGAATTCTTTATCTTCGACAACATTCGTTTCGATCAGAACGCGCACTCCGGCTACTATTACATCGATGCCGAGGAGGGACGCTGGAATTCCAGCCGGGCAGAAAACAATTTAGGCTACCGGCCGCGCTACAAGGAGGGTTATTTCCCGGTTCCGCCCACCGATCACTATCAGGACCTGCGCGCCGAAATGGTGGAAGTGATGATCCGCTGCGGCCTGAGCATCGAGTGCCATCATCACGAAGTGGCCACCGGCGGCCAGTGCGAGATCGATCAGAAGTACGACACGCTGGTGAAATCCGCCGACAACATGATGCTGTATAAATATGTGACTCGCAATACCGCGTATCGCTATGGCAAGAGCGTCACCTTCATGCCCAAGCCGCTGTTCGGCGATAACGGCAGCGGCATGCACACTCATCAGAGCCTGTGGCGCGAAGGCAAGCCCCTGTTCGCCGGCGAAATGTACGCGGGTCTCAGCCAAATGGCCTTGTGGTATATCGGGGGCCTGCTCAAACACGCACGCGCTCTTTCCGCGATGATCGCGCCCACCACCAACAGCTACAAGCGTCTGGTGCCCGGTTACGAAGCGCCGGTGAACCTGGCCTACTCGCGGCGCAATCGTTCCGCGGCCGTGCGGATTCCCATGTATTCGGCCAATCCCAAGGCCAAACGCGTCGAATTCCGGCCGCCCGATCCGTCGGCGAATCCGTACCTGGCATTCGCGGCGATGATGATGGCGGGGCTCGATGGCATCCTGAACAAAGTGGATCCGGGCGAGCCGCTCGACAAGGACATTTACGATCTGTCGCCGGAGGAAATGAAGTACGTGCCTTCTATGCCGGCATCGCTCGAGGAAGCGCTCACTTGCCTCGAAGACGATCACGCTTTCCTGCTTAAGGGCGACGTCTTCAGCGAAGAATTGCTTGAGACCTTTATTTCTTACAAGCGCAAGAATGAGGCTGACGCCGTGCGCCTGCGGCCGCATCCCTACGAGTTCGCCTTGTATTACGACATTTAGGAAGTGAAGGCCGGTGGCCCGCGGACAGGTGGTTCAAGTGAGTGTCTCTCGCGGAGGGATACCGAAGCGCGCGATCCGGGCAGGAACTCTCACGCCTCTGGGGCTCGATGGCGACAGCCACGCGCATCCGGATATTCACGGCGGCCCGCGGCAGGCCGTGCTGCTGATCACCGCGGAAGGAATCGAGGAGCTCGCCGCGCTGGGGTTTCCGCTCACCTACGGATCGCTCGGCGAGAACCTCACCACGCGCGGGATTGGGCGCCGCGAATGGCGCGCGGGCGAACGCTGGCGTATTGGCGCGGATGTCGTAATTGAGATCACCAAACGGCGCGCGCCCTGCCGGACTTTGAACGTATACGGCCGCGGCATTCAAGCCGCGATCTTCGACCCGCTGGCGCAAGCGGGAGACCCCGCCTCACTCAAGTGGGGATTGAGCGGATTCTACGCCTCCGTGATCCAGGCCGGCGTGATCCGGCCGGGTGACGATATTATGCTGGTCGCTTAAAAAATGGAGCGTCTCCGGCAACTCGCCTACCACGACCGCGCACGCGCCAGCCGCGAGATCGGGGAGATCGTGCGCGAGTTGCCTCCGGCCACCGCTAATCGCCTGGATCTGCTGTTGAGCACGTCGCCCGCACCCGAACAAGGGTTGCAGTATTTCGCGCGTCTGCACGAACGGCACCCCTTTTGGTTCCAGCGGCTGACGCGCTCGACGGCCGGCCTGCGTTATCTGATCGCGGTCTTCACCCATAGCCAATTCCTTTCCGAAGAGGTCCTGCGGCACCCCGAGTGGGCCGATCATCTGCTCGAATCGGGAAACTTGCAGCCGGTACTCACCGCCGAGCAGATGCGCGAGATGCTGGCCGCGTCGCTGCCCGCGGGCTTGCCGGCGCCGCTCGAATTCGCACGCTTCCGCCGGCAACAGTTGCTGCGCATCCTGATTCGCGACGTGCTGGGATTGGGTACGCTGCCGGAAATCACCGGAGAGCTTACTGCGCTGGCTGGCACCATAGTCGAAACCGCCTACGTGCGAATTTGCGAGCAGTTGGTGGCCCAATGCGGCGTGCCCCGTACCGACCGCGGCGAGGAATCGCACCTCGCGGTGATCGCTTTGGGGAAAATGGGCGGCAATGAACTCAACTACAGTTCCGACATCGACCTGATGTTTGTGTATCAGGCCAACGGCGCAACCAGCGGCGGCTCCGGCGGAAGCATTCCCAACCGGGAATTCTTCGTGCGCGCCGCCAATCAACTCACCTCCCTGCTTTCGACCTACACCACCGAGGGCATGTGCTATCGCGTGGACCTGCGTCTGCGTCCCGACGGCAGCCAGGGAGAGATCTGCATTTCGCTCGAAGCCGCGCGCCAATACTACGCTAACCGCGCCCGCGACTGGGAATTGCAGATGATGATCAAGGCGCGCGTAGCAGCAGGCGACAAGGCTACCGGAAATAATTTGCTCGATTTCGTGGCGTCGCGAACCTATTCGACCACGCTGGACTTTTCGGCGATCGAAGAATTATCGGCCACGCGCGAGCGCTTGAACGAAAAATTGACGGGACGAAATCGCGGCCTCAAAAGACTCCAGTCGGCCGATGCGATCAATGTAAAACTGGCGCGCGGCGGCATCCGCGATATTGAATTTCTGGTGCAGTGCTTGCAGCGCCTGTATGGCGGCGCCGATGCCTGGGTACGTCATGGCGGCACCATGCTGGCGCTCGCGCGGCTGCAGGACAAAGGCTATCTCTCCGGCGCCGAATACGGGCGGCTGGCCTCCGCGTATCAATTTTTGCGCCAACTGGAGCATCGCTTGCAGTTAGCCGACGATCGCCAGACCCACACTCTGCCTGCCGAACCGGAGGCGCTCGAATTGCTGGGGCGGCGGATGCCCGCCGGCGGAGGCTCGGCCGAGTGGCTGCTGGAGCAGACCCGCCTCCACCTGGAACAGGTGCGCGAGATTTACGACCGTGTGGTCTACGCGAGAGCGACTTCACCGGGAGTGGCGGCGCCGGCCGGTGGACGCCAGGTGGGCAACATCGTCCGCGCCATGGAGCAGCGCGCGCCGCATCTGGCGGCGGCACTCGTCGGGACCGAACTGCACCTCGGGTTCAAGTCCTTCGAGCATTTTCTGGAACGTATTTCGACGGACGCCAAAAGACTGCAGCGGCTGGATACCGATCCGCGATTACGGGCTCATATCCTCGACCTGTTCGAACACAGCCCGTATTTCGCCGAAGAACTCATTCGCACGCCGGAACTTCTCGATGAAATCGCTCTAACCGGCGACCCGCCGATGGCAATGGCACCGCCCGCGAACGCAGCTGAATTACGCCGCTGGTATCGCCGTGAAATGGTGCGCATCCAGGCATCCAGCGTGTGCTTATTCGAACCCATCTTCGATACTTTGGTCCGGACCTCAGAACTCGCGGATGCCGTGATTGCGCGCTTCTACGACATTGCGGTCCGCGAGACGCGCGCGACCGGCGGTGCAGAGTCCGGCCGCCGCTCGGATGAAATGTGGGTGATTGCCCTCGGCCGCCTGGGCATGCGCGAGTTCGACCTGGCCTCCGACGCCGATCTGGTGTTCGTCTTGGATGACGCCGATGCTGATGATCTGGAATTCTGGACCCGCGTGGCCGGACGCCTGATAGATCTGATCACGGCGTACACCGGCGGGGGCGTGCTGTTTGCGGTCGACACGCGGCTGCGGCCCAACGGCGGCGACGGTCCCTTGGTGCTGACCGAATCTTCCTTCAAAGCATACTTTGCGCGCGCCGCCGAGGCCTGGGAGGGCATCGCGTACATGAAGTCCCGCGCGGTGGCGGGGGACGCCCAACGCGCCGAACGTTTTTTGCATGAACTACAGGAAATCGACTGGCAGCGTTACGGGCAGAGCGGACGTTCGCGCAGCGATCTGCGGCAGATGCGCATGAAGCTCGAAAAAGAACAGGGCGCGGCGCACCCGCTCAAGGCCGGCCGCGGCGGGTATTACGATATCGACTTCATGCTAATGTATCTGCGCCTGAAGAGCGCCGGCGTCTATTACAAAGTGCTCAATACGCCGGAGCGCATTCAGGTGCTCGAAAACATGGGCCACCTGGACCGCGCCGGAGCCACGTTTCTGAACCAGGCCGCGACGTTTTACCGGTCGCTCGACCACGCCATCCGCGTGCTCACCGGGCATGCCGAGGCCAAGTTGCCATCGGAAACACAAGTGGCGGCACTCGACGCACTGCTCGGCCGCTGGACTCCCATTCCGTTAAGCGCGCTAGACGATATTCGTTCCCGCACCCGCAACGCGTTTGAGAAGCTGTTTGGATAGGCGCGATATTCCAGCGCCCAGCGCCCCTCTACCGCAGCTTATCCGCCACCTTCGCCAGCGCGGCGTTGGCGCAGGCCGCATCTTTGTCGCCGCCGGGGGCGCCGCTGACCGACACCGCACCGATGGTCTGATCGCCTACCTTGATGGGCACACCGCCCATGGCATTAATGGTCCCCGGAATCACCGGAGCCGGCACCGGAGCTCCCGGCGCAAGGTTGGCAGGCGGACCCGACGGGCGGTTCTGCAAAATTACCGAGGTTGCTTTCATGCGAGCAACGTCGATGGTTGCAAGACCCGCGCCATCGTCCCGCAAGAAGGCCTTGAGAAAATTCCCGGAATCGACCACTTGCACGGTTACGTGATAGCCGTTGGCGCGGCACGTCATCATGGCATCCTGCGCGATTGCCTGCGCCACGTCGACGGTCAACATTTTAGTGGTGGGGAGTTGCGCGAACGCAACGGCAGCCGAGGCCGCCACAAGCACTGTAAGACGAGTGAATTTCATGGTGGTTTTCTCCTTGTTGAACTGCGAACTTATTTCAATTTGCTGGCAACCCTGGAGATGCCGGCATTCGAACAGGCCTCGTCCTTATCGCCGCCCGGAGCTCCGCTGACGCCCACCGCGCCGATGACATCGTTGCCCACTTTAATCGGCACGCCGCCGGCGGTCCCTACAGCGTCGGTAATCAATGGCGCAGGCGGCGCCGCGGCCCAGGCCTTACCGGTTTCACCTGAGGTTCGCTTGAAGGTGAACGCGCTATAAGCCTTCTTGCGGCTGAAATCCATGGTGTGGGGGCCGGCGCCGTCGTCGTGCATCTGGACCTTCACCATTCCGGCGCCGTCGACGACAGTGACGGTGACGTGATAGCCGCCGGCGCGGCACTGATCCAATGCACCGTGGGCAATTGCCAGCGCCACGTCGAGCGAAAGGGTCTTCTGGGTGTTCAATTCCTGAGCGACAGCGGCGGAAGCGCACAGGGCCAGAGCGGCCGCGAACAGAGTGATTTTAGGGAAGCGCATAAGCTAGAAGATATCATTAAATCACGCTCATGGCTGCCATTCACGCTCATGGCTGCAGATCACGCTTATGGCCGCGGCTACTCTTTACGGGCGTCGGTCATGGTTTGGATCGAGCTGCGGGCGAGGCCCAGCACGATCAATCCGACCACGCACCTCTTAAAAGACGGAACATAGCCATCCGGCAGCACCAGCGCCAGCGGGGTAATCACGGCAAACATGATAAACAGGACGTTAATGACACTATGAAAACGGCTGTGGAGACTGGCCTTGGGATTTTTTTCGGGAACTACCGCTTGGCATGCGTAACAGACTTTCTCGCCGACCTTCAGCGTCGAATTGCATGACGTACAATGTTCCATGCTATCCATTTGGCACTATTTTTACCCGATTGGCCATCGAGCGTTCGCCTGAGCGGCTCTAAGGTTTCGCTCTAGCTACACTGGACTTTATGATGACTCGCCGGAGCCTGATCGCGCTGCTGCTGTGCCTATCGCCGCTGGCAGCGCAAATCAAACCGCTCACGATTCTGCATTCCAACGATCTGCACGCGCATCTGCTGCCGGACGATCGGGATAACGGCGGCTTCGCCCGGCTGGCAACGGAAGTCCGGCGGCAGAAGGCGCAATGCGCGGCCTGCTTGTATTTGAATGCAGGCGATCTGGTGCAGGGAACGCCGGTTTCGACGCTATTTCACGGCGCACCGATCTATCAGATTGCTAATTTGCTGGGCTTCGACGCGGGAACGCTGGGGAATCACGAGTTCGATTACGGATGGCGCCGCACTGAGGAGTTCCTACGCATCGCCCGCTTTCCGATCGTGTCGGCGAATATTGTGGATGCGGACGGCAAAACCCTGGCGCGGCCGTATGTCATCCAGACCGTGGGCGGCCTCCGCGTGGGGATCATCGGCGCGATTCTGGGCGACCTGGTCGGCACCGTAATCACCAAGGAAGATGCGGGCCCCTGGCGGGTTTTGCCGGTGGTGGAGACGGTTCGCAAATACGCGCGGGAACTGCGCGACCGCACGGACCTGATCGTGGTGTTAGCGCACATCCATGACGAGAGCGAAGTGGGTGCAATCCTACATCAGGTGCCGGAGGTCTCGGTAGTAGTAGCGGGGCACAATCACGAGGGCTACCCCGCCATGATGAATGTGGACGGGCGAGTAGGGGTGCTGTTGCGGGCTTATGGGGTCCAATTGGGGCGGTTGGATCTGAAAGTGGACGCAGCAGCCAAGAGAGTTCTTTCCGCCGAGTGGACCAAAATTCCGATTGACGCCAGTATTCCTCCGGCGCCGGATGTCGCCCGGGAAATTGCCAAGTGGGAGAACAAAGTCTCAAAGCTGGTGGACGTTCCCATCGGCGAATCGACCGCGCGCATGGAACGGAACAATCCGGAATTACGAAAGATGATCGAGCGGGCCATGGCGGAGCAGAGTGGTGCGGATTTCGCGTGGGTGAATCCGGGCAACATCCGCGACCGCCTGCCGGAGGGGCGCATTCTGGCGCGAACCGTGTGGAATATCCTGCCGTTCGACAACTATATTGTGCTCGGCAAATTCAAGGGCCGGGAACTTCCGCCGTCGATTACCCGGCGCTATCCCGTGGAACCGGATCGCGAGTACACGGTGGCGACCAGCGACTTCACGGCCATTAATCAATCCGCCGGCGATCAATTAAACACCACCGGATTGCGCTTCCCGCAGATTGGTCCGCTGCAGCGCGACGCAGTGATCGAATGGATCAAGAAGAAAAAAGTGGTGCCTTAGGCGGCAATCGTTGCGCTGCTCCTGGTTTTATTTGGTCTTTGCTGTCTTCATCCTTTTTTACAAAAAACTAATGGGCGCGCCCTAAGCCGGCATTAACCCCTGAGATCTCATCCCGAGATCCACGACCCGAAGGCCGTTACCGAGGGGGACGGAGTTGCGGTGACTCCGCTACCTCCCACTGATCTTGCGACGGCGGGGTTGCTCGAGACGTCCGCCACTCGCGGCCGGGCTCCCCAGTGGGCGGACCCGACTCTCACGTCCTCAAGCGTAAGCGGCGTTCCGCGCTCGACAGGCGAGCGAAAGCGCTAAGCGACTGCAGCGTGGGGAGAAAAGCTCCGGCAATTTCCGGTTACGCGCGCAGCAGCCAGAAGGCCAGCAGAATCCAGGCGGCGATGAACGCCAATCCACCGAAGGGAGTGACGGCTCCGAGCATGCGCACGCCGCTAATGGCGAGCGCGTAGAGGCTGCCGGAGAACAGGAGGACGCCGACCAGGAGCAGTCCGCAGACCCAGGCGGCGCGGGCGGCGGTGAGAGCGCCGATACGGGGGAGGAAAGAGACTACCAGCAGTCCCAGGGCGTGGAAAAAATGATACATCACGGCGGTTTCGTAGACGCCCTTGGAATAGGCGTCGAGACGATCTCCAAGAGCATGCGCGCCGAACGCGCCGATGATCACCGCCAGGGCCAGAAGGATCGCGCCGATCGCACTCCAGTTCATCTTTTATCCAACATCCAACGGTAACATGCTGGTGTCAGGCTGCCACACTGCGCATCAGCACCCACAGTTTTTCCCAGGCAGGGACGCGAACGCGGCGCGCCAGGACGTCATAGTTAGACGCCACGATGCGATCGAGCAAACGCGAATAGATGCCGATGAGGGCGCGCATGGAGGCGCGGCTGCGCGCATCGATCAGGCCCACCAGCGGCGCGGATTCGCGATAATATTCGCGGGCGCGCTGGGTCTCGAATTTCATCAGCTGGTGGAACCGTTCGCGGGGCTCAAAGGTCTCGGGCGATACTTCGAAACGCGCGAAGTCTTCGGCTGGAAGATACACGCGGTCTTTTTCCGAGTCTTCTCGCACATCGCGCAGGATATTAGTGAGTTGAAAGGCGATCCCGCACTTTTCAGCCAGCCGCAGCGCTTCCTGCGATTCAAATCCGAAGATGTGGATAATGGTCAAGCCGACTACGCTGGCCACGTGGTAGCAATAATCGTACAACTCTTCGAAGGTGCGGATGCGGCGCGGCTCGAGATCGGAGCTGATGCCGTCAATCATGTCGTAGAAATACTGGTGGGGAATCCGGTAGCGCGCCACAGCGTCGATGAAAGCCGGCCAGACGGCATGAACGGCGGCGCGGCCCGCCAGCGCCGCTTCGAGATCGAAGCGCCAGCGGGCAATGGCGGCGGGCCGGTCGGGGATGCCATCGTCGTCGCTCAAATCATCGCAGTAGCGCATGAACGCGTAGATCGCACACATGGCGCGGCGCTGGGGTTTTGAAAGCAACAGGAAGGAATAGTAGAAATTCTTGGCCTGGCTGCGCGCGACGCCTTCGCACCAGGCGTAGGATTCTGAAACCGTCATGCAGCCCGCGAAAAAGCCCGCCGCGTGATTGCACTGAGCAGCAATCCCACGCGTTCAGTTTTGGAGATAACCGGGCGAGCGCGCAGCACATCGTAGCCCTGGCGCTCGATCTTTTCGAGAATCTTCAGGCCGCCGCGGCTGAATAACTCGAGGTCAATAGCGAGACGCCGGTCGACTTGCCCGGCCAGCGGCAGTCCTTTGAGGAACAGTTCACGGGCCACGCCCACCGCTTCCTTCATGGCTTGCCGGAAACGATCGTCGAAACGGCGGGTGAATAGATCCTCGACGGGATAGCCGTTGCGCTCCAGCAGATCCAGGGGAAGATAGACGCGGTTTTTGTCCAGATCCACGATCACGTCCTGCCAGAAGTTGGCGAGCTGCAGCGCGGTGCAGGTGGCGTCGGAAAGCGCCTGCCGTTGAGGGTCTTGATAGCCGCACAATCCCAGCACCAGGCGGCCGACCGGGTTGGCGGAATAGCGGCAATACTCAAACAGCTCTTCGAAATTGCGGTAGCGGGTGACGGTTTGATCCTGCTCGAAGGCCTGGAGCAGATGATCGAACGGCTCGATCGGCAAACGGTGTTCCGCGACGGTTGCCTGAAGGGCGACGAATACCGGATGACTCGCGCGGCCCGCGTACATGGCCTGCAGTTCGCCGCGCCACCAGGCGAGCAGGCGCAGGCTCTCGTGGGGGTCTCCAATCTCGTCACCCAAATCGTCGGACCAGCGGCAGAACGCATAGACGTTATAGAAATCCTGATGCAGGCGCTTCGGCAGCAGGAAACTGACTACCTGGAAATTTTCATAGTGATGCGTGGCGAGCCAGTGGGTATAGGACAGCGCTTCTTCGCGAGGCCACGCCCGCCGCATTTGATCCGGAGCGTTCAGGAATGCGGTGGGCGCGAGAAACACGATTCGTTCCGGCGCAATCAGGGGATGATCGCCGTTTTCAGGTGGCCGTTGTGGCTCATCAGGTGCTGCATCACTTCAAGCAGATTGGCGAGCGGCTCGACGCCGTTCACTAAGTCTTTCGCGGTGACATAGCCGCGGCCCACCACGTCGAGCGCTTTGCGAATGAGCGCCGGCGTGTGGTGAAAGCTGGCCTTGCAGGTGATTTCGGAATAATGCAGCAGATGGGTATCGAGGTTGACTTCGGTGCCGCTCGCGCAGCCGCCGAAGAAGTTCACCACGCCGCCGCGCCGCAGCAGGCGAGTGGCGAGTTGCCACAGCTCCGGCATCCCTACCGCTTCGATCACCACATCCGCACCACGGCCTTCCGTCATGGCCTTGACCGCACCCACTACATCGGCGCCATCGTGATTGACGATCAGCTCATCGGCGCCCATGCGGGCGGCCCGATCCAGTTGCGGCTGGCGGCGTCCGATGGCGATCACCCGCGCGCCGTAGACGGCCTTGGCGAGGCGCACGAACATGATGCCGATGGGGCCGAGTCCGATCACCGCGACGGTGTCTCCGGGACGAACGTTGCTTTCTTCCAGGCCGCGGAGCACGCAGGCCAGCGGTTCGGCCAGCGCGGCGTCCTGATAACCGACGTGATCTTCCAAAAGATGCAGGTTCTTGCGGACAATACGTTCGGGGATGCGGATATATTCAGCGTAAGCGCCGTTGTTAAACAACAGATCGGTGCACAGATTTTCCTGCTGACGGCGGCAGTAGTAGCATTCCCCGCAAGGCGCCGAGTTGGCCGCCATCACGCGCTGCCCAATGCAGAAACCTTCGACTTTATCGCCCATGGCCACGATGTCGCCCGCGAGCTCATGCCCGAACAGCGCCGGAGGCGTAATCATGCGCGCGTGATATCCGCGGCGAAACACCTTCACATCGGTGCCGCAGGTCAGCGCTGCCCGCACGCGCACCAGCACATCGCCGGGACCGAGCTTGGGTATGTCCACGATTTCGATTTGCAGCTGCTCTTTACCGTACAAGACGGCCGCGGTCATCTGCTGAGTCACTCTATTCTCACCTCTGGGGCTGTACTACGATCTTCAACGATTCCGCGCCGGGATGCAATGCCTGCTCGATTCCAAGATGAATATCGCTTAATGAGTAGCGGTGTGAAATCAATTGTTCCACCGCTAGCGCGCCCGAAAAAACCAATTCCGCGGATTCCTTTTGCAAATCGACGGAAGCGCTATAGGAGCCGCATAGCACCCGCTCTCCCATACAGATGTCGGCGCCGGAAACTTCGATTCGTTCCTGATGCGAGGTTTGCGCAAACAGCAGGATGCGGGCGCCCGGGCGTGAGATCGCTACGGCTTGTTCGACAATGCCCTTGGCGGAGGCGGCAATAATCACCAGGTCAGCTCCACGGCCATCGGTCATGGCTTTGATGGCACTCTCGAAGACGGCATCCCGCGGATCGAACGCTTCGTGCGCGCCGAAATTGCGCGCCAGTTTGCGGCGGGTCTCAAAGGTGTCGGTCGCGACAATGCGGAGGCCCGCGCGTGCCGCCATCATGGTGAAGATCAGGCCGACCGGACCCTGGCCCAGAATGGCCACCACGTCGCCGGGTTGAGGATCCAGCTGCTTCATGCCTTTCAGGCAGGTGTTAACCGGCTCGACAAAAGAGGCAGCGTCGAAAGATACACCGTCCGGAATTTTCTCGATGCCGCGCTCAACATTCCAATCCATCACGCGCACATATTGCGAGAAGCCGCCTCCCGCGGGTTCGTAACCCGCGGTGACGCCGACCTTCTTATACACCGGGCACTGCGCATACAATTTCTTCCCGCAGTAAAAACATTTCCCGCAAGGGATGTGGTGGAACACGATCACGCGGTCGCCGGGTTGGTACTTGGTCACGCCCGCACCTACCGCCGCAATTACACCCGCGGTCTCATGCCCGTAGATGCGCGGTCCCGGTAAAAGGTTGTAAGCAATCTTTTTCAGATCGGTGGGACAGATCCCGCAGCTTTCAACGCGAATCAGAACTTCACCGCTTCCGATTTCAGGCACCGGAATGGATTCCACTTCCACGACGCTCGCGCCCTTGTAAACAGCGGCGTGCATGGTCCCGAGCGCTACTTCGGCGGTCACGAGTTTAGAATCGGCAGACGGCAAGAAAGTCTCCCAGGGCATCGACGGCCCTGCGGCAGTTCCGGTCGAACTCAATCAATTGTGGCATTACTGTGAAGGGACGCGCCATGGCCGCGAGCGCAATCCGGGTGCGCGAGAAATCTCCCCGCGCGGTGCGATAGCGATTGAAGTCCAGCGGCAAAGTGTCGCCGGCGCGATCCGATACGGCACGAATACATAAGAACGGCACATCCCATTCGGCGGCTTTCCTGGCAACGGCAGCGGCTTCCATATCGACGGCTATCGCGCCGGTGGCGTTGCGCAGCGTGCGCTTCTCCAGGGCGGTGACGGCGACATGATCGATGGAGTGAAGCGCACCCCGCACGCAGGCGGCTGGGGAGTCTATGGGCGCAGCGCCGGAAACCACTATGTCGCCCACCCGCAGCGCCGGATCTAGCGCGCCGCATAGTCCTATACTAATCATCGCGTCCACGTTCTTCTTTTCCTTCAGCGCCGAGAGCACCAGTGCTGTACCAGGGCCGTTGGCAACCATCCACCAGCGATCTCCCCGCCAATGCGCTTCGCCGGCGAATTTTGCATCCGGCCAAGCGAGCTTTGCGAGGTTCCCAAAACGCTTTCCAATTCCATCGAACTCACGCCGTTCGGCGGCCACCAGTAGCCAGGTCTTCACAATATCCGTTCGTCTGAAACCACTCCGCGGCGCTCCGCAGCGCTTCCACGGCGGGTCTCGCCGAATATCCCAACTCGCGCGCGGCTTTGTCGTGCCGCACCCACATTTTCTTGCGCGCCATGCGCACGCCATCGAGCGGCGCGCGCGGCTCCCTGCCGGTGACAGCAGCCCAGCCGGTCGAGGCCACCCCCGCCGCGTAAGCCACCGCGTAGGGGATCCGCAGCTTGGGCGCCGGCCTTCCCGTCACTTCTTCCAGCTTTCCAAAGATCTGCTGGAGGGTCAGGTTCTCACCCCCCAGAATGTAACGCTCACCGGCGCGCCCGCGTTCGCATGCGAGCAGGTGTCCCGCGGCCACGTCACCGGCATAGACCACGTTCAAACCGGTATCCAGATACGCCGGCATAGCACCCCGCAAAAAATCCACCACGATCTTGCCTGTCGGCGTGGGCCGGAAATCATGGTCTCCGACCGGAGCCGTGGGATTCACAATCACTACCGGAAATCCTTTTTCGGCGAACTGGAACGCAATCTGCTCGGCCAGGAATTTGGAGCGTTTGTAAGGCCCCTGCATTTCCTCCAGGCCGGCCGGCGTGTCCTCGGAACCCAGCTCACCCTTCCGCATTCCGATACAACCGACGGTGCTGGTGTACACGCACCGATCTACCCCCGCCTGGCGCGCCGCAGCCAGCAAACTACGCGTGCCGTCGACGTTTGAGCGGTACATCTCTTCCGGCCGTGGCGCCCACAACCGGTAATCCGCCGCTACATGATATACGGCGCCGCAGCCCTGGACCGCACTTCGCAGGGAGTCCTCATCCCGCAAATCACCCGGCACCGTCTCGATTCCTGCCAACTCCGCCAGCGCCCTGGCGCTGCGCGACGGGTCCCGCACCAATGCCCGCACGCGCTCGCCCCGTTCCAGCAACTGCCGCGCCACGTGCCAGCCAATAAACCCCGTGGCTCCCGTTACCAGAACGGGCTTCATCGGGTACGCTACCTCAACTCAACAGCCAGCTCAGCGACTTAAACGGGTCCATCATTTTCGAATTCACGCCGTATGCCGAAGAAGGCTCATAGCCGCAATGCACCATGCAATCTTCGCAACGCGGATCGTTGCCGGTGCCGTAGTTTTCCCACTGAGTCTTCGTCATGAGGTCTTCGAAGGTGTTATAGTGCCCGTCGGTGATCAGATAGCACGGGCCCTTCCAGCCTTTGACGTTATAAGTCGGCATGCCCCAGGCGGTGCACGGTAATTCGCGCTCGCCCTTAAGGAAGTCCATGTAGACCGGGGAGGAAACCAGCGGGAAGCGTTTGGCCATCTTGTCGATGTCCTTGAACTTCTCGTGAACGTCTTCTCGCGTCAGGAACATTTCGCGATCGTTCACGGCGGAGTAGCCATAGCCCGGTGAAATCGAATGTCCGTCTACGCCGAACTGCTCAAGGTACTCGAACAGCTGCCAGATTTCCTTCATGTCGGTCTCTTTGAAGACCGTGGTATTCGAGAACACCTTGAAGCCGGCTGCTTTGGCTGCGCGAACGCCGTCGATGGCCTCTTTGAATACGCCTTCGCGCTCGACAGCGATGTCGTGGTTTTTTTCCATGCCGTCCAGGTGAACGTTGAACACCAGGTTGGGGTGCGGCGTAAAGTCTTTCAGCCGCTTGCGCAGAAACATGCCATTGGTGCAAAGCTGAATGTAACGGCCGCGCTTCAGGATCTCCGCGCACATCACGCCGATGTCGGGCAGCAGCAACGGCTCGCCGCCGCAGATCGAGACCATGGGCGCGCCGCACTCGTCGACGGCCTTCAGGCAATTCTCAAGCGAAACGCGGTCGCGGATGCTGTCTTCGTACTCGCGAATGCGTCCGCAGCCGGTGCAGGTAAGGTTGCAGGCGTGCAGCGGCTCCAGCATCATCACCAGCGGAAAGCGCTTGTTGATCATGGGATGCGGCTTGCGGTCGCTTTTGACCGAAGGGATCTGGGTGTGGACGATCTTGAACGGATTGGCCAGGTCGTCAGCGGGAGCGACGTTCTTCTGCCACTCCGGTTTCGGCCGCAGCTTGTTCTTGGCGATATAGGTCGCCATGTCGGCAACTTGGGACAGCGGAACTCTCATGATCGGTCTGCTCCGTTTGCGCCTTTCGCCTTCAGGTAACTGGACAGAGCCAGCACCGGGAACGAGTGGCGGTAATAGTGATATTGCAAGTAAAAGACGCCCGGGAAACCGGTGCCTGTAGACAATTCTTCATTCCAGCCGCCATCGGGGCGCTGGGTCTCCATCAAATATTCAACGCCCTGCTGCACGCTGCTGCTGATGGTATCGCCGGAGGCGAGCAGACCCAGAATGGCCCACGCGGTTTGCGAAGGCGCGCTGGCGGCGGCGACAAAAGTATTCCGCGCATAACTGGCGCAGCTTTCGCCCCATCCGCCGTCGGCGTTCTGAATGGAACGCAGCCATTCGCCGGCGCGCAGGATATAGGCTTCGCGATCGCTTTCCCCGGCGGCTTCGAGACCGCGCAGCGCCAGGAACGTTCCATACACGTAGTTGACGCCCCAGCGTCCGCACCAACTGCCGTCGGCTTCCTGCGTGCGCTTGAGATATTCAACGCCGCGGCGCACGGCCGGATGATCGCGCTTGACGCCGCAGGCCCCCAAGGCTTCGAGCACGCGGCCGGTGATATCGGGGCAGGTGGGATCGAGCATCGCGTTGTGATCGGCGAAGGGCACCGAACTCAGGAATTGCCAGTTGTTATCGACGTCGAACGCGGCCCAGCCGCCGTCTTTCGATTGCATGGCCAGCAGCCAGTCGACCGCGCGGCGGATGCAGGCGTCCTGTTTCACGGCGTCGGTGCCGCGGGCGCGCGCGAGCGCCAGCAGCACCTGGGCGGTGTCGTCGATATCGGGATAAAACTCGTTGGCGAATTCGAAATACCAGCCGGAGGGTTCGATGTCGGGGCGCTTCACGCTCCAATCGCCGCGCCGGCGGACTTCCTTGGTCAGCAGCCAATCGACTGCGCGCGCCATGGCGTGATCCGGCACCAGTCCGGACTCACCCAGTGCATAAGCGGCAATGCCGGTGTCCCATACCACCGAGAAGCACGGCTGGAAGTAGAAGCCCCGCTCGTCGTCTACCAGCAGATTGAAGAACTGCCGCCTGGCTTCCTCGACATCGGGATGATCCTTCGGATAACCCAGCAGATCGAGAGCCATGATGACGTAAAACATGGGCGGATAGATGGCTGCAAGGCCGTCGGTGTAGCGGGTCCGCTCGAGAATCCACTGCTCGGCGCGGCGGATGGCTTTGCGGCGCAATCCTTGGGGCGCATGGCGCTCGTAAAATTTTACGAACTTGTCGGTCAGGAGAAAGAAATTACGCCAGCTCCAGAACCCCTCATCATTCGGAAAACTCAGGGGCACGCCGGGAGCCATAAGCTCGTCCACCGTGAATCCGGCCGGGACTGGACGCTGCGGATTCATGGCATGCACAATGGAAAGCGGGATTACGATCGCCCGCGTCCAAGAAGACATTTCGTAAATCAGCCGGCCGAGCAGCATGCCTTCGGGAGGAATCGAGGGGGTGTGCTCCCGGGGATACAATCCGAAGATGCTAAGGTTCACCTTCACGTAGCTGTTGGCCGCCTGCAACCCGCCCATGGCCAGGATGCGCGCGCGCAACCGGCTGAGCTGAGGATCGTCGTAGGGCAACCCGGCAAGCTTCAAGGCGGTGTAAGCCTTCACTGAGGCGCTGATCTCGGAGGGTCCGTGAGAGTAAATATTGAAACCGCCATCCGGCAACTGCCGCGCCAAAATCGATTGCACCGCCCGGCCGATGCGCTCACGGGTGGGCGGATTCCAAACACCATCGACGGGCGGATTCCACCACAGCTCCAGCAGAATGTAGTCGGATTCGAGCGTAGTGTCGGCCGTGAGGTCGGCCCACCAGTAGCCGTCCCGGTGTTGCGCACCGAGCAGGAAATTCACCGCTTGCCGCAGAGTCTGCGCACAAGAGGTGACCAGGGCGTCCGTGAGTTGGAGGCTCGGACTCATACCCGTGCAATTGTATGAAGCTGCACCGTCCGGCTCAATTCGGAGGGCAGATTAAAACGCACGTCTTCTTCTTTGATTTCCACTTCTTCAAGCTCGGCGTAACCGTGGCTACGCAGGGATTCGATCAGCTCCTGGACCAGATTCTCAGGGGCCGAAGCTCCTGCCGTGACGGCAATTTTATCCACACCCTTGAGCCATTCCGGACGGACTTCATTCAAATCGTCGATCAGGTGCGAAGCCACGCCCTCTTTTACGCAAACTTCTACCAAACGCCGTGAATTCGAACTGTTCTGCGAGCCGACCACCAGCAGGAGCTGGCACATGGGGGCCACGGCCTTGACCGCTAACTGGCGGTTTTCCGTGGCGTAACATATATCCTGCGCCGCCGGGCCTTGAATTTTGGGGAACCGTTCCCGCAGCCGGGTGACGATGTCCTGGGTCTCGTCCAGGCTCAAGGTGGTTTGGGTAATAAACGAAATTCGTTCAGGATCTTTCACGTTAAGGCGATTGACGTCTTCCACATTCGAAACGAGTACGGTAAACTCCGGCGCCTCGCCTAAGGTGCCGATCACCTCATCGTGATCCTTGTGGCCGATTAACACGATGGTGAAGTTCTTCTTGGCGAATTTGACGGCTTCCAGATGCACTTTGGTAACCAGCGGGCAGGTGGCGTCGATCACCTTCAAATCCCGCTCCACTGCCTGCTTGCGCACCAGCGGCGAAACTCCGTGGGCGCTGAAGATGACGCGCGCCCCGCCGGGCACCTCATCCAATTCCTCGATAAAGATGGCGCCTGCGGCCCGCAATTCATCCACCACATGCTTGTTGTGGACTATCTCTTTGCGCACATAGATGGGCGCCCCGTAGAGGTCCAGGGCAATCTTCACCACGTCGATCGCGCGCACCACCCCGGCGCAAAACCCCCTTGGCCTCAAGAGGATAATCTTCTTGGTCGAGACTGCTTGCGGAGCATCTGCAGAGTTGGCCATAAGTAAGTATCGATTATAACAGCTTGGTTTCGGGTACCGGAAGTACCGGATCAGGCAGGCTTCGCGATCAGCCTGCATTTTTTGCAGTCATCCCAATGCTGTATATTGCTTCCGCTCTGCACTTTAGGGCGTAAAATACGACGTAAGAAACGTTAGTATGGTCCTTGATTTGAGGGTTCACACGAGTCCGGCGGCTCTAATCTTATTCTGCTCTTCTTCTGCAAGGTACTGACGCTTCTTACATGCTCCCCCAAAAACATGGGCCGACAATGACCGAAGGCAACCAGGCCGAAGTTTACCGGTTCATATTGGACCGTATTGAAAGCGTTCCTCACCTGGAAGCATTGCTGCTGCTATGGCGCGAACGGCCCCGGACATGGACTGCGGAATACATGGGCCAGCGGTTATGGGTGAAGCCCGAGGCCGCCAAAGGAATTCTAGAGGATCTCGCGCGGGATCAACTAATCGTTGCAATTGCCGGTGGTGAGGAGTACGGCTATGAGTCCGCTCCTGAGATGGACCGGCTACTCGATATTTTGAATCACACCTACCGCCATGAGATGATCCGAATCTCGAATATGATTCACTCGAAAGCATCATCCGCCGTGCGGGAGTTTGCGCGAGCCTTCCGATTCAAGCAGGAGAACGAGTAAATATGGGCTCGGCGGTCTACATTTTGGGATCTCTGATTACCTCCGCATGCGCCGTGCTGCTGCTTAGAGGCTACGCCCGGGTCCGCAGAAAACTGTTGCTTTGGAGCGGGCTGTGCTTCGCCGGATTAACGCTATCGAACTTCTTGATTTTTGTCGACTTGGTGATGGTTCCGGAGGTAGATCTCTATCTTTGGCGGCTGGGGACAGCGGCCATTTCGATGACGCTCTTGTTATACGGATTGATATGGGACAGCCGGTGATGATTCGATGATGGAATCGTTTCTGTTGGGAGTGATTGCAACCTGCTCCATAGCGGCCGGGCTCTTCTTCCTGAAATTCTGGAGAGAGACTCGCGATTCCTTCTTCCTCTCTTTTGCGGCGTCTTTCATCATTGAGGGACTCAATCGAGTATCCGTGCTGCTGCTTCCCCAGCCGAATGAGGGGAGCCCGCGAATCTACCTGATTCGTCTGTTCGCTTTCCTTTTGATTCTGGTTGCCATCATCAGAAAGAATTACGGACGCGGCAACTAAGCACGTTAGACCGCTGCCAGGGCTTCGGGTACCGGCTCATTCCGCCACTTGCGAAGACTGGGCGAGAGAACAGCAATGGCGGTCACCACTACCACGGTCGCGATGCCACCCCATATTACCGATGGCACGGTCCCAAGCCAAGCCGCAGCCCATCCGGATTCGACTGCGCCCCACTGATTCGAACAGGAGATAAACAGGCCGGTAGCCGCGCTGACGCGGCCCCGCAAATGGTCCGGCGTCCGGGTTTGGACCAAGGACCAGCGCAGAACTACGCTCATGCTGTCGAAGACGCCGGTGAAAAACAGCATTGCGAACGCAAGCCACGACCAGCTAGCGGCCGCAAAGCCGATGGTCGCCACGCCGAAACCCGCCACGGCCCACAACAGGACCGCGCCGGCTTTGTGGATCCCACCACGATGCGCCAGAGCCAGCGCCATCAATGCGGCTCCGAAAGCTGGAGCGGCGCGGAGCCATCCGAGCCCGGTCGCGCCCACCCGCAGGATGTCCTGCGCAAAAATCGGCAGCAGGGTGACAGCGCCGCCGAAAAATACCGCCAGCAAATCCAGGCTAAGCGCTGCCAGGATCACTTTCTCCCGGAAGATAAAGCGAATGCCTTCGGCCATTTGTTTCCAGTTCATGGCGGGGCGCGCAGCGGAGGAAGCCTGCCACTCCTGGCGAGCGGAAGCGCGCATCAGCGCATAGCAACCGGCCGATGCCAGCGCACACAGCGCCTGCAACAGATACACCAGTTCGCTACCCTTCCAGGCCAACAGCAAACCCGCCAGCGCCGGACCCGTTACGGTAGCCAGCTCCCGCCCGGTGCCCTGCCAGCCGAGGGCGCTGGTGAGTTCCGAGGGCTCGACCAGCTGCGGTAACAAGGCGGAACTCGCGGGCCACTGAAAGGCGCGCGCGCTAGCAGTCAGGAACAGGCAAGTATAGATAAGCGCCACGCCGCGCGCGGGCCCGGCACTGGCCAGCAGAAAGCCGGCGGCGGAGATCAAAGCTTGAGCCAGCGCGGCGGTCCGCCGCCGGTTGTAGTGATCGGCTGCGTAGCCGGCGGCGAAGGTGAATAAAATCGGCGGGATGATCTGCACCAGTCCCACGTTGCCGAGCACTACCGGCGAACGGGTGGCTTCATACAGGTCCCAGCCGACCACGATCGACAGCATCTGCTGAGCTAACCCGGAGAGCACACCAGCCGCGAGCAGGAGGCGGAAGTTTCGGGATTTCAAAGGCGCGTAAGCAGCCACTTTTGTCTAGTGTCGCATCCGGTGTTGAGATACGTGCGGCCCCGGCGCGTTAAGATAGCAGTTTGGCTAAAGACTCCGCTACCGAAATGGACCAGCGCCGCCGCGACATCGCGGCCGGACTGCCGAAACTGAAGGCCGACGCGCTGCTGGTCAGCTCGCCCGCGAACGTCCGCTACTTATCGGGCTACACCGGCTCCAACGGCCTCATCCTGATACTGCCGTTGGAGACTCATTTCTTCACCGATCCGAGGTATGAGATCAGCGCGCGCCAGAATATCGCGGGTCATGTGCACATCGTCAAAGGGCCGTTGATCGCCGGAGTGATCCAGGTGATCCGGCGCAAGCGCCTGAAAAAAATTGGCTTTGAAAGCGCCTGGACCGAGTTTGAAGCCTACCAGCGCCTGAAGGAGGATCTTCCGCTGGGCGCCTCGCTGGTCCCCGCCGGGCGCGTCATTGAAGAGCGCCGGATGCTGAAGTCGCCCGCGGAAATCGATACGATTCGCCGCAGCGTCAATCTCAATTCGGAAGCCTATGCGCGCGTGCTGAAACGCATTCGTCCGGGCGTACGCGAATTGGACGTCGCCGCCGAAATCGAGTATCAGATGAAGATGCTGGGCGCGGAAAAACCTTCATTCGACACCATCATCGCCGCGGGTCCGCACTCGGCGTTGCCGCATTCGCATCCGACCTCGCATCGGGTGGGCGCGAATGAACTATTGCTGATCGATATGGGAGCGAGCCTGGAAGGCTACGCGAGCGACATGACCCGCGTGATCCATCTGGGCCAGCCGCCAACACGGATTCGCGAAATGTATCGCGCAGTACTCGAAGCGCAACTGGCGGGGATCGCCGCGGTGCGCGAGGGGACCACCGCCGGAAAAGTTGATGCCGCCACTCGAAACGTCTTGAAAAAATACAAGCTGGACAAGCAGTTCATTCACTCCACCGGCCACGGGCTGGGCCTGGAGATCCATGAGCCTCCGCGGCTGGGAAAGAAAGACAACACGCGGCTGGCCGCTGGCATGGCCATCACCATCGAGCCGGGAGTCTATATCGAAGGGCTGGCGGGGATTCGGATCGAGGATACCGTGCTGGTCACCAAGAATGGCTGCGAAGTGCTGACGCCAACCTCTAAAGAATTTATCCACATCTAGTTCTTCTACTTAATAAATGACCAACCAAGAAATCAAAGAGCTGCTGCAAATATTTGAGGAGAGCGGCGTCGCGGAAATGGAAGTGCAGCGCGGTGAAAATCGCCTGCGCTTGCGGCGGTCGCCGACTACGGAGGAATTGGAAGTCCCGGCTGCGGCGCCGCAACCGGCTCCGGCTCACATTCCGGCACAGGCGGCAACGCCGGCGCCAGCCAAAGCTTCGGGAACGGAACCGAATCATACGCTGATCAAATCGCCCATCGTCGGGACGTATTACGATGCTCCCTCTCCGGGCGCCCCGCCCTTCGTGAAGATTGGCGATACAGTGGAACCCGGGCAGGTGCTTTGCATCATCGAGTCCATGAAGCTGATGAATGAGATTGAGGCGGAGATGGCCGGGACCCTGGTTCATAAACTTGTGGAAAACGGTCGGCCGGTAGAGTATGGCGAGGCGCTGTTCGCCATTCGTCCCCGATAGGTCAGGCCGCCTGCATGTTTCATAAAATTCTGATCGCCAACCGCGGCGAGATTGCCCTGCGCATCATATGCGCCTGCAAAGATCTGGGCATCCGCACGGTGGCCGTGTATTCGGAGGCCGACCGCCACAGCCTGCACACGCGCTTCGCCGATGAGGCCATCTGCATCGGACCGGCCAAGAGCGCGCGCAGCTATCTGGACATTCCATCGGTGATCAGCGCAGCGGAGATCACCAACGCCGAAGCGGTGCATCCGGGCTACGGATTCCTTTCAGAGAACGCCGACTTCGCCGAAGTGTGCGAGACCTCCCACTTGACCTTCATCGGCCCGCGGCCCGAAGTAATCCGCCGCATGGGCCTGAAGCAGGAAGCGCGCAGCGCCATGGATCAAGCCGGCGTGCCGATTCTGCCGGGGTCGAAGGGCGTATTGAGCAGCGTCGAAGAAGCGCTGGAGCTGGCAAAGGGGATCGGTTATCCGGTGATGATGAAGGCGTCCGCGGGCGGCGGCGGGCGCGGGATGCGCGTGGTGCGCAGCGCGGAAGAGCTGCCGAATCTGCTGGCGCAGGCGCAGAACGAAGCGGCGGCGGCGTTTTCAAACGGCGACATGTACATGGAGAAGCTGGTCGAGAACCCGCGCCACATCGAATTCCAGATTCTGGCTGACAACCATGGAAACGTGGAAATTCTGGGCGAACGCGAATGCTCCATCCAGCGCCGTCATCAGAAATTGATCGAGGAGTCGCCTTCGGTAGCGGTGACACCGGAGCTGCGCAAGCGCATATCGGAATCGCTGCGGGTGGCGCTCCAGGCCATCGGCTATACCAACGCTGGCACGGTGGAATTCCTGATGGACGCGTCGGGCAGCCTGTACTTCATTGAAGTGAACGCACGCATTCAAGTGGAGCATCCGGTCACCGAGATGGTGACCGGCGTCGACTTGGTGAAGAGCCAGATCCGCATCGCGGCGGGCGAGAGCCTGGACGAAATTCTGCCGTTCCCTATGGGTAAGCTCATCGAGTTGCGGGGCCACGCGCTCGAATGCCGCATCAACGCGGAACACCCGGAGACGCTGACGCCTTCACCTGGCCGCATCACCGGCTTGAATCTGCCGGGCGGCGTGGGTGTGCGCGTGGATACGGCGGCGTATCAGGACGGCGTGATACCGCCTTACTACGATTCCTTGGTCGCCAAGCTGATTACGTTTGGCGCGAACCGCCCGGAGGCCATCGCGCGCATGCGGCGGGCGCTGGATATGTTCGTGGTGGAAGGGATCTATACTTCCATTCCGCTGCACCAAAAGATTCTCGACCATCCGGATTTCATCGCGGGAAAGATTGACACCGGATTTCTGGGGCGGTCGGGATTACTGCCAGAGAAGAAGTAGCGCGGTACGATCCGGACCGATTACCGGGGGCAGAAACGTCGGCATCTATTTCGCGGGGACTTTCAGCGCGAAGTATGCCACCCGCTTGCCGGGAGCTACCAGAAATTGATGCGATACACCCGCGGGGATGTGCAGAATGTCTCCTGGGGCAACCGGTACCTTTTGGGCGCCGGTCGCGGACGCGGCGCGCAGTTCGCCGGGCGCGGTGGTCTTGGGGTTCACTTGCGTGCCGCCGATGGCCAACGTGGCTTCACCGGATTCGATAACCATAATGTCGGTCCAATTCTCGTGTACTTCGGCCTCGCCGTCCTTGTCGCGGACGTTTATGCGCGCGTTGTGATTACCGAATTCCCCCAGTAATTCGGATTTCGCCGCTGACTTTAGGTCCTGCGATTTCCAGATCTTGAAGCCTTGCGGCGCGGCGGCAAACAGCGGCAGCAGAATCAGCAGCAACAGGAGTTTCTTCATAGTGGCTCCTATAATATACCGGCGGCTTCCGCCAGTGCTCGGGGGTTGCGCGCCAGGAAGCGCAGCAGCCAGCCGCTCGTCAGATTGGTCTTGAGCGCCTCCACAAACTGATCCGGCGTCAGCAGCTTCAGCACTTCCATGCGCCGGTCCCACTTGCCATCATCCCAGCGCGCGATCCTCTGGTTGATTTTATGAGCCAGCCGCAAATCCTTGCCATAACGCTTGCTCCACCGGCGTTCGAACTCAGAAAGCGCGGAGCGCGAGACATCGTTTTGTTGAATTGCAGTCGCGGCCACCTCACCCGCCATTTTTCCCGCGTGAATGGCCCAGCGAATGCCTTCACCGAGGAGCGACGACGCCTGACCCGCGGCATCGCCCACGCCCAGGATACCGGGACCCGCGAAGTGGGGTGCGAAGCACTCCGATGGAATCAATCCCGCGTGATGCTCGAGCGGTTGAGCGCCGCGAAGATCCACTCCGTAACGGCTGGCGCCGGCGACCAGGGCATCCAGATAGGCGTCCGGCTTCGCGTCCGCATCGGGATGAATGATACCGACGCCCACGCGCACCCGATGCCGGCCCCACGGAAACACCCACGCGTAACCGGACGGTGCCAGGTCACTGCCCACCAGCAGCAGGACCTCGCTCTGGTCACAGCGGGGCGCATACATGTCATATTCGGCGCCCACGCCGAAGCGCCGGATGCCGGAATCGAGCCCGGCCTGCTTCAGCAGCGTCGAACGGTATCCAGTGGCATCAAGAACTACCCGCGCTGCGAAAACTTCAGCGCGCGTCCGCACCCCCACCACTCTTTCGTCCCGAAGTACTGGAGCTTCTGCCTTAGTAGCAACCCGCACGCTGGCTCCGGCGTCGACGGCTCGCCCGGCCAAGAACTGAAACACGCCGCGCACGTCCATCACACACATTCGCGGTTGCGTATAATTGTAAACCGCCGCGTTGGCAGGCGACACGAAGCGCACCCGCGAAATCGGATGATACAAACTGGCGGGAATGCCGATAGCGCGCAGTTCATCGATAAAACTGCCGCCGCTGGTACGAATCGGCGAGCCGATCTCGTGATTTTGCTCCAGAACCAGTGCGGAGCAACCGCGCTGCGCCAGCGTTTCAGCGGCTGCCAGACCGGCTGGACCGCCGCCTGCGATGATTGCGTCGTAACTCGTGGCTGAAGCGGTCACACCCTTCATGTTATGCTGATTTTCCACCTTGTTAATGCGGCTGCGAGAGTCAATTCTATCTGTTCCCCTCAAAAACGGCCGTCTGTCTAAGGTAACCTGAGGTACGTTCTAAGTAACATCTTGCCCGAATTCGTAAGAGGGTCCTGATTTGCTCCAGTACTAGAACCGCCTATCATCGAGACGGAGTAGAAGCACGGAGCTTATGGACATCATGACAGCGCCAATGAATCAGAGCCCTGAGGCCAGAGAAAACCGCAAGGGAACGGTACGAATCGTCATCGCCGACGATCATCCGATTGTGCGCGACGGCTTGAAAAAGCTATTGCTGCTCGAAGATGACTTCGACGTGGTGGGCGAGGCCGGCGACGGGCGTGAGGTGCTCGAAAAGGTGCGCGAACTGGATCCCGATGTGCTTCTGTTGGATCTGCGCATGCCCAATCTCGATGGCTTAGGCGCGTTGCAGGCTCTGCAAACCGTGAACCAGCGAACCCGCGTCATTGTGCTGACGGCGTCGGAGGACAAGAACGAATTCGTGCAGGCCATGAAGCTCGGCTGCAGCGGCATCGTGTTGAAGCAAACGGCGCCGGATTTGATCGTCAAGAGCATCCGCAAGGTTCACTCGGGCGAAATCTGGCTGGACTCGCACACCACCGCGGCCGTGATGCGCCAGTTTTCTACAGCTCTCGAAGGGGGCCATCCTTCCGCGTCCGGCACCGGCAAAGGCCGCGAGCGCAGTCCGCTCTCGGCGCGTGAGCGCGAAATCGTGGCGCTGGTGGCTCAGGGCTACAAGAATAAAGAGATGGCCGAGAAGATGTTTATCAGTGAGCAGACGGTGAAAAACCATCTGCATAATATCTTCGATAAGCTCGGCGTCTCCGACCGCCTGGAACTGGCTCTCTACGCCATCCACAAAGGTTTGCACCTTAACGGCGAGCAAGCTATCCGCTAGACCTTTACGGTATGGTCTTGTCTTTCGCGTAGCACAGCGGTGCGAGCTGACATTGGGCACACCGCGGATTCCGCGCCACGCACAGTGCCCGCCCGTGATGAATCATCTGGTGCGAGAACAGAATCCACTTCTCTTTGGGGATCACTTTCATCAAGTCTTTCTCGATCTTCACCGGGTCGGTTTCTTTGGTTAAATCCAGGCGCCTGGAGATCCGCTGCACATGCGTATCGACTACCACTCCGGAAGCGATTCCGAACGCAGTTCCCAGCACTACGTTGGCGGTTTTACGGGCCGCGCCCGGCACTGACAGGAGCGCTTCGATATCGCGGGGAACCTCGCCGCCGTAGTCTGCCAGGATCTTGCGTGCGGCTCCGATCACCGACTTGGCTTTATTGTTAAAAAAACCGGTGGAGCGGATTTCCCGCGCCATTTCCTCCTGGCCGGCAGCGGCGAAATCCCGGATAGTCGGATACTTGCGGAACAAGCCCGGGGTGACCTCATTGACGCGTTTGTCGGTGCATTGGGCGGAAAGGATAGTCGCCACCAGCAACTCCCAGGCGTTCGAGTGATGCAGCGCGCAGGTGACCGCTGGATACATTTGATCCAGGCCAGCCAGGATCTTCTCGACGCGCGCCTCCCGTTCGGCCGCGGTTTTGGGCTTGGCGACGCGCATTCTAATCGAAATCGATGTCACGCTTGGGCGGCGGCTCGTCGGGATTCTCTTTGGCGATCTTCAGCATCTCGTCGAACTTCTTGCTGAGCACATCGTGATGGGTCTTGTGGCTTTCGACCGATTTCAGGAAAGCATCCTCGCGCCGGCTGGCTTCGCCGCGCTGCCGCTGGACGGCGCTTTCAAGGTCTGCGAACGTCGGCGGCTTAACGTGCTCGACGTAGCGGATGACGGCACTGGTTTCGGGATCGATGTGTAATTCCGCCTGGCAGCAGGGGCACTTCACGGTGATGAGCGGCGTGTCTTTCGCCATGTCCTCAGTGTATACTGACCTGACCGAGGAGCCACGAACATGTTCAAAGAATTCAAGACGTTTATTATGCGCGGCAGCGTTCTCGATCTCGCCATCGGTGTGATTATCGGCGGAGCTTTCGGCAAGATCGTCGCCTCGCTGGTCGCTGATGTCCTAAACCCCATCATTGGGCTGGCATTGGGCAAGATCGACTTTTCGAACTTATTCGTCGCGCTCAACGGGCAACAATACGCCACCCTAGCCGACGCCAAGAAGGCCGCCGCACCCACCATCAACTACGGTTTGTTCATCAATACCGTGATCGAGTTCGTGATTGTCGCGTTTGTGATCTTTATAATCATCAAGCAGGTGAACCGGTTTATGCCGCAGCCGCCGCTACCGCCGCCTGCCGCGCCTACCCGGGAGTGCCCGGAGTGTCTGAGCACTATCCCGGCCGCAGCCAGGCGCTGTTCGCAGTGCGCTTCGGCGCTAGCCTAACCAAAGCGAACGCCCCTTGACATCGTCCTGTGATAGGAGTAACAAAGTAGCCGATACAAGACGGGTAGGGAGGTGCACCAATGTTGTCGTCTCCTATTGAGATCGTAGCCGCGGTTTGGGGAGCGGTTGTGATCGCTTACTTCGCGTTGTTCTTATTCCGCTCAGTCATCGGCATGAAAGAAGAAGATACGCTCTACCTAAGCGTGGGAGAGCAGAGAATGGCAGCCGAGCAGCGGGAAATCATGAAACGCATTAACAAGCTGGATGCCTATTCCCAGAAGATCGGTTTCGCCGCATTGGCAATGTCGGTCTTGCTCGCGGGGATGTGGGTTTATAGCGTCGCGCGCCAACTGCTCTAGGCGCCCGCAGGTTAGACCGCGGGCTCCATCCCGAAACGGCGCAACAGCAGAAACTCGGAGAGGTTGTCCGTGGTAAGCAGTCCGAGCAAGCGGCCGTTGTCCATCACCAGGGCGCAGCGGCCAGCGCGCGCCATCAACGGCAGCACTTCGGCTAGGTCGGCGCGTGGTTCAAGCGCCAGGAACTCGCGGTCCATCGCGCCCGCTACATAGGCGTCGGGTCCCTCCGAGGCGATGGCGCGGATGAGAAGGTTGCGTCCCAGCAACCCCACCACTTGCCCCCCATGGGTTACCGGAAAATCCTGTTGCGACGTGGATAACAGCAGATTGGCGGCCTCGCGAATGGTGCTGTGGTGTTCCAGCGTATGGAATTCGGTGATCATCGCGGCGCGGATAGGGATGCCATGGGTCAGCGAGCGTCCGAGAGCCGCCACACTTTCCTGGGCCGCGCCCAAATAGATAAAAAGCGCAAAGAAAACTAGCATGAATTGCGGGGCCAGCAATCCGTACAAGCCCATGCTGATCGCCAGCATGCGGCCCATCCAGGCGGCCGTTCGGGTAGCTTCTTCTTCCGGGCGAATGTAGCTCAGCAGGGCGCGCAAGATCCGGCCTCCGTCCATTGGAAATGCCGGCAGAAGGTTAAAACCAGGCAGCAGAATGTTGCCGTACAACAGGAGGGCCAACGGGCTCTTACTGGTGGGCTGCATCAGATCCGCTACTTTGATGAACGCGGTTTCGTGGGTCAAGAGCATGTAAGCGAAGATTCCGGCCGCTAACAGGAGATTCACCAAGGGTCCGGCCAGCGCCACGAAAATTTCCGTTGTCGGGGGCAGCGTGCGTTCCATCCGAGACAGTCCGCCGATGGGAAACATCACGATTTCGGTAGTGCGTATCCCGAAGCGCGAAGCGACCAGCGCGTGTCCCAACTCATGCAGCAGCACGCTCACCAGACTGCCCAGCAGGAAAAGCGCGTAGTTGCCGCTCGATTGGGCGCTCCCCAACACCGAAACAGCGATAAACACCACCAGCAGAACAAACGTGAAGTGCAGGCGCACCGGGACGCCGAAGATCCGAAAGGCCTTTATCGTGCCGGACGTCGCCGCCTCATGGCCCGGGTGACTTAAAGTTTGCACTGGTAGCAAGTGAGCAGTACCCCTACATCATTCGGCCTATGAGGCGGCGAACTTTAGGGCGCAGCTAACTGGTTGAAATTTCGAATCAGAAAACCGGGATCCGGCTGGGATAGGACTGCCGGTTTTTGCGGCTGGGCAGCGGCCCACCGGCGTCGCTCGAAGCGGATCTCCGCGGCAACGCGTTGCTGAAATCCAGCTCGCTTTCGTCGAAGCGAACCTGACGGTCGAGGATCATCTCGATGGTGGTGCCTTTGGCGAGCACCGCATCCGGCCCGCGCGTGAACAGAATGCCGGCGAGCGCGGCGGCAGCTCCCGCGCCGGCGCCAATCCCGGCGCCCATGCCGGTAGCGCCGCTGATACTGCCGGCCAGGGCGCCGATGCTGGCACCCGCCGCGGCAGTCTCGCCTACCGTGCGGACGTCGCCCGCTTTATTGCCTTCGCTGCGGATGGTGCCCTCTTTATGATCCAGTTCCTCATTGGCGCGGCCATCGAGGCCGGTCACGTGCGCCCGGAAATCGCGCGTCGTGCCGTTCGGAAGCGTTAACGAATCGAACCGCAGATGGAATTCACCGCGGCCCTTCACTTTCCCGGGCCGTCGGATGGCGGTGATGGTGCCCATGACGTAACTTCCGGGAGGGATCACGATGCGGCTGTCGACCAGAATCGGAAAAACGGTTTCGAGATAGACGCGGTCTCCCGGAATTGCATTCTTGGTGCTCACGCTGTTGATCAGACTCAGCGGAACATGTGTGCCGGTGTCGACCAGGTAGCTCTTCGATTGCGCGGAAGCGGCTAGCGCCCCAAACAATAGCGCCGACCAGGGAATGAGCACCCGCAAGATTTTAACGAACATAATGAAGGCACCTCATCTCTAAAGTGTAGCGGTTTTCTCCAGAATCGTTGCCAGAATATCAGGGATTTCAAACACCGCGCGATTCTCAATTTGCGCCACGCTGGTCCGATAAGAGTCGAGCGAGCCCAGCAGTTCCTTCACCGCTCCAGCAATCCCGCGAAAATTTTTGACCACCATCCCTGCGTGCCGTTCTCTTACCCAATCGGCGTTGTAGCGTTCCTGCGGTAGGGTCCAGGAGTTGCGCTCGACAATCACGGGCAGCTTCATAGCCACGGCCTCACTGATACTGCCCGGTCCCGGCTTGCCTATGAAAAAATCCGAGAGATACATATAATACGGCACTTCCTCAGTGAAGCCCTCGATGAAGCGCGGGGCATTCACCGGCAGGGCTTTCAGGCGCTGCGCCAGCTTGGTATTGCGGCCGCAGATGAAGATGAGTTGGGTGTCGCGGAGACGCTCGGAGATTTCGAGCATCACCCCCGACCCCTGGCCGCCGAACAGAACTAATCCGGTGGGGCGCGTCGGGTCGAGACCCAGACGCCCGCGCTCACGCTCGCGGACGACGTTCACGGGTTCGTAAAAGCGGGGGCGAATAATCATGCCCGATGTCGTGAAAATGCGGTCATCGGTATGTCCCAGGGAGTGCGCCTGCTCGACCGCCTTCTGGGTCCCGCAAATAAAGAACTGATCTTGGCCGGACTCCATCCAGAAATGCGGCAGGTAATCCGCGAAATCGGTCAGGATGGTCACGTAGGGAACCTTGGGGAACGCATGGCGTAAGCTCTGGTACAAAGCGCGGTTGAAATTGGGGACCAGTGAAACGACCAGGTCGGGCTGCGCATCTACCCAATGTTGGGTCAGGAGGCGAACCGTAGCGCCGTGATAGAGTCGGATCACCCCGTGCATAAACTGCAGCCCCTGAGCAGACCCGAGGGTCCAGCCCTTCGCCAGCATCTTGTTATAGATGTCTTCGAGGCGGATGCCGGTGACTTTGCGGAAAACGTCCAGGCTGTCCAGGACCTCCTGCAGATTCACCAGGCGTATCTCCCAGGCTTCGCCGCCGGTAACCCGGAATTGCGAATCGACCACCGATTTCAAAGCCATGGCGGCGGCGCGATGCCCTCCGCCAGCGTCGAAATAGATAAAATCAATTTTCTTCACTACTGTTTTATACCAGTGTCACACGGCTGTCATCCCAGAGGCTTAAAAAGATAGCATGGGCGTCTCGGTTTTGCACTGGTTGTCGGCACGCGACCACGGGCTAATGCGCCGCCTGAACCACTGGACGCCTCCGCGCTGGATGCGCCTATGGATGGTGGCGGCCACGCGCGGAGGAGACGGCTGGCTATGGTATGGCGTAGGCGCGGTGGTTGCCGTAGTCGGTGGTCCTGAGCGCCTCCGGGCGTTGTTTGCGGCAGTGCTCGCAGTGGGCATCGGCATCGTGCTGTTCCTCAATCTGAAGCAAAGCTGCGGCCGCAAACGCCCGTGCGCACTGGAACCGCATTCCTGGGCCAAGCTGCTTCCGCCGGATCAGTTCTCCTTCCCTTCGGGCCACACCATTACGGCGTTTTCAGTGGCGGTTTCGCTCGCGACGTTCTATCCGGCGATGCTATTCGGGCTGCTGTTCTGCGCCTTCAGTGTGGCGCTGTCGCGCATTCTGCTGGGCATGCACTTCCTGAGCGACGTCCTGGCTGGCGCCGCCATTGGCAGCGCGCTAGGCTACGCGTCGGCGCTGCTGCTGAGTTAACGGAGCACTCCTACCCCGATCGCCAGCAGGATCAGCGCCAGGGCGAAAATGCGGCGCAGATTCTTTTCCGGCACACGATCCGCGAAGGCCAGTCCCAGCAGCATTCCGCCGCAGGCCAGCGCCAGGAACGGGATCAGCAGGCCCCAGTCCATGGCGATGAAGCGCAACTGCCCTGCCAGGCCGCTGGCGGAATTCAAGGCGATGATGGCGAGCGAGGTTCCTGAAAACATCGTCCACCTGGCTGCGTCGCCGGAGGTTGCGGGGGTGACTGGGCAGTATTTCAACCAGAGTCGCGCGGTCGAGCCCTCGCAGGAGGCGCAAGACTACACGGCAACAGAACGGCTAGGGAGAGAATCGGAGCGGCTGGCGGGGGTTAACTACGGCATGGTGCAGCGGTAAGAACTGGGCGGGCCTTAAAGACCCGCCCGGTGGTTTCACTACTTCTTGGTGGTGTCAGGAGTGGTGGTATCGCCCTTCTTTTTCTTCTTTTTCTTTTCTTTCTTCGTGGGTGCATCCTGAGCGAAGCTTACGGTCGCCACGGTTCCAGTCAGGAAGGTCAGGGCGAGCGCCAAAATACCGAATCTTTTCATGTGAAAACTCCTCTGGACCACTATATCCGAAAGCCTCTCGATTTGTCTCGCATATTACTGTATCTAAACCATTAAAGTTAATTCACATAGTTAAGTTTAATTCACATTAAACGTACCTAGAGCCACGCGGAGAACCTCGGCGAAGTTGGCACCGCTTTCCGACCAGACCTGCCGGCTTTCGAGGTCGAGAACCGCCTCCAAATCCTTCACCAGATGCAGCAGACTTCGCAAATTGGACTGTCCCATGCGCAAGCTTCCCTCCACGCCCGCCATTGGCAGAAACAGCGCGTCCAGACCGAATTCGATGCGCAGATGATCGCCGTGTTCGCTGTCGAATTCGGGACCGTAACAGGCTAGCGTCAGGGGTGCGGGCCGCAGTTTCCAATCGCCGTCATACTGCCACAGATCCCAGAAAGTGTCGATTTCGCAGGCGCAATCGGCGCGCAGGAATTCGCGCATAGCCTCGACCATGACGTCGCCTTCGGTTCCCACCGGAAACTCGCGCTCGAATACCGGCGGCTCTTTTAGCTCAATGGCGTAGATGCGCATCACCGGTCCGCGCTTGGCCAGCTTCGAGAACGGAAACGCTCCCAGCAACTTGCCAAACTGCTGGAGCATTTGGGATTCGCTGGTTTCGCGTAAGCTACAGGAAAAATACAAACGGTCAGGCACGCTGTGATTGTAACCTGGAAGCAGTGATTACGGACCTGGTTCAGATCAAGCGGCTCGGCGAAAAGAAGCGGGATGAAAACGGGCGCTTCCGCAAATATATGAAGTCGCGCGTTTTTGTTGAGCGCCAGTTCCGCAAGGCCGCCGAAGAGGTAACCGATGCCGTCGATTGCCGCCAGTGCGCCGAATGCTGCCGGGTAACCGAAGTGGCGATTGTGGAACGCGACATCCAGAAACTAGCCCATTTCCTAGGGCTATCGGAACCAGCCTTCCTGGATAAGCACACAGCCCGCGATGAGGATGGCGTCCTGATTCTGCGCCGCAATGCCCAGGGCTGCGAGTTTCTGCAGGGGAACGAGTGTACGGTCTATGAGGCGCGCCCCGGCAACTGCGAGCGCTTCCCCCATTTGCTTCGCGGCAGCGGATCGCTCGAAAGCCGCATGTGGGAACTGGTGGACCGAGCGACTTACTGTCCCATCGTTTACAACTGGATGGAGAAGGTGAAAGCCCTCACTAAATTCCGTCCGACCAGCGGCGGCTAGGCTACTGTTTCGGCGGGGGTCCACCGCGGCGCATTCCACGGCCGAATCCGCCACCCATCAACAGCCCCAGTCCATTGCCGACTTTGGTTTGCTGATCGGCAGTAAGAATGGCGTAAATCTGCGCGGCCGCCTTGGACCGAATCGCCTCGAGGGGCTGTTCTAGTTGCGAAATCTGCAGAGTAAGCGAATCGATTAGAGCGGTATTGTTGGTTTTGATCGCATCGATCAAGCTGCTACGCAGCGTCCTCAATTGAGCCGCGGAACCCTGCGATTGCACCTGGGCATCGGCCAGAATGGTATGCACTTGATTTTGCTGAGTAGAGTTCAAGTTAAGCGACCGGGTCAATATATTTTCCAGGCGTTGACCGGGATCGCGTCGCCCGGCAGGCGGTTGCGCGGAAAGAGCAGCCGTCATCATGACGGCAATGGCGGAGACTAAGACGAGACGTAGTTTCATTTCCTGTGGATAACTCCTCGCTACCCTAGACGCGGCTGCTGGGATGGAAGATTACACGCCCTTCGACATCTTATTGACCGCGGATTCCAGTCGCTGCGGGCGCTTGAGGACGCCTTCGAACAAATCGCCGACCCGGTCGAAGCGGGCGAGCGCGTTGCCCAGATGGAACTGTTCGGGGCGCAGGCGCGGAGTGACTTCGTCCCAGGCCAGTGGCGTGGCCACCGGGGCTCCAGGATAGGCGCGAAGAACATAGGGCGCTGAGATGGTCTTGCCTTGCGCGATCTGTTGCCAGTCAAAGTACACCTTGCCCTTCTCGCGGCGCGAGACGGTACGGGGAGTGGTGAACAAGTCGGGGCGCTCGGCGGCTCCGAGCGTGGACAATACTTCGGCGAACGAGCGCACCTGGGCGTAGGTGTAAGCGGGCTCGAGAGGGATGAAGATGTGCATGCCGTCACCGCCAGTGGTTTTGGGATAGCTGACCAGTTCGACACGGTCCAGCCGGGTGCGCACCCACAACGCCGCTTCGACGATTTTGTCGTAGCCGCATTCATGCGGATCGAGGTCGATCAGAACGTAATCAGGATGTTCCAGTGAACCGACGCGGCTCATCCAGGGATTGTGGTCGATGCAGCCCAGATTGACTAGAAACAGCAGTGTGGCGCGGTCGCCGCCGATCGCGTATTCGATATCGTCGGCGACGGCGGTGTGCAGCCACTTCGGGAAACTCTCCGCCACTTGTTTCTGAAAGAAGAACGGTTTATCGATGCCATTGGGATAGCGTTTGAGCGAGAGCGGCCGCTCTTTGAGGTGCGGCAAAAGCAAGGGCGCGACCGCGTCGTAGTAATTCAGCAGGTCGCGCTTGCGGTAGCCATCTTTGGGGTAGAACAGCTTGTCGAGGTTGGTGAACTTCAGGCGATGGCCGTCAATGGTAAGCGCCGCCTCTTTGAGATCGGGAGCCAGGAGCGCCTGGTGCGGGTGTGCCGGCGGCGGGTCGAGATCGTGGCGCAATCCCAGGAAAACCGGTGCGCGCAGGCGGCCTTCTTCGGTCCAATTGGCGAATCTCACTTCACAGACCAGCTCGGGTTTCGTCCAGATGACTTTCCGGGGAAGTCCGCGGGTGGATGCGAGCGGCGATTGCTGGATCACCAGCGGCGCCAATTTGGCGAATAGTGTCTTGACCATGTTGGCGTCGAAACCCGTACCCACGTTGCCGGCCCAAGTGAGCTTTCCCCCCGCGCCCGGCGTGCCTAACACCAACGCACCCAGGCCATGACGTTCGCCTTCGGTATAACCGCAGATCACGAAATCGGCGGTATCCACGACTTTCCATTTCACCCAATCGGACGAACGGCGCGATTCGTAGCGGCTCTGCGGCCGCTTGCCGATGATGCCTTCGAGACCCTGTTGCCTGGCGGCGGCCAACAGATCGGCGGCGTTGCTGGTGAAGTGTTCGGAATAGCGGATGACATCATCCGGCTTGAGCACTTCTTTCAGGAGTTTTTTGCGCTCCAGCAGCGGCGCGCTGCGCAGATCGCGGCCATCCAGATACAGCAGGTCGAAGGCGAAGAAGACTACCGGGTGACTGCGCGCCAGCCGCGCGATTGCGCTGGGCTCAGCCACGTTGATGCGGCGCTGTAACAGCTCAAAGCTGGGGCGGCCTTGGGCGTCGAGCGCGGCGATTTCCCCATCGATGATGGCTTGGCGGGCGGCCACCTGGTGCGGCAGAATCGAGAGCTCGGGATACTGCTTGTCCATAACATTGCCATTGCGCGAAATCATTCGCAATTTGCCGGACTCGATAAAGCAGATCGCGCGGACTCCATCCCACTTGATTTCGTAGACCCAGTCCCCAGTCGTCGGAGGCTCGCCTTTTCCGAGTTCCGCCAACATCGGCATAATGATCTTGGGCATCTCGGCCAAGGGCTTAGCTTTGGACTGGGCTTTAGCGGGAGCAGGAGCCGCTGCCGGAGGCGCAGCAAGCCCACGGGCGATTTCTTCCTGAGTTCGTCCGGTGAGAACGCTTTCGGGATGATCTTCGGGATCCCAGCCGGGGCGCGCCTCCGCGTCCTTTTTCTTAAGCAATAGCCATTCGTTGCCCTTGCCGCGCTTCATGCGTACGATGGCAAACTCGCCTGTGAGCTTGCGCCCGGAAAGGCGGAACTTGAAATCGCCGCGCGCCAATTGCTGTTCCGCGGTCGCATCGCCCAGCAGCTGGTAGGTGCCGCGATCCCATAGCATTACGCTTCCGCCGCCGTAATTGCCCTGCGGAATCACCCCCTCGAAGCCGCCGTATTCCAGGGGATGATCTTCGACCATCATGGCGAGGCGCTTCTGGTCAGGATCGAGCGTCGGCCCTTTGGGAACCGCCCATGACTTCAGCGCCCCGCCGACTTCCAGGCGAAAATCGTAATGGAGATGCGAGGCATGATGGCGTTGGACGCAAAATTGCAAGTCAGACACAGGGGCGGGATTCGACGCTGGCGCGCCCGGCGCGGGCTCCGGCGTCTTCTCGAAATGGCGTTTTTCGACGTACTTTTTTAGAGACATGCGGCCGATACAAAAATATAGGGTAATGTTTGAGGTATAGTTAGAGGTCGCGAGGTATAGGCAATGGCTTCCACAGTTTGGAAAGGGCACCTCACGTTCGGGCTAGTCTCGTTCCCGGTTAAATTGTACAGTGCCGCGCGCAGCGAGAGCATCAGCTTCAACCAGCTTCACAAATCCGACGGTTCGCGTGTGCGGCAGGTTCTGTACTGCGCGGCCGAGGACAAACCCATCCCGCGAAGCGAAATCGTCAAAGGCTACGAGTACGAAAAGGACCGCTACGTGGTCATTGAGGACGAGGAAATCAAGAAAGTCGCCCCGCAAACCGCCAAGGTGATGGAAATTCAGGAGTTCGTCAAAGCTGACGCGGTCGACCCCATCTACCTTGAGACTTCCTATTACATGGCTCCCGATGAAGCCGGCGAGAAGCCTTACGCGCTGCTATTCGACGCTCTCAAGAAATCCGGTTACATGGGCATCGCCAGGGTGACCATGCATAACCGCGAGCACGTGGTGATCTTGCGCCCCGGCGCCAATGGCGTGCTGCTGCATACCATGTATTACAACCATGAGATCCGTAAAGTGGACGAGTTCCGCACGGACCTCAGTCTGGTGAAGGAAAAAGAACTCGCGCTGGCGCAGAGCCTGGTAGAGGCGTTGGCCGCCGATTTCGAGCCGGATAAATACCAAGATTCCTATCGTGAAAACCTGCTGCAAATGATCGAGTCCAAAAAAGAGGGTAAGGAAGTCGTAGCCACGCCCGAACCCAAACAGGAAAAAGTTGTCGATATCCTCGAAGCTTTAAAGGCCAGTCTGGCGGTGGCGAAAAAGCCGGCGGCCTCGGCGAAAGCGGTCACGTCTATCGCGGAAGCCAAACCAGCCAAGCGCAAAGCGCGCGGTTAACGAACCATTACGGACACAAGCACTCCGGCCACCACCAGAATTGCCCCCAGCACGTTTCCCGTAGTCGGTCTCTCGCCCAGGAACAGGAAGGCCATGCCGACCGCCAATGCGACACTGAGCTTATCGATGGGCGCTACGCGCGACGCTTCCCCGAGTTTGAGAGCTTTGTAATAGAACAGCCACGAAAGTCCGGTGGCCACGGCGGAGAGAATCAAAAAAGTATACGAGTGCCGCGAGATGCGCCATAAATCGCGCGTGTTCCCCTGCACCAGTACGATGCCCCAGGCGAAGAAGACGATGATAACGGTGCGGATGGCGACGGCCAGATTGCTATCCACATCCCGCACGCCAATCTTGCCCAAAATCGCCACTAAGCCGCCAAAGAGAGCCGAGAGCAACGCGTAAACCGCCCAGGTCATAGATCCAGTATCGCTGCCTGTCGTTGAGTGTCTATACTGGACGCCATGCCCAAACACATCGGCATCGTCGGAGTCACTTCGGAAGGTGCGGCACTGTGCTACCGGACCATCTGTCAGGAGGGCGAAGCGCAGAGCGGCTACGCGCATCCTGAAGTCACGTTACACAATTTATCTTTATCCGAGTACATGGGCTCGATTGAAACGGGCGATTGGGACGCGGTTGGCCGCCTGCTGCTCGAATCGGCCGGAAAGCTGGCGCGCGTCGGTGCGGCATTCGCTATTTGCCCGGACAACACTGCGCATCAGGGCCTCAACTTGGTCCGACGGGAATCGCCCATTCCCTGGCTGCACATTGCCGAAGAGATCGCAGCGCTGGCGGCCGAGCGCGGTTACCGCAAAGTGGGCGTGCTAGGCACGCGCTGGCTGATGGAAGGGCCGGTGTATAGCAGCGCGCTAGCGGCACAGGGGATTTCCTGCGAAATTCCCGCGAGCGAAGTGCGCCAGCGCATCAGCGATCTCATCATGGAGGAACTGGTGTTTGGGCGCTTTGCGGCCAGTACACGCTCCTATTTTCAGCAGGCGATTCAGGTCTTCGAACGCCAGGGCTGCCAGGCCGTCGTGCTGGGCTGCACCGAAATCCCGCTCTTGATTCAAGCGGAAGATTCCGTGCTGCCCATTCTCGATTCCACCCGCACTCTGGCGCGAGCGGCGCTGCGCGAAGCCACCCACAGCCCGGAACTCAAATCCGCAATAAATACCGATTTTGCTCGCAACGACTGAAGATCCTCGCCCAGAATAAAGGACTTAATAGATCTGCGCCGATTGGCGACCAGTTTGCACCGTATTTGCCGCGAGGTGAGTGATGGAATCCACTGAAATGCTCGATTGCAACCATCTGCTGCCAGGCTCATTGATTGACGTTGAGACTAAGAGCCGTCATTATCGCATCGAATGCTTGGGAGGCTGCGCGATCCGGGTCTCCGGCCATCCCCAATACTGTCCGGAACCTGTACCCGCGAGCTTTCAAGGCTCAGTGGATCAGCAAGGCGTTCTGGAACAGGGATTCATCGGCCGTGGCATGCGTATGATCTTCCTGCTGGACGATGTCCGCCCCGTCACGACATCGCGCGTTTTGCATGTGCGGGTCAAATCGCCCGATAGCGTTCAATGAACGCTTAAGCTTCCATCTGGGCCGCTAAATCCAAAATATCGTTCGAGACTATGTCAAATTCGCGGGGCTTGGCGTGATCCGCTTTGCCGCCGGGGCCGCGTTCGTTGGGGCGATATATAAATCCCGTCCGCAAGCCGAAACTACGTGCGGCATTCAGGTCGCCCGAATGCGCGGCCGCCATCATGACTTCACCCGGCTTTAAAGCCAGCAGTTCAACGGCGGTCAAATAGGATTCGCGGTCAGGCTTATAGTGCTTAGCCAATTCAGCCGAGAGGATCAGATCCCAAGGTAATCCCGCATTCTTGGCCATATCCGTCAGTAGCGCCACGTTCCCGTTCGACAACGGCGCGATGATATATTTCTTCTTCAAGCGCGTGAGCCCCGCCACCGAATCGGGCCATGGCTTCAGTCTGTGCCACACGCGGTTCCAGTGGTCCTTTTCCGCCTCGCTAAGGCCGTTCATGCCGAACTCTTTTAACAGATCCTCGAGCAGCATCCGGTGCAGGTCGTCAAGCTTAGTCCACGGAAGCTCGCCTGTGCGAACTTTCTGCATGGCGGGCCCGTAGCCGTCGCGCCAGCGGTCCGCGAAATGCGCCCAATCAATGGTTAGGTTATGGCTTTTGCCCCAGGCTGCGCCCTCCGCGATAATCGAGCCGCGCCAATCCACCACCGTCCCGAAAGTGTCAAAGACCACGGCTTTGACTGGCGGCCGTACTTGGCCCCGCATCGCCGGTCCCACTAATGCTGCCGCCGCTCCTATAGTCATGGTCTGCGCAAAGTTTCTACGGGTCATGCGAATCTCCTGCCTCGGAAAGTATAGTGCTATTCGCGTCCCGCCGCAGCCAATAGCTCTTCCGCGTAAATGGCGCCCGCGGGAGTGTCTTCATGCTTGAAGAACACGAAGGTATCCCGGCCCTGGTCTAACTGCTGGCGTGCGCGGTCCGCGATCTCGCGGCGGTCTTCGGCCGAATACTCCTCCTTGCGCAGCCGCGCATAGACGAAGGGAGCCGTCACCACTTTCGGCACTTCGAATTTTTCCGATTCGGCCAGGCAGAGCGCCACTCGATGCTGCTCCAACAAAAGATAAACTTCATCCGTTAACCAGGTAGCATTGCGGAACTCGAACGTTGTACGAATATCCTCAGGCAGCTTCGCCAGGAACGCTCCCAGCACGGCCACGTCCGCCTTGAAGTTCGGCGGCAATTGAAACAGCACCGGCCCCAGCCTTCGCGACGCGCGCAGCGGCTCCAGCGTCTTGAAGAATAATTCGTTGAACTCGGATTCCTTCAGCCGGTTGATATGCGTGATGCGCATGTGGGCCTTGCAGGCGAATAGAAACCCCTCGGGCGTCGCCGCCACCCAATTTTCGAGCGTGGCAGCTTTAGGCAGCTGGCGGAACGTATAGTTGATCTCGACGGCGTTCAGCCGCGTGGCGTAATGCTTCAAGAAATCCTTCGCAGCCAGCTTCTGCGGATAGAAATCCGGCTTCCAGCTCGCATAGGCGAATCCCGAGGTCCCTGCGTATAGCCGAGGCATTCTCTCAGGCTACACTGAAGTTACCGTGCATCCCCACTCCGTCGAACGATCGCCATCCGGCAAGCATTCGCGCGAAAAGGCTGCCACGCCGAAGCGTTCGCAGTCCGAACGGATCCGCGAGATCTGGCCTGACCTGCGCGAGATGATCCTGCCGCGGCGCAAGCTGTTGGCCCTGGGACTCGGCCTGATGATCATCAACCGCGTGAGCGGCCTGGTGCTGCCGTATTCCACGCGGTTTTTGCTGGATAACGTGATCACCAAACATCAGCACTCGTTGCTGACGCCGCTGGTGCTCACCGTGGTCGCGGCGACCGTGGTGCAGGGCATTACGTCATTCACTCTCACCCAGCTTCTTTCCAAAGCCGGACAGCGTCTGATCGCGGAGCTTCGCCAGAAAGTCCAGCAGCACATCGGCCGGCTGTCAGTGGGCTATTATGACGCCAATAAGAGCGGGGTGCTGGTCTCGCGTATCATGACCGATGTCGAAGGCGTGCGCAACCTGATCGGCACCGGCCTGGTCGAATTCGTCGGCGGCGTCGTGACCGCATTGTTTGTCCTGGTCCTGCTGCTGCGCATCAGCGCGCTGATGACCGGCCTTACGGCGTTGTTCGTGGCCGTGTTCGCTTTGACTCTGTCGAAAGCATTCACCAAGATCCGACCCATCTTCCGCGAGCGGGGCAAGATTAACGCCGAAGTAACGGGGCGCCTGACAGAATCGTTGGGGGGCGTGCGCGTGGTGAAGGGTTACCACGCCGAAGAGCGCGAGGCGGCGGTATTCGCCAGCGGTGTCAAACGGCTATTGGCCAATGTGGAGGCATCGCTCACCGCCATGTCCTTCATGAGCCTCTCGGCCACGGTGCTGATGGGGATCGTGGGCGCGGTGGTGATGTACGTCGGCACCCGGCAGATCTTCGCAGGCACGCTTACCCCCGGCGGCTTCTTCGCCTTCACGGCGCTGCTGGCTTTTCTGGTCGCGCCGGTTTTCGGAGTCGTCGGCATCGGCACCCAAATCACCGAGGCTCTGGCCGGACTCGATCGCACTCATGAAGTTCTGAAGGAGCGCCCTGAAGACGAAGACCCGCGCCGCACCGTAACGCTGGGTCCGATCAACGGCGAAGTGGTTTTCGAAAATGTGGGTTTCTCATACGAAGCCGGAAAGCAGGTGCTGTTCGATGTCGGCTTCCGCTCGGCGCCCGGCACCGTAACCGCGCTGGTGGGCCCGTCCGGTTCGGGCAAATCCACCATCATCAGCTTGATTAGCGCCTTCCACGTGCCCACCGAGGGGAAAGTTTTTGTCGATGGGACGGATCTTTCGACGGTGCGTCTGAACAGCTATCGCACGCAGTTGGGAGTGGTGTTGCAAGACACCTTCCTGTTTGACGGCAGCATTGAAGAGAACATCGCCTTCGCGCGCCCTAACGCGACCAAGGAGCAGATCCTTGAAGCCTGCCGCATCGCTCGTGTAGATGAATTTGCGGAAAATTTCGAAAACAAATACGCCACCATCGTCGGCGAGCGCGGTGTGAAGCTTTCCGGCGGACAACGCCAGCGCGTCTCGATTGCCCGTGCGATCCTGGCCGATCCACGTATTCTGATTCTGGACGAAGCCACCTCCAGCCTGGATTCCGAATCCGAAGCGCTCATCCAAGAAGGCCTCAAGTATCTGATGAAGGGACGCACCACTTTCGTCATTGCCCACCGGCTCTCGACGATTCGGCGCGCCGAACAGATTCTGGTGGTCGAAGCCGGGCGCATTGTCGAGCGCGGCACCCACGAATCCCTGTATGCGCTGGGCGGCCGCTATTGGGATCTCTACACCCGTCAGCACGGCCTCGAAGCCAACCTGTTCCTGGCGCCGGGGGAAGGCGATTCCATTCCCGAATCCGAGAAAACCGGCGGCTCCAAACCCGACGGCGCGAGCGTGGGCGAAGCCATGCGCCTCATCCGCGGCGGTTGATCCCCGGCGTTTAATCAGCGTTCCGGCGCAAAGGCACTCGGATTGCTCCAGTTTCAGCATGAATTCCTTTGGGAAGCTGGGGATGCTGCTGGCGGGGCTAAGCGTATTGCAAGCGCAGCCACCAGGCCGCCCCACCTATCTCCGCCTGCAAATTCTGCTGGACCGCGCCAACTTTTCACCCGGCGAGATCGATGGAGTCGCCGGGGACAATACGCGGAAGGCTTTGCGCGTCTTTCGGGCCGTTCATGGGCTGCGCGAGGCCTCTGACTTCGGTCCCAAGACGCTACGGGCTTTGGAAGGAAAGGAACACGTCCCTACGCTGGTTCCCTACACCATAACCGAAGACGATACTCGCGGTCCGTTTACTCCGATGATCCCCAACGATCTGATGGAACAGGCCAAGCTGCCCGCTCTCGACTATCAATCGCCACTCGAAGAGCTGGCCGAGAGGTTTCACGTGAACCCAATGCTGCTTAGCCGGCTGAATAAGGACAAGGATTTCTCGATGCCCGGGGTCGAAATACAAGTCCCCAACGTTCACGCCGGCACGCCGCCGAAGGCGGCGAAAATCGTGGTCTCAAAATCCAAGCATTGGCTGGAAGCGCTAAACGCGGCCGGACATGTAATCGCGGAATATCCCACCACCAGCGGGAGCCAGCACGACCCGCTGCCGCTCGGCAATTGGAAAGTGACGAAAATATCGCCGAACCCCGTATTTTTCTACAATCCCGACTTGTTCTGGAACGCACCCGAGTCCGACGCGAAGGCCAAAATTCCGCCTGGGCCCAACAATCCTGTGGGCGTGGTGTGGATTGGAATTTCCAAGGAACACTATGGCATTCATGGGACGCCTGAGCCATCCCTGGTGGGTCACGCGGAGTCGCACGGTTGCGTTCGGCTGACGAACTGGGACGCGGCTGAGCTCGCGAAAATCATCACCGTAGGTACGCCGGTGATTTTCAGGGAGTAACCCTCATTCGCACCCCTTTTACATTCGCCGCCGGCGTGGTCGTGTTGTGCATAGGCGCGGTCGCATGCCTTGCCGTGGATTATGATTTGTTGAGCCAACGCCATCTGACGCTCCCGCTACCGGGTCTGGCCGCTCGCGATATTCAGGACACCTTCAACCAGGGACGGGCCGGAGGCAAGCCGCACGAGGCAGTCGATCTTCTAGCGCCGCGAGGAACACCCATCCTGGCGGTGGAGGATGGAACGATCCAGAAATTGTTTCTCAGCAAGCCCGGCGGGATCACCATTTACGAGTTCGAAGCTAAAGGCATTTTTTGCTTCTACTATGCCCATTTGGAGCGTTACGCCGACGGGCTGAAGGAAGGAATGCCGGTGAAGCTCGGGGAAGTCATCGGCTACGTGGGGACCACTGGAAACGCGCCGCCCAACACGCCGCACTTGCATTTTGCGATTTTCAAGCTCGGTCCCGAGAAGCACTGGTGGCAGGGAATGGCGATCAACCCGTATCCATTATTGATGAAGCTGGTGAAATCGCACTGAGCCAGCTGCGACCCGCCGTGTGGCCGGTGCATCACATAATACATGCATAGCCGGCCGTGGACTCTCCGCGCGGGTTCCGAATTCCGATGAATGAAACGCTGGATTTTTTGATCAAGCACGGTTACGCGGTTCTGTTCATCGCGGTGTTAGCCGAACAGATGGGCTTGCCTCTGCCGTCGGCTCCCTTTCTTCTGGCGGCGGGCGCGCTCGCGGGTCTTGGCCGTTCGAACCTTCTCGAAGCGCTCACGCTGGCTGTAAGTGCGTCGCTTATCGGAGATTCCCTGTGGTTCTATCTGGGCCGGCGCCGCGGCAGTTCCATCCTGCGCTTTCTGTGCAAGATCGCGCTCGAACCGGATAGCTGCGTGCGCCAGGCCGGGACAGTGTATTCGCGTTATGGAGCGGGTTCGTTGCTCTTCGCGAAATTCGTTCCGGGGTTGAGCACCGTAGCGCCTCCCATGGCCGGAATGTTCAAGCTCGCATCCTGGAAATTCGCGGTATTGGATGGAGCCGGCGCCGCTTTGTGGGCCGGAGCTTTCGCGGCCGTAGGCTGGTGGTTCCGCACACAATTAGAAGTCCTGGCATTTTATCTGGAGCGGCTAGGATCCGGGCTGGCGATCGCTCTCGCGGGGATCCTGCTGCTGTACGTGGCGCTCAAGTACCTGCAGCGCCGGCGCATTTACCGGTCTTTGCGAATTGCCCGCATCACGCCTCACGAGTTGAAGCAGCGTTTAGACAGCGGAGAGAAACTGTCCATCGTCGATCTTCGCAATGCCATCGAGAGGCAGGAGGGCAGAATCCCCGGTTCACTGCAGGTGAGCCCTCTCCAACTGGCCGGCGACCACGTGGATGCCATGATCGCCTCGCTTATCGATACCGAGATTATTCTCTATTGCACCTGCCCCAACGAAGTGACCAGTGCCCGCGTCGCCTTGCAGTTGAGGCGGCAAGGTATCGTGCACGTGCGTCCTCTTGAAGGAGGATTTCCTTTATGGCGAGAGCTGGGGTTCCCGGTTGAGCCGGCGCAAGAATCCGCGCGATCGGCGGCCTAGAACTGCAGCCGATACCCGCATACCCGATCCGAAAACTAAGCGATACGCTGGATTCCCGGTATCGAAGAAAACGCCGTAGCATATACAGGTAGAGGGGGGCATCTATGACGCTGCGAATGAAGCTGATGGTGTCGCTATTGGTCGCAGGCACCAGTGCCGCGGCCCAGACGAATGCCTGGGAGCTGGGGCATCCGGATGCAAAGCTGCTCCTGGGGATTGACCTGAAGGGTCTGCGCGAGTCGGCCGCGGGCCAGACGATCCAAAAACAGATGAACGCCCAGCCGGCGCAGACGCCAGCCGTCACCTCGTTCCAGTCCTCGTTTCAGGCCATGGCCTTGGGAATACTCGAGCAAATCGACCGCGTATTCCTGTCTTCGCCCGCCAATCCGACCGCTACCGCGAAGAATAATCCTCCGTTCTTGCTGGTGGTCGAGGCCAGATTCCCCATGGCCCAGTTGAAGCCCTTCCTGCAGGGGACCCCGCGGCGTTACCGCACGGCGGACGTCTACCGCACATCGAAAACCGACACCACCAGCGTCGCGCTGCTGGGCGAAGGAATGTTGCTTCTGGGCGATGAAAAATCCGTGCTGGCTGCCATCGACCGCCGCGGGCGTGCGCTGCCGCCGGCTTCGGCGCTGCTGGCACGAGCCCAAAAGCTCGCCTCGACGCACGATTTTTGGGTAATCGCCGACGAATCGCTTTCTAAATTTCAACCCGCCAATGCCAGCTCTACCAACCCTCTGGCTTCGCAGATTGCTGCGCAGATTAAGGGCCTGGAGTTCGGCTTGGCAGTCCGCGATGGCTTCCAGCTGGAGTTGAACCTGGCGACCGAAAATGAGGCTGCCGCCTCGCAGATAGCCCAATTGTTCTCGACGCAAGTTCAAACGGCTGCGCTCGCGCAGGCCAATAACCCGGAAGTGGCAGAGATGGTGAGTAAGCTGCAAATCGGCTCGGAGGGAAATCGCATGCGCCTTAGCCTGGCGTTAACCCAAGATGAATTCGAGCGCCAGGTGCGGGCAGCGCAAGCGGCGCAAGCGGCGCGCTTGCAGACTGCGACGCCGGCTCCCAGTCCGCGGCCGGCCACCCGGCCCGTCAAACCGGCTACGCCCGGAAAGATCATCATCTATGGGCTCGAAGGCGGCCCGCGCGAAATCCAAACTACCCACTAAGCCGTCCGCGGCGGCTAACATAGGGAGTATGATTACTCTCCGGCCAGCGGGCGAGCGCGGCCACGCCGACCACGGCTGGCTCAACACATTTCACACCTTTTCCTTTGCGGATTATTACGATCCGAAGCACATGGGCTTCCGCGCCCTGCGCGTCCTGAATGACGATCGCATCGCCGCCGGCCGCGGCTTCGGCGCGCACGGGCACCGCGACATGGAAATTATCACGTATGTTCTCGAGGGCAGCCTCGCGCATAAAGACAGCATGGGCCAGCAAGAGGTCCTCGAACCCAACATGGTGCAAGCGATGTCGGCGGGAACCGGCGTGATCCACAGCGAATTCAACGGCTCGCCCAAGGAGCCGGTGCACCTGATACAAATCTGGATCGAACCCGCTGAAATGGATGTAGCGCCGGCCTACCAGCAATTCGGCTACGATCCCTCCGAAAAAAAAGGGCGCTTGCGTCTGATTGCCGGACCTGACAAGAAAACCTCCGATCCGGCCGCCTTCATTCATCAGGACGCGCGCATGTACGCCTCCGTACTGGCCGCCGGCGAATCGCTAACCCAGCCCATCGCCAAGGGACGCCACGCCTGGGTGCACTGCGCCACGGGCAATATTACGCTCAATGGGCATGCGCTCAAGGAAGGGGACGGCGCGGCGTTGAGCGACGAAGCGGCTCTCGAGATCGCAGGTGCCGGTGCTAGTGGCGGCGAGTTCCTGGTCTTCGACCTGGCATAAATGACCACGCCGAACCTCCCGCCCATCAACGTAATGGTGGTGTTCTACTCGCGTTACGGCGAAACCGAGCGGCTGGCGCTCGCGGCCGGCGTGGGTGCCGTGCAGGCGCGCGCCAATATTCGCTTGCGGCGATTGAAGGATCTGGCCGGCGCCGAAATCATCGCGCGCGATCCTCGGTGGGCGGAAAACCTTGCGCGAATGACTCCGGAATATATCGCGCCGCGCGAGATCGACGCAGAATGGGCGGATGTGATTCTGCTGGCTTCGTGTCCCGATTCGCCGGGCGAAGCTGAACAATATCTGCAAGCTTTGCAAGCGAAACCGAAGGAGGGCCGGCAAATAGTCTCGCTCGCGGACGACCCAGCCGACCGCCTTGCATCCGCCCGCGCTCAGGGCCGCAATGCCGTCGAGAGCGCACGAAAATTGAAGACGTGAACACACTGGTTCGGTTCGAGCGCGATCAGGACGCGGCGGTGATCGTCATCGACAATCCACCTGTCAACGCTTTAAGTCCGGGCGTTCCGGAGGGGCTCGCGGCCACCATCGAACACGCCAACACCGACTTAGCGGTGCGCGCAATCGTGGTCATCGGCAACGGCCGTACGTTCATAGCGGGCGCCGACGTCAACGAATTCGGCAAAGCCACTTCGGCCCGGTATCTCGCCAGCCTCTTAAACGCCGTCCGTACCGTCGAAGAATCCGCGAAGCCCGTGGTGATGGCGATCCATGGCTCAGCCTTGGGAGGAGGCCTCGAAATCGCAATGGCCGGGCATTACCGCGTGATCGCGCCGTCGGCGCAGGTGGGCCAGCCGGAAGTGAAGCTGGGCCTGATTCCAGGCGCGGGAGGAACTCAGCGCTTACCGCGCCTCGCGGGCGTGGCCAAGGCGGTCGAGATGTGCGCGTTCGGCGCCCCGGTCAAAGCGCAGGAGGCGCTCGCCGCTGGCATCGTGGATCGCATCGTTGACGGCGATCTGCGCACTGGCGCCGTGGCGTTCGCGCGCGAGATCGCAGCGAAACCGGTTCGGAAGACCCGCGACCGTCAGGAAAAACTCGCGAACGCCGATCCCGCGGTGTTCTCGGCTGCGCGTGAGCAAGCCCGCAAGAAGATGCGGGGGCAGACGGCGCCGCTCGCAGCCATCGACGCGGTGGAGGCGGCGGCTAAGCTCATGTTTGCCGATGGCTTGCAATACGAAGCCGAATTATTCGCCGAATGTCTGCGCTCCCCGCAATCGAAAGCGCTGATCTACGCTTTCTTTGCCGAGCGAGCGGTCACCAAGATCCCCGGCATTTCGAGTAGCACGCCCACCTATGACATCGGACGCGCGGCTATCGTTGGTGCCGGGACCATGGGCGGTGGCATCGCCATGGCGTTCGTCAACGCCGGAATTCCGGTGACCATCAAAGAAACCACCCCGGAAGCGCTCGACCGCGGCATGAACCACATCCGCCGTAATTACGCGAGTGCAGTGCAGAGCGGGCGCCTGACCGCGGACAGCGCCGGGCAAAAGCTCGCGATGATTGCTCCGCAGATCACCTTCGATGGCTTCGATCAGGCCGGCCTCATCGTCGAAGCGGTGTTCGAAAATCTGGCCGTGAAGCAGCAGGTGTTCCGCGAAATCGACCGCATTGCCAAGTCCGATTGTGTTCTGGCCACCAATACATCCTCGCTCAATATCGACCGGATCGCCGAAGTGACCAAACGGCCGGATATGGTCATCGGACTGCACTTCTTCAGCCCGGCAAATATCATGCGGCTGGTCGAAATCGTGCGCGGCCAGGCCACCCGCGCCGAGGTCACCGCTACCGCCGCGGCGCTCGCCAAAAGACTCGGCAAGATTGGAGTGGCCGCCGGCAACTGTCCCGGCTTCATCGGCAACCGCATGATCAATGTCTACGGGCGCGAGGCGCAGTTCCTGGTGGAAGAAGGCGCGAGCGTCGAGGACGTGAATCAGGCTCTGTTCGATTTCGGTATGGCCATGGGACCCCTGGCGATGTTCGATCTGGCAGGCAACGACGTCATGCGCGACATCGCCGGCGTATCCGGCGCCGCTCCCGGCGCACGCCGGCCGCTAGTGCTCCCGCAGTTGTGCGCGCTCGGCCGCTTGGGGCAGAAAACCGGCAAGGGCTGGTCGCAGTACGACGAGAACCGTAAGCCATCGGCCGATCCGCAAGTGGCCGAGCTGATAGACCATTCGGCGCGCGCGGCGGGCATCGAGCGCCGCGGCATAACAAAACAGGAAATCGTCGACCGCTGCATCCTTGCGCTGGTGAATGAAGGCGCACGCATTCTCGCGGAAGGCATGGCGCTGCGTGCTTCCGATATCGATGTGATCTATCTCAGCGGCTACGGCTTCCCCGCGTGGCGCGGAGGGCCGATGTTCTATGCGGATGCCAACGGCTTGCCCGGCATAGTCAAGCGCATCGAGGAATTCGAACAACGCCACGGCCCGGCGCTGTGGACTCCTGCGCCGCTGCTAAAGCAATTGGCGGAGGAAGGCAAGACCCTTTGCACCGCGCTTCAGTACAGCCAGAAATGAATCTTCTCCGATATTCCCTGGATCGCGCCGTTAAAAGACATAATCACTCCTAAATCTCTACCATCGGGTGATTCAAGGCTGTGTTCAACGGTGAATTCAAAAATCATCGGCCGCGTGTAATCTACGTGGGCGGGCAAATCCGCTTCAAAATTTTTCTCGTTCCGGCCCGAATAGTTTTGCGTACCTGCAGGCTGGCCGTTGACCGTGCACGACAACTTCAGCACGGGCGACGCGGACGCAACGGCATCGGGAACTACGAACTGTAGCAAAAATTTGGGGGGTCTCTGTGAATTCATTAGTGTGACCTCGAAGCTGAAGCGCTTCAAGGTCCAGGCCCATTGCAACTCGGTCACCTCACTCCATCCTTCCAGCAAGCGAATGCTGGCGGGAGCGGATAGCCGCTGGCTGCGCATGAAGAGAAACGTACGGGCGTCTTTATCCAAGTCAGTCGGATTGGCGGAGGAAGCGCCAAAGCGCAGCTGATCTATGATCCGCCAGCCGCTGCGTTTCGCGATTCTTTCCAGGCCAGCCGGAGAAAAAATCCATTGATTGGTGGGGTCGTTGTTAGTCTCGCGATGATCCAGCAGGTATGCCAGGGGTTCGTTCTTGATGGGCACGCCGGATTTCGTCGCGTCGGCAACGCGCGTGCTTAGAATGCAGTAGCGCGATTGCTTGGCCAACGTCTCTAGCGCCAGATAAGGATTCTTCAAGTGATACAGAACGCCCAATGAAATCGCCAGCCCATAAGACTCGCCCGGCAATTGCGTCGCCGTATCCGCGTCTAATTCATAGATCTCGACGGGCAGATTCAGCCGCTCGCGCAGCGCACGCAAGCCGGCCATCCAGTTATGGTTATTCGGAGGATTGTCCGCGGCCGCAACCTCGCATCCCAGGCTGGCGAAGAACAGCGGAATGTCGCCATCGCCGCACCCGAAATCGATTACCGGTCCGGACGCAAAAGCGCGTTCGAAATCCGCGAAATACCGGCGGAAGAAGGGCGCCATGTGATCGATGGAAGCCATGCTGTCATACGGGTACCAAGTCAGGCCTAAAGGGAGCGGTTCTCTTTTGGCTTCCTCTAATCGCTTGGAGAACTCAAAACGGCTGTCGAGGATTTGCTGGGCGCTGGCCGGCCGGCGGCATGCGGTCGAATTCGCAGACATGGTTGTCTTTCGATTATCGTCGAAACTCAGGTTTGATCGGACGATTCATCCGTCAATCCCAGCGGCCGGGGAGGAACGTCTTTGGCGGCATGCGAACGCTTTTGCGCTTGCCTTGCGAATACATATCGCAGCCCCAGCAGCAGGGCGATAAAGAGGAGCGTTCCGGGACCGATACGGTTCTGCCGGGAAGGATTCGCGAATTCAAAAATCGCAAGACCTAGCACCACGAGTGCCAAGGCCAGAGCGAAGTTGGTTCGGAGTCGCACGATTTCTACCTCAACTTCGGCCCCAAGCCGAGCCGCCGGCCCAAGTGGAGCCAGCGCGATTCCGCGGCCATTCGCAGTTGGCTTTCAAGTGCCGCTACTCTGCGCTCCAGCGCGGCTTTTTCATTGTGCAGCCGCGAAATCTGATTTTCCAATTGCGGGTTGCCGTCGGGCGCTGGATCCGGTGCGGGTGGCGCCTGCGGTTCGGTCCGCGATGTCGCCTCGGCTGCTGGCGGAGGAACCGCCGGAGGAATGCCGGCAAACTTCTGCTTGCGTGCCACCAGAGGGAGACTCCAGTTCCCTACCAGCATAATGCCGAAGGGCACAACCGACTCGCTTTGATAAACCACCTCAGAAAAACCAGAGTTCCGCAACTTCCGCGCTAAATCCTTCTGCGAAAACTGGCGCATCACCAATGTCGCGCCGATGCCGCCGTGAAATTCCAAATTCTGATGAATTTCGAGGACCTTGTCCTTCTTACGGTTGATGAGAACATGCTCTCCGCCCAGTTCAACAATCGAATATTCGTGGAGCTCCGGATAATACTCGACCGTGTCTTCGTCGGCGGCTGAAGACGGTACCGTGATGCACAATACTCCGTGCGGCTTCAGCAGCCGGAAGGCTTCCTCGAAAGCGCGTTCCACGGGCGGGGCTACGTGCTCGAAGACATCGCTCGACACGATGAAGTCATAAGTTCCGTATTGCTCGGGATGCGGCTGCGTGATATCCAGGTACGGCTGGCGATCGTAAAACGTGTTGGTGTAGTCGACTTTTTGGGCCAGCGGCGTGGCATACAGCAGAGCGTCACTCAGGCCGAACCCGCGAATATTCTTGTCCTTGGGAAAATCCGGAAGCACCCGCGCCGCGCCGAACAACTCGACCGACAGCATGTAGATCAGTGCCCGCATGCGCACGTTAGAGCCGCAGCTCCGGCAGGTGGGCGCCTCCCACGGAATCTCTTCCAGAGCGTTGGCGGAGCCGCAAATATTGCAGGTGAAAGAGATCATTCAAAAAGAGCCATCATCGAACAGGGTAGCGCAAAGCCGATATCATGAAGCTGACGGGATGCCTCCCACTCGAAGAATCAATCCGCTGCTGCGTGTAATGCTTAGCCTAGTGCTGGTGGCCTTCGCGTTGTTCGTGGTGGTCTACAAGAAGTCCACTACTTCCGTGAAACCCAGCGCGCTCAAGGCGTCGAATCCATTCTTGACCGATGCGCCATCGTCGGAAGGTTCCAACCGCTTCGCATGGGTCCCCAAATACCCGGGCGCGACCACCGAGAATATCAGTAGCAAGCAAACTCGCGACGAGTTGACCTACGGCTTCAATTTCTATACCCCCGACGATCTCAAAAAGGTTCTGCAATTTTACCGCGACCAGCTCCAGCCCGCCGGCTTCGAGGTCGATGTCAAGGAACCGAGCGATGCCTCCGGAGAGTTGCACGCCGCGGCGGATGGGGGCAAGCGGACCCTGGATGCCACCGCCGCCAAGGTGTCGCAGGGCACCGGAACCGAAGTCGGCGTGACGGCGGTGCAACATTGACGCCGCGTAAGCCCGAGGTAAAGAGTCCCGCCGGCCACTGGCCCCAGTTGCACGCGGCCATTGAAGCCGGCGCCGACGGAGTGTACTTCGGCCTGAAACATTTCACCGCCCGCGCCAAGGCGGGCTTCGGCATTGAGGAGTTGCCGGAGGCTGTGCGGACACTGCACGCGCGCGGCGTCCGCGGCTATGTCACCTTCAACACGCTGCTGTTTGAACACGAGCTGAAGGAAGCCGCCCGCGTAATCGCCGCCATCGCCGAAGCGGGCGCCGACGGCATGATCGTGCAGGATCTGACGGCTGTGCGCCTGGCGCGCGAGATCGCCCCGGCGATGAAGCTTCACGGCAGCACCCAGATGAGTATCACGGATGCGCGCGGCGTGGAGTTGGCGCGCAGCCTCGGCGTGGACCGGGTGACCCTCGCGCGCGAGCTGTCGCTTGACGAGATCCGTGCAATTGCCTCGGAAACCGAGTGCGACCTTGAAATCTTCGTCCATGGCGCACTGTGCGTGGCATACTCCGGCCAATGTTTTTCGTCGGAAGCCTGGGGGGGCAGAAGTGCCAATCGCGGCCAGTGCGCGCAGGCCTGCCGCCTGCCCTATGAATTGCTCGTGGACGGGCGCATCGAGCCGCTGAAGGAAGCCCGCTATCTGCTCTCGCCGGGCGATCTCTACGCGCTGCGCCAGATTCCGGAAATCGTGCAGGCCGGCATCGCTGCGCTCAAGATCGAAGGCCGCTACAAGGATGCCTATTACGTAGCCCTGACCACTCGGGCGTATCGCCAGGCCGTCGATGACGCCTGGGCCGGACGCACGCTGGGCATCACCCCGCGAGAAGAGCTGCAACTCGAGCAGGTGTATTCACGCGGGCTGGGTCCCTTTTTCTTAACCGGCACAAATCATCAAACCGTGGTCGAAGGACGCGCTCCGCGCCATCGCGGCGTTCAAATGGGGCGCGTAACCCGCGTGGATGCGGACCGTTTAACGGTGGCTTCCGGTTCGGCACATGAGATCGCGCCGCTCAAGCCCGGCGACGGCGTGGTGTTCGATGCCGCCGCCTGGCGCAGCCCTGAAGAGCCCGAAGAAGGCGGCCGCGTATTTTCCGCGCACCACCAATTAACCGGCGAAGTGGAACTGCAATTCGGCAACGGCGCCATTCGCTTCGATCGCATCCGCACCGGCGATATACTATGGCGCACTCACGATCCCGAAGTCGACCGCATCGCCCGACCGTTCCTCGAAGCCGCTACCCCCGTGGCACGGCAGCGCGTGAATGTCGCCGTCGAAGCTCGCGCGGATGCGCCCCTCAGCGCCGTGTGGTCTCTCGAACGGCAGCCGCACATTAGAGTGCGGATTGAATCGCCGGCGCCGCTAGGACCGGCGCAAAACCGCGGCTTGAAGCTCGAAACGCTGCGCGAACAATTCGGACGCCTCGGCAATACCGCCTACGAATTGGGCGAAGTGACGGCACACCTTGAAGGATCGCTCTTCGCCGCCGTATCCACGCTCAACCAGATGCGGCGGGAAGCGGTGGAGAAACTGCAAGCGGCGGAAACTCACCCGCCTTCGGCTGAGATTCACGATTCCACCGCGGTGCTGCGGAATCTCACGCGAACCGCGCGGACCGGGGGCTCCGGCGCCGCACCCCAACTCCACCTGCTGCTGCGCACGCCCGAGCAGCTCGATACCGCGCTCACCCTCGCACCGGCCAGCATTACCCTGGATTATCTGGATCTCTATGGACTGCGCCCCTCCATCGAACGCGTGAAATCCAGTGGGATCCCGGCGCGCGTTGCCAGCCCCCGCGTTCTCAAGCCCGGCGAGGCGCGCATCTTGAATTTCTTGGTGGATTTGGATTGTCCTATTCTGGTCCGCTCCGCGGGTCTTGTGCATGCGCTGCGCCGGCGCGCTCACGCCCCCTTGATCGGCGACTTCAGCTTGAACATCGCCAACTCCATCAGCGCCGAATTGTTCCTCGATCTGGGCATGGACCGTATCACGCCCACTCATGATCTGAACGCCGCACAGATAGCCGCCCTGGCCCTCAGCATCGGCCCCCAGAACCTCGAAACCATCGCTTATCAGCACCTGCCCGTGTTTCACACCGAGCATTGTGTCTTCTGCCGCTTCTTGTCGAAAGGCACTAGTTATCGCGATTGTGGCCGCCCTTGCGAAAAGCATCGCGTCGCACTCCAGGACGCCAAAGGCCGCGCGCATCCGGTGCTCGCCGACGTGGGCTGCCGCAACACTGTGTTCGGCGCGGAAGCCCAGGAAGCCAGCGGGCATCTCGACGCCTGGCGACACGCCGGAATTCGCCATTTCCGCCTGGAATTTGTCCACGAATCTGGCCAGCAGGTGCGGGAAGTGTTCCAGGCTTTTGAGGCTGCGCTCCACCATGGCGCGAGCAGCAAGGATCTCGCCGCGCAACTTCGCCGCCTCGCACCGCAAGGGACCACCGAAGGCAGCCTGTTCGTGCCCGCCGATTACTTGCAGCTCCCGGTATTGCAGTAGGGCGCCCGCCTGTCGCGCCGTATCGGTGGGGAGTATAATCAGCGCAGAACAGGAGGGGACATGCGAACCCGGGGAGCCGCCATCTTAGCCGTTTTTATTTTGTCCTTAGCGGAAGCCGCGAATGCCCAAAAGGCCGGCACTGCGCCGCCTCCGCCCCCCACGGGTGGCAATAACGGAGGCGCGAACACCCGCCAGCCCACCACCACCTTTCCGAACGACACTAATTTTCCGCAGCAGCCCATTTTTATCTCCGGAACCGTAGTATTGAGCGACGGCCTGCCGCTGCCGGATCGCGTGAAAATTGAGCGGGTCTGCGGTGGCGCTCCCCGTCTGGAGACCTACACCGACAAGAAAGGGCGTTTCAGCTTTCAGGTGGGTAACAATACCGAGATGCAGGATGCCAGCTCGCCTTCCGCCTTGAACGGCCCGGGTGGGCCTTTCGGGAA